>Ga0049107_10000908_pt1 | contig 9996 bp, 6 predicted proteins | sample WorMetilPIANOSA1_FD_61187 | JGI IMG/M metagenome (GOLD analysis project Ga0049107, IMG submission 61187) | Marine gutless worms symbiont microbial communities from Max Planck institute for Marine Microbiology, Germany - Olavius ilvae PIANOSA.1 | ecosystem: Host-associated > Annelida > Digestive... | reverse complement strand
GGTGGGGTATGTAAGTAACAGCGTACAAGTAAGCGCGTACATAGAATGTGTGTGCTGTGTGTGACGTCATGGAAATTGTGTGTGCACACGTTTTCCATTGGGCGCTCGCAAGACGCCTGTGTTTTTAGCAGTTACAAATTTGCAAAAAAGTACGAGTACAAGTACTTCAAAACTGTACAAGTACCAAGTACTACATCTCTGCCAACAAGGCACCCCAAACCCCAAGTGAGGGGAAGCCGAGCACAACCTCCTAAACTTTGCCAGGTTGACGTTCTCGTTCACTTTTCGCAAACAAATAATAATGTGATGAGAAACTGATGTCGACCCGTTGCCCAGCCCTCGCCATCTTGGAGGCGCTAGGTAGGATTTTGAGGGCCTTGACATGCAAACAGTGCCGAGGTTTTTTATTTTAAAAAATTACAATTAAATGAGACACTAGAGCGGCTGGGCTTACATACCATCTCGGCTGTAGTGTCTCATTTCCTCGACATCATTGAGGCAGCAAATCAGCCAGAAAATTTGTTGAGTTAGTGAAACAAAGTGTACCAGCTATGGCATAGTATGTCAATTTATGGAGGTGTTGGTGTACTATAAACGTTGTAACATTGAGTTATACTGTATTAATAATTACACAATTTTGAAATATCCGGAAGAAGTATACACAAATGTTTTGAATGCTATTATCGGCATAAAGTTGAATGTAATTTAATGTACAAATTGTACTTAACGTTGAATATGGGGACAGCTGTCGAATATGGCCGACCACACTACAGCAGATGCCAAAAACTAGCTGTACTGTTAATACTTGCCCTAACACTAACCCAAAGTACATCACAGAAATGTACACATATTTGCATATTAAAACATAATAACTGATGAATATTTGGCCATTGTTATGTCTCAGTGACGAGCTGCTCAGTATGCCTTTTGTGCCGAACAGTTCCGAGCGGTTGGCACATGGCCACTTCCAAGTAATAAGTGACACGCTCTGCAGTGTATGACAGTAATCTCTGCCTATTTGTGCTCCATATTGTGGCCATTTCCAAGCGTACTTATTCACACACCAAGCGAGATCTCGTGAGAATGGCAATGGAATCACAAGATATTGCAAGAGTTGTTGTACGTGTATCGTCATTCACGGGAATGCATTCAGTGACGCTGTGGCAGTGACTTTTGTACTCCAGGGTGTGCAAGTATAGTGGTTATTTGAACTCCTGCATTTACTGTGTGTAAAGTGCACAACTTCAGTAAGCATTGCAGAAACTGACAGTGTTATGTTCCATCACCATTCTAGCAAGATCCCACTCGGAGTGCGAATAAGCACGTCTGGAACTGACTGCACTCAAGAGTGCAAATAATCACTGTCATTCGGTTTTTCATCTCATGTCACATCAGTACAGTGCATAAGTATTGCACTGTTTGTAGGCTATGTGAGTTGAGCCATAAAATATGCTGCATGTTGTTTCAGTCTTTATAAAAATAACACACTGACTATGTTTTATGGCTGTGCAAACACACCTGCAGCTACTGTTACATCAGCATTATCGTTGGCTGTCAGCAGCAGTCACGTGATGCTTGTTGACAGTATTAGTTTAACAATCGTCGAATTGAATTTCGTCATTCACAGACATCCATCTCATTATTAATGAATATGACACTGTGTAGATTTAAGCATACGGCAGACGGCTTCAGTTATACAGTTAGTGTTAGTATTAGGCTGTGTTAGTAATGTAACAATTTAACAATAACTAGCAAGAATTTAACAATAACTAGCAGGTTATTGTTGCAGCTCACCATAACCTTAGCCTCGACTGTCTAGTTATTTATCAATTAATAGAGTGTTGTAAATGATGATTTAATTCTTTCTAATGGCAATGCTTAAGTATATAAATTAGTTATTTACACATATGTCATATATAGATGAAGTTCAGATTTGCTGAACTGATATTGATGTATTAATACTTACATGATGTTGACATACCTGTGTTGCAGAGCTGAATCACAAGGTGTTGTCTGTGCTACAGTCTTTCTGTTTGTCATGTTCTGTTTTACATTTGTCCCATTTCAAGAGCATCTAACAGAACGTGGTACCATCGAGTTTCCATTCAACAAAGTACTTCATTTTGTTGATATTTAAAATTGTATTGTATTTTTGAAGACCATGGATATCAAGGAAAGTTGTAAATGGAGATCAATAAATGTTAACCACACTATTGCATGCAGGCTAAAGCACCAGGCACCTTGTGAGCTTTGGGTTGAAAGAACAGACCCATTCCATTTCCTGGCCGAATGTCATAACAACTGACTAAACCAGGCTGTGTCTGTCTTCTCTCTCTGCCTAGGTTTCTTTAGAATATGTTAATGCAGATCAATAAGGCCACTTTTTGTGTTGCATTAGTTCGTGTTTGTGTTCTGTCTCTTGGTTGATCTGGTTACGGTGTCAGTTGTGATACCCATCTGGGTGGAACGAATATTATTCAGATTCAGACCAGTGCAATTGATTTACTGGAAAGACTCATCTCGGAAATGACCTGTAACATGTTGATGGGAACGTTAAACCCTACTCACTCATTCACGTTAACCACACTGACAGTCATTCCTGCCAATGATTGATTTCTTTTATAAGTATGTACCTGGGATAATTATCCCAGTTGCTATGTAATAGTGGCTTATATGACAATATTTGTGGTGCATGAGTTTATACATTGATCAATGTATCACTAGATAATGAGAAAGACTGTCTGGCAGTAGTGTTTTTACTTATAGATATTTAGTTTAGTCTCATGAATGGTGGATTTAATGGAAATCAAAAGCACATGGGATGAATAAAATGTAATTATGGCATGACTGAGTGCGTATTCTGAATGGGTTTGTGGTGCTGCAGATTATGATAAAGGTATGATGTGTGTGTTTGCTCAGTGCAAATGTTATGTTATATTATGCATATTTTTGCTGTGGTTAGTATGTAGAATTTATTGCTGCACTGTTGTCAATCTGCTGCATGACCCTGCTTGGATTTGCCGATGATGTTCTGGATCTGAAATGGCGCTACAAGCTGCTGTGGCCAACGATTGCATCACTGCCTTTGCTCATGGTTTATCGTGTCTCATTTGATCTCACAACTATCATCGTCCCGGCTCCACTTCGATTTATGTTTGGATACAGTCTTGACATTGGTACGCATGATTACATTTGCATTTTATTACATTCACTGAACTGACACATTGTGAATTGTCTGTTGAAAAAATATATAAAAACGTCAACCATTCTGCTTTTTACCACATCCGTGCCTTGCAACACATACGGCCGGTCATTACCGACGAAGTAGCCAAAACCATCGCTTGCTCATTCGTTACCTCCCGTCTCGACTACGCAAACTCAGTGCTGTATGGAATCTCTGTGAAAAATATTCATTGCCTTCAGCGAATGCAGAACACCCTCGCACAAGTCGTTCTCGGTTCTTCGGCATCTAAGTTCAGCCACTCTACCGATATGTTGTGTCATCTGCACTGGCTACCTGTTCAGTACCGTATACAGTTTAAACTACCATTATTGGCTTTCAACGCTCGCAACAACAACGCACCATTGTATCTGTCATGTTTACTTCATAACTCTGTACCTGGTCGCAGTTTACGTTCCAGTCAGTCTAACTTGTTATGTGTGCCATTGCATAAACTTAATTTTGGCGCACGTAGTTTCCGCATTGGCGTGCCTACTGTATGGAACTCACTTCCTGCAGACATTCGTGCATGTACATGTTATGGTTCTTTTATCCGTCAGCTGAACACCTATTTTAGTATGCTGTTAGGCCCCTAGTGACTGCCCACGCCTCCAATTCAATGTTTTATCCATTGACGTTGTGTGCATTACAAATTGTTTTTATGATTATGATATGATTATAAACACGTCAATGTTGCATAATGATTTCGTGCATGTGGAATGTGTGTGTGGATCTACTTTTGCTGATAAACTAGCAGTGACTTGAAAATGCACATAAACTTGAATATGCTGACAGTGATTTGATTATTGCTTTCAAAATGTTAACAGATATACTTTGGTTTCAGGAATGCTCTACTATGTGTATATGGGGATGCTAGCTGTGTTCTGTACAAATGCTATCAACATCATTGCTGGCATCAACGGCATTGAAGCTGGACAGGGGCTGATTATTGCCTGTTCTGTAGCAATCTTCAACTTGCTTGAATATAATGGTAGCTATATTATAATATCTGGTAATGTTTTAGTGGTGTGGTGTGATGAACTGGTTGCCCCGTGCAGGCTCCGGGGTTGTAAGAATTGACACGCTCCGTTTCCTCGCCGGATGTCGTACAAGGCGACTAAACCAGGTCTAGTTTCTGTTTTATATCTTAGCATGTGTTAAACTGTATTGTTGTTTATTAGGCCCCTTTTATGTATCAGTAGTTTTCGTTGCTATGTGTTTGTCTTTTCGTTGTTCTGGTTAAGTTATCAGTACTTGCCAAGTGATTGGCTAGAAAGACTCCTCTGAGGAAGCCTAATCGTGGCAAGGATATCGTCTCCAGAAAGCCCAGGCAGAAGAGTGCGTATATGATTTTCTTGGTTTATTGTATTGTTTCTCCCTCCGTTTTAACGGCCATTTTCCCGGTGACCCCGGGTTAGCCGGTGTTTATTGAAGCAAACGATGATGGAGGTGGTGGTGACAACTGGAGCTATTAGTCGTGCAAAGCTCCAGTCAAATCATCACCACCAGCAAACCAACATCCAGTTTTTTTACAGGCCGGATGCCCTTCCTTCGCCCAACCAACAGTGTCAAACACTGAATGGAAGTTTATTGCATTGTTTCATTGTTTTATTATGTATTTGTGTTGTCTCCTGCCCCTACGTGATATATTTTCCTACTGTTATGGCGTGATATAGCCAATTTGTGCTGAAAGTGCTGTTAAACCCCAAGCAAGCAAACAAACAAACAATGATGAACTGGTTAATAATGTCAGTTTTAAAATTTTAGCTCTACTACTAGCCTGCCTTGGTACAGGCCAGTAGCTTACTGTGTTAAACCTATGTAGGACTCAGCCTAATGTAATCTTGGGGAAAATAGGCTGGTTAAATTAAAGCTGACTGTGCTAGTTACATGGTGCGTGTACTACAGGATTAATTTTTCGGATGGGCAGGATAGGATTTACCAGTATCCTCTTTAATCCGTGACCGATGGCTATTGTTTACAAGCTGTAGGCGGGCGTCCGGCACGATATGCCCCCGCCCCCTCCTCTCTGGGCGCCGAAGCGCATTGCACCGCCAAGCAGACGGCAACGTAGTGGCAGTTTCCCACGGCCAACACGTTCCCATGCCCACAGCAGCTGCCTGACATGCCAACACGGTGGTGAGCAAAGCAGCCTGGTGACCTTGACCTTTTGACATTGAAAGTGGTGTCCGAGTCACGTGCGACGTGGGCTACCTCTATGCCAATTTTGGTCTTCCTAGGTCTCTCTGTTCTCGACTTAGGCCGCATGTACGTGACAGACAGACAGACGTCAGACAGCATCATAGCTTTATGCCCCGCCTATTAGGGTGGGGGCATAATAATTGAGCAACTAAGTGTGGCTCAGAGTAGGACTGTCTGCTCATCTACCTTCCCTTCACACATACTGGCCCTCTGAGTGGCTGCTGACATGACTGGCAGCAGGCAGTGTCGCCGACAGCCAGTAATCATGCATCACTGAATACACACAATCACATGCACTACTGAGCTGGACATCCACGTGGAGCTACATTCATAGTGTAGCAGCATGACCAGTAGTAGGGGTGTGTAACGCTCATACTCCTTGTAATGATTGTTGGCATTGTGTTGGCAGCGCAGCATAGTGGTTAGAACGCTGGTCTCGGCCGGCGAACTTTCCCTATCCTGCACCAGACTGTTAGCTGTCATCATAACTTTGTGGTTAAGCTGTCCGCTTTCGGTCAGCCAACATGGCCAACTCAGCCATCCACCCCTCAGGGGTCGTTAAAGGAGTAGTGGTCCATGTAATTAGGTACATGGATTACGGGGTGAAGCCCTAGCGTGGGGCGTAGTATGCCTGCTGGCTGCATAATGTGGGCCCAATAGTCCATTAGCACAGGCTATAGGCAGCCACTAGCTTGCGCCGTAGTACTACAGTCAATGCCAGTCAGCTGCCGCTTCCGAGGTTGTAAAGCGCCGCTGTCCAGTATTGTAAGAGCGCTATATCAAGTGAGCTACCTTTACCTTTACCTATTCTTTGTCCAGAACAAGTACAGACTGCGTGATAGAAGGCACAGTGCACACACAAGTCACCAGCATTGCTTGGTAAACCCTGGGAATGGCTTATCAATCAATCAATCAAAGCACATTTGTAAAGCGCCATAAGTCGCGGGCGAATCGGAGGCGCGCTTATGAGACCTGTATTGAGGACTTTGCTTTCGTGGCTTGTATAAGTCAGTCACACCTTGGAACCTGAAAGCTTAGCTCGTCTACTAAATGTTATGATACAATAGTAAATATAAACAATCAAGGACACAATAATGTTGGTTTGTGTTGGTCCAGCCTGTTTCGTACTCATTGTAGTCTGCATTGATGAATCCCAGAAGTGTCCGTTAGAAATTTTTGGGATTGCTGGAGTGTGGTTCTATTACGTGTCGTAAGAATGCATTTCCTAATATGAGGCACAACCAACTATCACATCATTCAAGTCCAGTCAAGTCACATTGACAGAATGAAAACAGCGCTCGGAGGAGATGCAAACAGTGCGCGCTGGCTGTAGTAAGGCTGAGCCAAAAATTTTCGCCCCGCCACAGACCCCTTTCTGGGGGCACGTGCCTGCCAAAATTTAATCTGCTGGCAATGGACACCTTTACTTACAAACCCGGTTTGGTGAGGATCGATGCACGCAATTTCGAGTTATCATGGTAACCGACCCACAAACAAACATCCACAAACCCACAGACAGGACTGATTACAAATACACTGCACCACAGCTAGCTAGTGCGCAGTGTAATTACAGTGTTAATCATGCGAAGTTCGTTTGTGTCAGCCACAGTAAACCATCAACAGCACTAAGTAGATTGTTAGTGGCGGCAAATGTAAATTACATGTTACAGTATTTATGCTGTTGTAGTCGTATTTTCTGTTTATTATTTGGCATTGCTGTTATAAATTACGCCATTGGTTTGTTTCAGGTGAATTCAGTGAAGCTCACGAGTTTTCATTATACTTTATGCTGCCATTTATTGGCGTTTGTTTGGCATTACTGCGAATGAATTGGTTTGTAATCACGTACCCTGTGAGGCAAAAAAACTGCACCCTTTTTATTTTCTCAATAACTCTTGTGAAACCACGTTCTATGTTGATAATTTTTGGCACACATATACCTGAATGAATTTCCCCATCCGCTGCATATTTCATATTAAACGATTTTAGCAAGATTGGGAATCCAATACAGCATCACTGATTAAGCAATTAATCAGTGGCGAAATCGTCTTAATGCACATGTCAAAGCCAAAGGCAAACACTTTGAACATTTGTTGTGATGTGTTTGTTTGTAACTGTCAATTTGTCATGACGTTTAGTGCTTGCATTACTGTGGTTGTGAACAGACTGACACATGTTGTGTTTCACAAGGTGAGCTTTGGGTTGAAAGAACAGACACACTCCATTTCCTGGCCGAATGAGCCACAATGACATTCATGAGGAGAAGTGGATAATTTTGTCACTATTTGTTGCAAATTCATTCTGGTATCTGTGCAACGAAAATTATCAAAAGAGAACACGATTTGACAAAGTTATTGAAAATATAAAAATTGTGCAGTTTTTTTGCCTCACAGTATAGTTATGAAAGCAGAAATGCTAAATAATAACATATTGATCTGTAGTTTGTATTGCTACAAATAGAAATGCTTGTGTGAGAGAGCAACTTTTCATCACAGTCACTTCCAAATTATGTTACAGTTGTGGTTGGTCTGAATAGTTTCTTAAACAATCAGGTTGTTTATTTGCACCATAAAATAAAACTGACAATGAATTTACTTTTTACTTCATCTGATACAAGTCCTGAATATACTCTCAAGAGTGGCATGTTATGTTTTGGATCTAAATGGTCTAAAGTCAAGCTTACTCAAATCATAGTGGTACTGCAGCCCATGTTGCCTTTCATTCAAAATATCTGCACACAATTGAAGAGCTGCATGAAAGAACGGAATAAGATCCACAACTATGAAACTATGAAAATCACTCGTAAAGCCAGTGACGCGGAAAGGTGACAGGGAAATGGAAGGGACAGGACAGGACATGGGAGGGGGCAGGGGAAGGAGGGAAAGGGAGGAGAGGGGCTACAGCCCCCAAACTTAAATTCCTGGCACCGCCACTGCATGAAAGGCGTCAGAGCACCCGCTTCACACCTGATTTGGACCCCCCCCCATTTCGTAAATCATTTGTGTGCCCTCGATATTATTGTGGAAACAGTACAGTGGAAGACCAATATGAAGTGGTATGTCATCTATCAAATAGTGCTGCACTGTTTGTAATGACCATGAGTGACCATGAAAGGTCATCACGGCTACTGGACACCTCTCAAGGTCCAATATCTTGAAAAATACAGAAATATCATATATAGAACTAATTATAACAATTGCTGTGCCACTGCTTCTACTGCTGTATTCAAATGCAAGCACTTTTCATGGTCATTTGGAGTCACGTAAGCTTTACAAACAAGTGGTCTTATCTTGGAAATGGTACAAGTCAGAAACATAGTTACAACGGAATAATAGGAAACTGAATATGATCTGTTGAAAAACACCATTTATTTATTTATTTATTCATTTATTTACCTTGAAAATAATTTCAGCAGTTTAAAGGCTTTCCAAATCTAATATTTTTGTAAAATATGATCATGAACAATTTTGGAAACAGTTGAAGACTTATTATTTTAACGTCACTTTTAGTTAACTCTTCGTCAATGTATGTGTTTGTGTTGCGTGTGTAGGCTCAGGACTTTTGCTGTAATGCACCGTTGGTCTGTAGGTTTTATTGTAAACGGGGCACTACAAAGCTCATGATTATTATTATTATTAAAATAGCATCCAGTTATGTGAAAAACATTGCATATTGCACAAATGCATCAGACAATGTTTCAGCAATAGGTGAGTTCATATAATTTTCCAGGTACATACTGGAACCTTGACTAATCTTATGGCTGTGAAAAATAGCCTTCAGTTTGGCCTTGACTTTGATTGTTGCATTCCCTGTGACTGGGGAGCACTCAGCAGCATTATATTTTGTAAGTTTTTCACTGTGTCAAATAAGATTGAGTATTGCTGTTAGGTATCCTGCAAGAGTGTTCGTCGGTGACACATTCTGTTACTTTGCCGGAATGTCATTTGCTGTCGTTGCTATACTTGGTCACTTCAGCAAGACGATGTTGCTGTTCTTCATACCACAAGTTTTCAACTTCGTCCTCTCAGTTCCTCAGCTCTTTCACCTTGTGCCTTGCCCGCGACACCGTCTACCAAAGTATGCCCACTTGTATAAGGTTGATGTATTTAGGACAGCTCATGTGGGTGAAAGATAAAAGGTGAATGATAATGCATGGTTGACCATTACGTTGCTAACACATATACGTTCAGCTTTTGTTTAACTGGGCAAATTTTTGCTAACTCACCTTGGTTAGATTGGGTCTCCCAGACGTTTCCCCGAGAGAAACCTTTGTAGGTTGTTAATGTGGGTTTTTGGAGTCCATATACCCTCCTGACACACATTTTGCTAATGCTTGGTCGTGGCAAGAGATTTTACAGTTTATTTTATGCAGGGATGCAGCGCATGTTGTGTATCTCTCATTGTCAAGCATGGCTTGAGCCATATTTGCATATGTTATATGACGCTATCTCTCGCTCCGTTTTAATGGCCATTTTCCAGGTGAACCTGGGTTAGCCAGTGTTTATTGAAGCAAAGGATGATGGAGGTGGTGGTGACAACTGGACTACTGGAGCTATAAGTCGTGCAAAGCTCCA
>Ga0049107_10000907_pt1 | contig 9998 bp, 10 predicted proteins | sample WorMetilPIANOSA1_FD_61187 | JGI IMG/M metagenome (GOLD analysis project Ga0049107, IMG submission 61187) | Marine gutless worms symbiont microbial communities from Max Planck institute for Marine Microbiology, Germany - Olavius ilvae PIANOSA.1 | ecosystem: Host-associated > Annelida > Digestive... | reverse complement strand
AAACAAATCGAATATTTAATAGCTTTGGTAAGTGTTGTGTGTGCCGTCAGCCCGTCACTTATTCGGCACGGCCTCGTTAGCGTCGAGCGCGTTGTCAGCATCAGCTGAGCTTCTTGTTTTTAGATCACATGGGGCCCATTGTTGCACTGTGCAAATAGGTGCCATTGTTTCACTGTGCAAAACTGTCAAGTGTCATTAAGGACATCTGGGCTGTAAAAACTTTCCAGCAGTCTGCAAAGATTTCATAGGGACGTCTAGAAAACCAACCCAACCTACCATATATATAGAGAGGAACAATTCTAAGTATATAAAAGGAGTGCTTTGTATCTCAGTGTTAACTTGTGGTTGACTCTCATCAGTTACATTTATAAGTATGTAAGTCGTTGGCATGTCACCCGTCCAGAATGGTCATATGCTCTGGAAAGCGTTATACCTGACAGTTTGGCCTGTGTAAGCCAACACAGACAGGAGTAAATGACATTTTTTAGCATATAAGCTATTTATGAGTTCAAGCTGAGATGACATCAATCTCATAACTGGGTCCATTACTGCGATAAGGTCACCTGTTCAAGTTGTTCACCCAGTTGTGTCTTAACTAGTCAGAACTTTGCTATATGTTTGTGCAGAGACCGTACTGAGTTGCAGAATCTGATTGCTACATTGCAAGAACAGAAATCACACCCTGGCGAGAAGAGTCGATCAGCAACTCCGAGCACCATTGAAAGTGATGTTGCCAGTGTTGAAGGCATGTTGGCCACTTACCTTACTTTGGGGCAGACAGTTTTAGGCTGTCTAGCATTAAAGCCATGTTCAGGCCAAATGTGCATTCCAGTGCGAACCAAAGGTTATAGAAGCCTCTTGGCAGTTATTACGAGCATATAATAGTCACTTCTTGGGAAGACTATGGGGACCCAGTGTGACTGGAGTAGACCTAGTCTCTGGAATATATACTCTCTATCCATTTTAATGGCCATTTTCCAGGTAAACCTGGGTTAGCCAGTGTTTATTGAAGCAAAGGATGGTGGAAGTGGTGGTGACAACTGGAGCTATAAATCGTGCAAAGCTCCAGTCAAATCATCACCACCAATAAACCAACACCCAGTGTTTTTGCAGGCCGGATGCCCTTCCTGTCACCCAACCAACAATGTCAAAGCACTGAAGGGAAAAATCTCACATTCCATGGACTTGCTTACCCCAAGCTCACCTGGGGTCTCTTGGGAATATATGCTGGTTAAGCAAAAGCCCAAAGTGGTGTTAGTTTTGGTAAATATAATAGTCACTGGTTTTACTTTGCACTGTTTTTCAAAGTCCATGAGGTGTAGAGGAGTATATATCACCGACTCCATTTCAGTCGATCTATATATCCATTCTTCTTGTGCCATTGGGAACAACGAACTGGTGGTAACCCGAAATTAGTAGGTATGTCAGAAAACCATTTGGTTAATGTACAGGGGTAAGAGGAGGGTTCTATGTTAGGGTTACAGAAAAAGGTTAGGGTTTGCCAGAGGTGGTCGCCAGGGGGCGCTGGTGGCCAGGGGTTGACACCTATGCCCAACTCCGTATACGCCAAGTGTACATGTATTCTAAAAGTGGAATAACTGGCTCAAGTAATAACGTGACGTCTCTTCAAGAAATGACGTCTGGTTTCGTCTGCTTTTCAGATCTAATTTACATGCAATGCAAAGTGGTTATGCATGTGTCTTTGTAACAGTCAAATATGCTAAAGGCATGTCAGTTATTTGCTTGATGATAAATATTTGTGATTTTCATCTATTTTTTTCATTTTATCAATTGACTTTGCTTATGTAATCCATATAAACTTAGGAGCAGACATACTATTGTGGTATTTTAATTGCTACCGTAAAATCTTTGTAAACAATACACACAGAATCTGCAACAATATCAAATGCTGCCAATGTGGAGATTAATATGCAGTTGCAACTTCTAAGAAGTTAATTAAACTAAAAATATGTTCTGTCCAATAGCAAACAAAGGCACCGAGGCAGACCTGTTAAACTTAAGAATTTTATTGCACAGCTTTAGTAAGCAAAGACAGCCATGTTTGCATAATCACATTTTCTGAAGTAAGTAAGTAAGCAAGCGCTACCTGGAACTAACGTAAGGTAGCTCGCTGTAATTTCAGTCCAGATGGTATGCATCTGCTCCTGTAATTTTTGTTTACATGTAGATAATTTGCACCCCTTTCTCAGGCTGCAGTTTTATTTCAAAATTATGTGTATTTATTGTACATGAGATTTTGTGGTATTTATTGCTCAAGCTTCTCATTTTCACCGTTTGATATTAGACTATGACTGCTACAGAAATGGTTTAGAGTTCAGAGACTTATGAGACACTGGCAGTTGTAATTTCAGTACTTTTTATAGTAATCAATGAAAGATGTGCAGTGTGTATACATTGGCTTGAATGAAGTGGTGCCTAGGTGGCTATTACATCAGCTGTCTGGTGTCTTTATTGTCTGTTACCAAGGTGCTTCTCATGAGGCCTGTGTGCCCGAGGCAAGTTCTGATGCCGTCTCGAAAGTTATTACGGATATGATGCCAAAGCCGGAAGATCCTTCTGGCTGCAGTGGAGAAGTCGAGAATGATGATAAGAAGTCTGTGAGCATAAATGTGAAAGACGAACCGAAAGTAGACTGCATCGATGACTGCAAAGGGACTGCTGAGAGGGAAACTGTGTCTTATGTCAAGGTCAAGTCGGAGAACTCGACCCCCGAAGATGACGGCTTGAGACTGAGACTTAAAGCCGAGAAGGTTGGTGGTGATAAATCTGCAGGGTTGACTGAGAAACAGCAGCTGGCCATTGAAGCTGTTGTCGGCAACACAAACACAAACAACACTGATACTGTGGGGACTGGAGTTGAAACGACTCGGCAGTTGCATAATGATGTATCAGTTTGTGCTAAGGTGACTCATCAAGATGCAGTTCAACCAGCAGATCTGCCTGAGCCTGTGAACGAACTACACACTGTTTGTTCTAAAACTGATGCTGATGCAACTGCATCAGTAAATATAGGTAATGTAGATAATAGACCACAGACTGGCGAAAATATTATCGACAGCACAGCATTAGGTACTTGTGTCATTTCTGAAATGCCTTGCCAGCCAGTAAATTGTGAGAAAAGTTGTGTTAAAGACACCTCCATCACAGCATTAGCTGATTCAGAACACAGAGATCAAGAACAGAGTACTGAATCTACAAAAGATGTGACTGCAGCTTCACCATCAAAAGTTTCCTCGCCTCAGAAGGCAAAGAAACTTGTTAGCAAGCAAGAAACAACAACGCCGTCCGAATCTCCTGGTTGGTTGAATGTCATCAGTATTTTTAGTTTTAAATGCTGTGATATCTTGATGAATACTACATGAAATTAGTTTCTATTATTTATTTATCAGAAACTTATTGCCTTCCAATGTTACTGTATGGCTGTGAAGTCTGGCAAATATCTGGCTCTGACAAACGTAAAGTCAATGTTGCTTGGAATAACTGCTTCAGGAAAATCTTTAATTCTTGCTGGCATGAAAATGCCAAGCCACTTTTATTTTTCTGCAAGTCAGTTTCTGACAATACTGCCTGCATCCCTGTTTATGGATCGATGGATAATTATTTTATATATATAAAAAACAGGCTCCAGTTGCAACATTCTTTTGGGCACCATGTGCAAACTACATTATAATGACCTTTAGAAACAGGGATCCACTTATGGGGTATCCTCTTTAAATGCAAAGTAATGCTGACATAAAAATGGCCATTTTGTGCTATTTAGCTCATTGTTTGCACATAATTTTATATTTTAATATGCTGCAGTTGTATTTTTATTTTATATTCCATTGTACTGTATTATCTCCAATGATGAAGTTCGACGCCAGACCAAGCAATTCTCTACTTACGGAAATTATCCAGGCATGGCATCTAACCCTATTTTTGAGCATATCGCCCGAATGGATTACAATGTAGATGCTAAGCAGATCTTGACTTCCTCGCCTTCTGTGTATTGGAAAAGACCACCGGGACAACCACGGATGACCTGGATGAAGACGGTGCAGAACGACCTCGACTCCCACGGGTTGTCAGGGACCAAAGCAGTCGACCTGGCCCAGAACCAACCACTCTGGCGGCTGTTGGCGACCAGTGGCGCTATGCACTCGTAGTGGTGCAAGCTGAAGATGATGGTGATTGTACTGTATTAGTATGTCAGATGTGTTGTGTATAATGTATCTTGCTGTGCTGCTGTTTTGCGATAACAAAAAAGTAATAATAATAATAAGAAGAAGAAGAAGAATACAACAATGGTGACAATACTTTGTTAACCCTGATATAGAACAGATGATCAGTAGCTGAAAATTAAAGTTGTTGCAAGCTCATTGCAGCCACATGTTTATGTCAAATTCCGGTATGTAGATTGTTGGCCCATCTGTTGGTTGGTTGTGAACATGAATTGTGACAAAAGATACATCCAGCTGCCAAAGTTACTATAGAATACTAATAGGAAACAAAATCTAAAATACTCATTGGTGCCACTTTCAAAGACCTTGAATGACCTTAGCATTTTTTAGCTGATGTGGCAATGAATTGCATCTTTATGCATTATTATGCATCTAATACGTTTTATTCATTACTGATAATTTTGTTTCAGCACTGAAGATGTCTGTGAAACGGAAGCGGATGTCATTTCGTCGGATACCATCATCGTCCTCAGACGACGGCATTGCGGCACCTCCAACAGAATCCGATTTATCAGATTCTGTATCGGCAGATTCTCATTCTCAGTCTGCTGGCGAAGAGGAACCTCCAACGAAACGTAAACGAGACAAGACGTTAAAAACCACTGCTGAACGTAACAGAAAATCTAGCAGGATGAAAGCAGCTGCCCTGGCCTTGCTACCAACAAGTTCTACAGTGGTGAAGGCACAGAGGGAAACTGCATTGGTGCCAGATGTTGCCAAAGAATCTAAAGATGAGAGTGCAGATAAGCTGTCCACAAATAAGTGCATTCCAGTCACTGAATGTGATTCAGTAGCAAAAGGTAGTGCTGAGACTGAACAAAATGAACAGCATTTGGACAGACCACCAAGTACTGAAAATGCACATGTTCAGAACGAAGATAGCCAGGTTGGCGCTGTCACAGAAGAATCTGAAAATGCAACAGATAAGACAGGTAAGACTGCAGATCGGGAATCTGTTTCGTCAGTTCAGCGAGATAGTGGTGCTGAAGTTGATGATGCAGAAGTGGCCGTAAAGAAAAACTGCAGCGAATCAGACTGCATCAGCAAGAATGGTTTAACAGCCAGTAATGAATCAGATGAATCCTGTGAAAAGGAATGTACTGGGAACAAGCGGAGTTCTTGTTCTGACTTGGCTACTGGTGATACAAGTCAGTCAGTACATGAAAATGCCAACGGTGAAATTAATGGTGGAGTCACTAATGACACTGAGGTGATTGATAACTGCACTGAAGATCAGAGGAGTAATGATGAGCAGGCAGGAAATACCAAAAGTTGTGAAAAGAAGGATGATGGATGCAAAAATCGGGATGAGAAACACTGTAATAATGTTGCGGAGGTTGTGACACTGTCAGACGCCTCTCAAGATGAAGATAAATTGGATGCTAAAGCTCCAGACACATTAGCTTCTAATGGATATCCAGACTTTAATGTAAAGAAGAAGCGGGGCCGTCCCAAGAAATCAAATAAAAAAGGCCGTAAAAAGCGTGAATACAGTAACGTTACCAGTGCCACTTCAGTTACAGAAGTACAAGAGACTGATTACGAGCCGACAAAGAAACTGGGACGGCCAAGCAAGACGTCCAGAGTGGCTCAGCTTGCAGTTGAAGGTTGTGATAGTTTAACACAGTCAGAAGATGATATTCCTCTGATTGAGTTAAGGCGGTCAGCACGATCAAACAAAGGCCAGAGAAAACTTGATCAGCTGGTCTTCGAACAGCCAAAAAAGAGAAATCGAGCAAAGGACGAGGAAAAAGAAAGAAAACGAGCTGAAAAGGAAGAAAATAGAAGAAAAAGAGAAGCTGAACTCCAGGAACAGGCAGCATTAAAAGCCAAAAAGGTTAGACATATTTGGTTATAATGGCATGATGCTGTCAGTTTCGAGTTTGACAATGTGCATTGATTTTTTTAATGTCCATCATCATAAATTATAAAGGAGCAGCCATGGCTGAAATGGACCATCACCAGTGAACCTGGGTTAGATTCTGGCTGAGACCCGTATGATCATGAAATAGACGATTTATTGACATATTGCAGCTTAACACTCCCATCAGTGCTTTGACACTGTTGGCTAGATGACATGAAGAGGAAGATTACCACATGGTTTGTAGACTTAAAATTTCCAGGCCTGAAAATCCTGGAGAAAAGGCCATAGACCTGATAAACCCTGGAATAATCCTGGAAAACAGGATGTATTACCACCTGTTCACACTTGCTGATAAATGTCACAGACATTTGTTGCCGACAAAAAAAACGGCGACATTTGTTGACGACATCTGGCCGAATTGTAAGGTGACAGTTGACCAGTCACTGCAAGCGTCACAGAGGTCAGCCACGCCCATCCGCCTAGCACAGGTGCACACTCGTGTATTGATCGACCGGTTGCCAACAAAAATTTTGTCAGCAACAAATATCAGTAAAAATGTTGCACTAGCAGTCCCCAGAGGTTTTTGGGAGACCTCTGGGGACTCGGCCTAACCGTGAATAATCTCTGGAAAAATAAGTTGATTAAACAAAAATGAAAAGTATTTAGTAGTATTAGTAATAACAGCCCAGAGGAGATTGACACAAGTACAAAATTGGACAGTATTTTGCAGTCACAAATGAAGAGTATGTGTTCAAACTTCAGTCACTGACATAGCAAGGGAATCTGTTCAAATTGCTCCCATGCTGCAGAATGAGTCCCATGTAACACAATGGGTACATCCAAGCCTTGAAATGGCATGTCAGGCGACATCAAAAGGCTTTTGTTGTCTTATATCATTTCTTACATTGTCTAGTGTGGGTGGGTATATTTTATGTTGCATACAGAATATCTTTTAGCAGATTTGCAGAGGAGTTTCAACAGTGGAGAAAATAGATGGTAAGCGATATTTTTGCTGACGTTGCAGAAGAAACGGGGCAAGTCTGACAGTGATGATGATTTTGTTCCGGGTAAGAAAGGTCTTTCACATAAGACGAAGGGACGCAGTGCCAAGAAGACACCGGTGACCAGTGATGAGGCAGCGTCCTCGGATGCCACCGACGATTTGTATGAACTCTTCCAGCCAGAGTCCGAGGAAGAACTCAGTCCTTCGTCGCCATCATTGTCTGAAGAACACCTAGAGAGTGATGAATCAGAGTATGTACCCCGAGGCCGGAATGCTAAACGAGCAGCAGCTATTAAAGGTAAGTGTCGGCTTTTTATTACTGATCAGTTCGTTTACATTGTGAAGCTAAGAATTGATTAAAGTAACATTGGCTCTCATTCGTATTTATGCCTGCTGTGGTAAGGTAAAGGTAAAGTCGACCATGCTCCACAAGAAAGCATAGGTGGGTGCTCATCTTCCTCTCCTATGCCTTGAGCCCGTAGGTGGAGAACCACTAATGTCTGTGACACGTAGCCAGTGTGATGCCAGACCTACGGTTACCTTCCCAGCCACAAGGCATCACCGCCCATTGGCTGGTACCAAATTATACTGCTTGGCGACAGAGGCACGTGTGTTTCTTGCCCAGGGTTGCACTCGACATCGGGGCGCTGGGATTTGAACTCGCGACCTATTGATCACAAGTCCAGCACCCTACCGCTACACCACCGAGGGTGGGTAGAGTAAAATTACACAATTATATATAGAAGTCTGGTACTGGTACATGTATGTTGTTTGACTGCATTTTTACATTATAAATTTCATGGTTTGTAGAAAAGGATGCAGAAAAAGCAGATGTTAATGACGTGGAAGATAAACCGTGCACGCGGTGTGGAAAATCCAATCAACCTGAATGGGTATGTTGCTTTCACTTGCCAACTGTGCTTGTGAGGTTCATTTTTACACTGTTGGTTATTTTTGTTTGTGTGTTAGCAAGATACTTTGTGATTTATGGATGGATTGGGATGAAATTGTATGGGGATAGCAGTTGGGATAAGGATTATATTCTTAATCCAGACCATCTTATTTTCCCTTCATTGCTTTGGCACTGATGGTTCAGTGACAGGAAGGGCATCCGGCCTGTAAAAAACTGGGTGTTGATTTGTTGGTGGCGACATTTTGACTGGAGCTTTGCACATTTTATAGCTCCAGTTGTTACCATCACCTCCATCACCCTTAGTTCCAATAAAATCCAGAATAGATAATAGAAACATTCTGATGTCAGCTAACTAAGGCCTGAAAGAGACGGTCTTACGACTTGTAGCAAAGATGCATGTATCATTTTGTTGCAAATGTTTGCTAGTGAAACTCCATTTTAGCAAAACCAGCACATATGCTTTTTCCAATTCAGATTGAGATACCTCTTCTGGTATTATATGCATGACTGTAGCTGATGCCTGTAGTTGGCTTCAGTGGCATCACTGCTAGTATGCTGAGGTTTGAGATATTCTTGTTATCAAACATGATCTTACGGGTGTCATTAGATCCTATTCAGACAATGTATAAGTAAGTATATTAGTATATGGACAATTATGCTTGCTGTTTTGTAGTGTGCTTGCTTTAAGCATTGCTGTCAGAGTTGCAGTGTGTCAAGAGACTGATTTTTCTCAGTACTTAGTTGATTCATTCATTTGCAGATTCTGCTATGTGACCGCTGTGATGCTGGCTATCATACTGCCTGTCTTCGTCCCCCAATAATGGTCATTCCTGAAGGCGACTGGTTCTGTCCACTCTGTGAGCATGTAAGCATGACATGTCACGTGTATTATTATTATTATTATTCACATACTATTTGCACAGCGTATGTTATGTCAGATCATGTACGCTAGCAGTGACATTTTCAGTGTTAAAACTGGCTATTTGTTGCATACGTTGTTAAGCATCAGAGGAGTTATGGGTATATGTTAAATATGTGTGTTATATTCTCTGTGTCAAAATATGGTTGGCACCCAGAATGTTTGATGTTTTATGGAAGCCCAAAAATAAGAGGTGTCTGGACTGTCTGTTGTAGCTTCTTATAAAAGAAATGCCATAAAGCTTGCACGTTGATTAATTGATTGGTTCCTTCATTCGTTATTACTAACTGATAATGTAATGTCTGTTTAGTTATGCTTTTACAGGCAAATACTTTTGTTATGAAGTTTTAACACTTGCTGTATGAAGTACCCTGTCTGTCTCCATTTTAATGGGCATTTTCCAGGTGGAACTGGGTTAACTGGTAGCAGAAATGTCTCCATCCTGGATTTTATTGGAGCCAAGGATGATGGAGGTGGTGGTGACAACTAGAGCTATAAGATGTGCAGCTCCAGACAAATCATCGCCACCAACAACAACGAACATCCAATATTTTACCGGCTGGATGCCCTTCACCCAACTAACAGTGTCAAAGCACTGAAGGGAAAGCTGTATGAAGTACCCTGTGTTGCCAAAAAACTAAGCCACTTTTATTTTTGTGATACCATTGAGCTCAGAGTAGTGATTTTGTGATTGATTGTAGAACATGTTGATTGAGAAGCTGCAAGAGCAGTTGGCTGAGTTTGACAAGAAGGCCAAGTTAAACGTGCGCTTGATTCAGCGTAAAGAGCGCCTTGCTTATGTTACCGTCAACTTAACTAACATCATTCAGGTTATTTTCTGATTATTATTTAACAGTAAACACAGTTGTAGGTTTGGTGACTTTTCTTTAAAGTTTAATTCTGTTTTTGTAAATAAAGTAGTGAAGTTTTAATTGTTAAGCCGTGGACAGAACTACTGTTAATACTGCTACTTTTGCTTTTGTTTACCTGGCCGTTCTTCCATAAATTACTCCAGGTTAGTCCAGGTATTCCAAAGGACAGTTTTGTGGATTGCTGAA
>Ga0049107_10000905_pt1 | contig 10017 bp, 7 predicted proteins | sample WorMetilPIANOSA1_FD_61187 | JGI IMG/M metagenome (GOLD analysis project Ga0049107, IMG submission 61187) | Marine gutless worms symbiont microbial communities from Max Planck institute for Marine Microbiology, Germany - Olavius ilvae PIANOSA.1 | ecosystem: Host-associated > Annelida > Digestive... | reverse complement strand
CACCATTCCATTTGTTAATGACAAGTTATATATATGTAAAAGTGGTGGAACAACAAAAGGTGTAATTTCTTTTAATAAACGAGGACCAATATGGTCATGACCTGGCGACTTATTATTTTTGTTTGCGGTAGCTAACCTTCTTGTAGGCCTATTCATTTGTCCGTGTTCTTGATCCTATTTTGTTTGTGCACTTAAGTGCTGGCAGCTTAGTCTACCGACCGCACGACCCGACCTCAGAACGACAATAACGAAGAATTAAAAACTGAAACGTAAAAATCATCTTTACAATCACAGAAACTCAATCGGTGCAATAAGACTGTCGTCAGAGAGCGGACCCGAGTATGAGCGACCACTAAGCAGAGAAGGTCCACCCAGGTCAGGGCTCTCCGACCCACGAATAACACCAGACTACTTTTCGGTTTCAGATTAAAAATTCATCAAAACACAACCAATTCTTACTTTCTGTTAACGTTTCGGTCTCCATCAGAGACTTACATCAGCAGAAGACGCTCATACTAGTTCTTCCGGTACTTGCACGACGAGAACTTACAAACTTGATGAATTTTTAATCTGAAACGTTTACCAACCAAATGAACAGTGATGTAGTGGTAAATCAGGAATTATGGAAACGCTATCGCCATGGTGACCGCGGGAGCGCGAACCTATAATGGGGGTCGGGGGGCAGAGCCCCCAGCGGGGTCCACGGGCAGAGCCCCTGGTCAGGGGGCGACGCCTCCGTGAAACTGAAAGGCTTTTAGCTTTTGGACATCCAAAGGAAGCTGCAATTTTGCCTTATTCTCTTCAAGAACACGGACAAATGAATACAAGAAGGTTAGCTACCGCAAACAGATCGCACGTCATCATTCGTGGTCGACCGTGTGAAAATTTTCCTCACGTCTAGTTCGATCACCGCGGAAATTTGTTTGTAGTTTCTCGTACTGTGCGCACATGTAGAAGGTCCTAAAATTCGCGGGTCGGGGGTATGGTGACGCCCTGGAAACACGCTACTCCCTCACATGCGCTACCGTACCAAACATTGTCGTTCTAAGTCACACACCATTGGGGCGTGCGTATGGGGTCCCAAAACTTTGGGAGACGATGGGCCCCGCCCCCTTAATTGGGTCGGGAACGTGGCTGATCCCTAGAAATATGTTTCCCCACCCGTGTTAACACGCCAAATTCGGTCATATTATTTATTTATTTATTTATTTATTATCGAATCGTACAGAAAGTACACACACACAAAAGTGGGGCCAAACTGTACGAGCGTAATTATGAAAATCTGCCAGAAAATGCAGACCCCTCGCCCCCGCGCTTTTCAAGGTCACTGAAGTCACTCGAACCGGTATGGATTGATCGGCTATACTTGTTACTTTCTATCAGTCATTCATAGTAACCATGGGCCTATCTCGTACCATTTCCGAGATAAAAAGCGATATCTGTAAAAAAAAATTCCCACCCACCCCGCTGAGGGAGTTTCTTTGGAATTTTGTAACGATACTGGGGCACAAAATACTACAGCGATGCCGATACCGGACCGTCAGAAATGTTTAGACACAGTGACGGCATTGGACGGACAGACGGATCAAATTGCCATAACAATATCGCGCTCTGTATGCATTTTATTTATTTATATATATTCATCTTTATTCACCGTAAACGGTAGCAAACAGATATAGAAGCAAGAACCTTAACTACTTAAACAGAATAAAACTTAACTAAGGTTTGACATGGAGACAATAAATTTGTCGTAACGTTTGGCCAACAACACACTGGGTAATTCACACCGAAACAAACTTTGACAGCATTTAACAATCTGCATATTAGATGTCTGAAACAGCTTCATGAAAAACCTGTTTACCGTAAGTCCAGCGAATGCATAGATCTCTTGTCTAAATTACATACCTCTGAAGCATAATAACAAAATTGGCATACATTTTTGTTTCAGTAACTGCACTATGACTTCCTCAGAGGCCAACCTACCAACTTTGGCAAAAATACTATTCGCAGCACGAAAAAAAGGCCCGTTTGGCTTGATCAATGGAACATTTATTTATTATTTATTTATTTAGCACTGACATGCATGCATGCACAACCTACATATACAATAAACAATTACAATCTGTCAGGCACGGACAGAAAGCTCCAAGGAGCACCAACAACTGCCCTAGTCGTGTCTGCAAGTCAATTATTTAGAGAAATTAACTTTTTGTAGGCTGCGCTTTAACTTTCAGAATGTGGAAAAGTAAAAAGTTTCAGAAGTTAAATTGTTGCAAGGGTTGACAACACGAAGAGAGAAAGAATACTCGTACATTACGATCACACTATTCAACAATATCCACGACTACGTGTGTTACTCGCAGGTCCACAGTGGAGTAAAATGATTAGGCGTAAAATCAACTTTAAAAAAAAAATCCGAAAACAATTTCATAACAGGCAATAAGATCAAAGTGAAGTGTGCGAAGTTCGAGCGTGTCAAGGTTAGTAACTACCAGACGCTGCCTATAAGGTTCTTGAGACCATGGAGGCGCTTAGAGAAGCGCCGCATGCTGACGCGCGATATAAAGCCTATGCAAACGGCAACCTATGGGACCGTTCAGTAAATACGTCACGCTTTTTTCTGTACTTTTTGACCCCTCCCTCTCTGTCACAGGTTGTCACACTTTTGACTACCCCCTCGATCCGAAAATTACGTCACACTCATTCAACCCCCGAAACATGAAAAAATGTATGAATCAGAATCAGATTCCTTTCACAGTCAATATTGTTACACTGAACTTATTTTGCGTATCAGTAAGTATCGGCAACGATAGTGGACGGGATCGACAGAGAGACGATTGCAGCAGATGGTCTGAAACCTAACAGTAGCAGGCGTTGGCGTGAGAATCAAAAATCATTTGCGCATTACGTGATCGGTTGACGAATGTCGCTCACTGCCGCAAAATTATTGCTCAGTCAAAAACTGAATAATTTACACAGCCGGCCGCCATTGGGTAGTCAATAATTGTGTTTCAAAGGTTCTAGTTTGAACTCTATTCCACCGAGACGAACGCAGAAGCTTGTGTTAGCTATAATGGTGGACCTAACGCGGCGGTTACAGCTACGATTTGACTTCGATTCGACTGTCGTTCGACGGACGTTCGACTGCTTATCAAAGGTCATTAAGGTCACAGTAACCTAGTCCGCTAGCCGCAGACACGCTGACCTATTTTTATTATTAGGCCGCAGTGCAGCAGCCCAGAAAAGATATAGCCCTTAACGTAGAATGGTGGTAGCAGGGTCAAATGGTAAACGAATGGTAGTTGTAACTATCGATTGAGAATTCGTGACTTCCGTGTTGAAAATTCGTAAAAATTTCTCGAATTTTACGAAATTTTTAAAATTCGTAAAAATTCGTTTTATCGCATCACTAGTAACTGCATATTTTTCGAATTTGCGCAAAATTAGTAATCGATTACATCGAGGGAATCGTTGAATGGGGACAGTGGGCAGCTGAGGACTGCCATTCTGACAACTGGGGAAGACAGTGAAGCTGCAGGTGATTCGTAGACTTTGTAAACAAGCTGCTCGTGTTCATGCTGAACTGTTGAGTTAACGAATCTTGAATTGTTGACATCACAGAATTTTTAATCCAAAAGTTAGGTGCTGAGTTTGTTGGAACTTGACGGCGATGAATGTGATAATTTGAATTTTATGAACTTTACAACTGACAGTTTTAAAATCTGTGAAAAAATCGTGAATTTTAGAAACTTTTAAAATTCGTAGAATTCGATTTCTCAATCTATGGTAGTAAGCGCCGCCTGATAAAGAGTTGCCGGCGTATTGGCGACTCTCGCAGCATCCCATTCACGCTTTCAGCTGCCGCAGCAGCAGCAGCAGCAGCAGTAGCCTGGAGGTCGGAGTCAAACACGCACAGGCTCAGGTCGATCGCCCGCAGTCCGCTCCGCTCCGCTATATATAGAGGCCGGACGTACGTCGAGCACGCTTCCAGCTGAACGGACTCGCTCTGTCGCCAAGCAACCCACGTGGAACCGGCTTCGGAGACTTCAGGACGCGGCCGCGACATGGAGTGGAAGGACCGTGCTCAACTTATCCTGGAAAAGATCAGGCGATACAGGAACGACGAGGACGGCTGGAAAATCTCTAAGAAATCGGTACGGTGCTCTGATACTACTACTACTTCTTCTTCTACTACTACTACTACTGCTGCTGCTGCTACTACTACTACTACTGCTACTACTACTACTACTACTACTACTACTACTACTACTACTACTGCTACTACTACTACTACTGCTATTAATAATAATAATAATAGTTACCAGTTTGGTGCACTGCGCAGATCTTTCTTATTGCGTGAAATGTCACTAGCCTGTAACTGCACGGATTGAATATCGTGCCTTTTGTCAACTTTCTATCATTTCTTTCATTTATTACTCCTTTAGGAATATTCATTCATTCATTCATTCATTCATTCATTCATTCATTCATTATCCGGTCCAGAAGAGAGGTTTGGCTTTAGCTTAGTAACTGCGGCGACCACTCCTGCTCTAATGAAAGTCATTGTCTTACCGAGGTCTTAAAATATAAGCAACACTAGCCTAACAATCGGATTTGTACCGGAAATCCGGTAAGAGGCCCTAACGGGTTGTTCGTCGCAAGCATGACATGTATGACATGAATTATGTTCGGTTTGTGTGTCGCATATACCGTACGCTGTTTATTCTGACGATGTTGATTCTGATGCTAATGATAATGACGCCAGCCTGCTGCGCAATGTGCTTTGTTCGCCATCGAATGAGTGTCGAAGTTTGTTGTGGCGTTGCCTCGACAGCCGCGCATGTCACAAGATTTATGAACCACTTGAGAGAACCAACCTAACTCATACCATTAAACCGAAGCGGTTTCGCTGTCATTTATCCTATTCGTGATCGATACAGAATAGTTTAAATAGGTGGACATGTTCTTCGCCAGGTTGTGCGGATTTTCATTGCACCAGCAGCACAACTTTCTCCGATTTCCTGCACTTTGAGAGGTGTTCAGCTGACTTTCATAGAGCTATAGGTAGAGATATAAACCTAATTCACGATCTCAAGGCAGTGAAGTTTTCCGCGAAATCTGTCCTCGTCCGCGAAAAACGTATCCTTCCGTGAAATCTATGAAATTTTGTGAATTTCAACCAATTTATGCTTATTTGTGAAGATTTTCGAACTTTTTCATATTTTAATGCAGATATTGTCTTTCTCTGCCTGCCAGACTTTAAACGTGTAGCATGACTGAATAGCCAGCGATTGACAACAGGTGAGAGATATGCCGGAAATATTGTACGTTAGAATTAGAAAGCACCTGCGTGTAATTAATTTACACTCTAATAACGCTCAAATAGGGCCCGTGATCTTTCGTGAATTTCTCAAAGTATATCTCTGAAAATTTTCCGCGAATTGGACGCATATTTTCAAAAACTCACCGCGAATTAAGTTTCCCTACTCCTAGGCCTATTTAGTACACTTCCCGGTAAGATCTTTCTATATCGTTTTAAGCGGGTGCCTTACTATATACACTCCGTTCGTCTTCGTATCCCAAGCCAGTTTGGAAACGGAGTGCTGTTGCGTAACACCAGACTGAGTCTTTCCAGTTGAAACCGCTGCAGTTGGAGGTTCGGTGGCATTTTTTCGTCGGCTTTACATCCAGTTTACAGCCGTGCGGCCTACGCCTGATTCGCTCGCTCCACGAGTTTATTGCCGGAAAGGACGTGTGCAACCGGCGGCAACGCTGTCTGCAGCCGCCGAGAGCGTGTCATTTCGATAACAGGAAGTCACGTTAACCCCTTTGAGAGCCGGAAATATCGGTGGTCACCGTTCTCGGGGAGCTAGTACCCCCTTTTGTTGCTCTCAGTCGGAAAGGGTTAAATCCAATTATATGCCGACACACGGCTGACGTCGGCTAACGCTTTTATCTGGTCAATGTGTTATAGCCAGTTGTGGTCATCGAGCTGGCCGGGGACACAGATTCGCCCACGTCCCCACCCGTCCCTGTAAAAATCATCTTCCCATCTCTGCTGTTACATACGTCAGTCCACAGGAATACGTATTACTGATGATTCCTGAATATCGAAACTGGTGTATAGGAAACGAAAAATCTCTCAGAGGAGACGCAAACACTGCGCGCTGGCTGTAGTAAGGAGGAGCCAAAATTTTTCGCCCCGCTGCAGACCCCTTCCCGGGGTCGAGCGACGGCCAAAATTTAATCAGCTGGAAATGATCACTACCTTTACCTACAACCAAGTTTGGTGAGGATCGATGCACGCAATTTCGAGTTATCGTGGTAACAGACCCACAAACACACACACCCACAGACAGGACCGATTACAATACACTGCGCCGCATAGCATAGCAGTAAAAGTAATAAGTAAGTTTCAGTCGTTAAGAACTAGAACTGTGCACTTCAGTAATAGTTTTATCGCCTACGCATTAAATAACTATCAGGACTGTCGATAAGAATATGTTATAATATTGCAGATATTTTTGTACTTTCTCTATATAGTTGTGTTCTGTATTCTTCTGTTTGTTTGTAATCCAGCTTTCTGGTTGCTATACATCAATAAAGTTATGTAAATTGGTCTTCATTTCCGCATTTCGTTTACATTCCCGCAACATCTGTTTACATCGCCGCGATACACCGCCAACACTTGTAGCGGAGACCCACAGACGGATGGTAGGCTGAGTTGCCATAGATTGTCATACTTAGGAACGGCACTGGGCCTACCACGTGAACACAATTGAAAAAAATAGCATTTATTGGAAAAAAATTAATACATTTTTAAATATTTCAAGTTCATTACGGTAAAAACAATGTTTAAAATGCTTTGGATAGGCAGATTTCCGTTTTCTAAAGCACAGTATGACAAAATTGGTAAAGTTCGCGCTGCCGGTCCGCTGCAATATTACTTATTACTTTTACTATTAGCATTATTTTAGGCTTCGGTGGGTATATTCCCGAGTCTCTTGCCGTCTTGGCGTACCAAGCCAACTGGCTCTTTGGCAACTGGGACCCCAGCAGCTACGAAAGCCCGAGCAACGGAATCGTTCAGCATGTGATGCCTGGGCGATCTACCAGGGGCCTGTTTGCAGACAAGGCTGTGCAGACCGCGAGCGTCGACCGGCGAGCCACATCGGCAAAGATGCGGGAAACACAAGATTAGTCCAGCCCAAGACGTAAACCGACTGCAACCCTGACTGCCTCGTCGTCAATTTTGAGGCCGCACGATGCAATCGGCAAAGCAAACAGCCGGTCTCCACTATGACGGGCGGTAGCAGCCAAGAAGGAAGTCAGTTGAAGAGGACTATCAAGGCAGGACTGAACTTGGGTGACGTCAGATGCGACGACGGGGCGACGTCTGTTTCGGCGGAAGTCGATCATCATTGTTCCTTTTATTTTTTTTTAAATTTTCTATGCCCTTGGTGTGGACAGACCAGGATTAAAAGCAAAAAAGTTTGACCAGACGTCCGGCTCCGCACTCTCGACAAGGCTCTGGTGCAACAGAATAGCTTTGAAAAGTTGCAGTGTGACCGACACTCGTTGAAAAAAATATATAATAATATAATAATAATATTTTTATTATCAGTATTTACCCCAAAATGGTAGCACATATAAACATACATAATATTTAAATACATAATATTTCAGTTTAAAAGCTATAAAAGCACAAAAGCACAGATAGTAATATATACATCTTTATTCACCATCGAGATGGTAGGACAGTTTATATAACAACAACTTAACTAAAATATGTAATTTAACTAACAAACAACCTATGGAACACAGCAGTCCGAACGTACATGCAATCCAAAACTCGAATAGATAGCCTACGCGCGTTAAGATAAATACATTGATAGCTGAAGTTACATACGCAGGAGCCTTTTGACAACGAGATTCTCACACTGCCTAATTTTGCATAAAAAAAAATTCGGTGCGGCGAGCCAAAGTGACAATGCACAGACCAAGTACTCGGATTCAGTGGCTACGGATCCGGACGTTCATGCAATTTCCAATGTAATTTCATGTAATGACCTCGAGTTGGAGGGTTAACGTAGCAATTATCGCAATGCCTATTGATAGTGAGTGCCCTCTGCGGGACTATTACGCCCGACCAGGAAGGGTTAACTGAGCCAGTCGCAGGTTGGCGGCGCCGGTCTGATCTCAGCCGCGTTACGCCCGCCGCCTGCGACTCGGCGGGCGCCGATACCGTCTAGATTGTATTTGTGTTCGTCCTCCTCCCCCCACTCCACCCCACCCCCACCCCTTCCGGCGCCTGGTTCTTTTTATTTCCCTATCCGTATGCCGCCTACACAATATAACTGCGTGTCGGTTTATGGATGATCGGGCCGGCGCTACAGCTGCCGGAGATCGATCGATGTTGCCGCAAAGGCAGAGAGGAAGCTTACGTATTGGCTTACGTCCGGCTTTTTTCCGCCGATCCGATACGCCTGTATGGCGTGATCCACAGCAGGTGGAAGCGTGGCGTCACAGGCTAACGGCGAACGTGAAACGTGACTACACACGCCTATACGAATTACAGCGAGGATATACGAAATGCAGCAAGAAGCTCAGCTGATGCTGACGAACCCGCGCGACGCGATGTTAGATATAGATATTCAGTCGATATTTCGGTTTCGTTGCATCTTTTGCAGTTACCGAAAAGCTTAGTGCACACCGAGCCCTACTGTTCGAGGTTCAGCAAGTGAAGTCACCTCGCCTATCACGGCTGCGCTGTTTAATTGCTCTGTTTTCCACATACTGCCGTCAGAAACGCATCCAGACTGTCTGTAATTAATTAAAATATTCACAACTGCTAGTGTAATGCGGGTTTTGTAGTAGAATTGAAAATACTGACAGAAGAAACGTTTTATCGTGTAGAGGGAGAAAAAGTATTGGTAACTGGTTCGACGGAGTCGAAAATCGCAAAATTTTCCCACCCCGTGTATTTAACGGCCCAGCTGAAGGGGTTTCCCTTGGAAATGGGTACGGACGCAAGGAGTCAAAAAACTAGAATGCGGTTAAAAGGTTTTAAAATAGGTTTAGCCGTTTAGACACAATACCGGCGTGTGACAGACGGACAGACAGACACCGCACGACTGTAAAGACCGCGCTATGCAGAGCGTCGTGCGGGTAAAAACTGTAGACTAGCTTATCTACAAGTTATAACGGCGACGTGACAGCAATGGTCGGTGACATTACCCGGGAAACACCTCGTCAATATCAGTGCCGCTGGAGTTGCCGTCTGCTAGGAACCATAGGTTGTCACTCAGTACTATTGACGGCAGCTTCGTCTTTTGCACTGTTGTGCCCCGCCCAGGGAGCATTAAGCGAAGATGCTGTCTGACGTCTGTCTGTCTGTCGCGTACATCGGGGCTAAGTCGAGAACAGAGAGGCCTAGGAAGACCAAAATTGACACAGAGGTAGCACGTCACACGTGACTCGGACACCACTTTCAAGGTCAAAGGTCAAGGTCACCAGGCCGCTTTGGTTGGTTGTACTGGCAGGCCAACATGGACATGCAGTAATGGTCACCTTTCCATATGCGTACATGACGTATATCATGTCACCACTTGCAGGCCTGGGCGGGGGCATATCGTGGTGGCCGCCCACCTACAGCCTGTTATTATTACCTCCGTCGTGGAGCTTATGTTTTCATCGGCGTTTTTGTCTGTTGGTGAGCAAGCATCACGCATGACCGTCTAACTTCTTTTCACTGTCTATCCAATACTGATACTGATGTTCCACCCGGTTCTCTTGATCTCAGTTCGGTTGCCAATTCCAACTTCGGATCGCCCAAGTTTACGTCCTCCCCAAAACCTCGCATGTCTGCAAAATCGACAATTGCAAACAAGAGTTTAAAGGTTATTGTTGTCAACGTTCAAAGTATTGTAGCTAAGCGCGAGGAACTATGGGAGCTACTTGACAGTTCGGATCCTGATGTTGTTGTTGTAACCGAAACGTGGCTTAAACCAACAGTCT
>Ga0049107_10000904_pt1 | contig 10028 bp, 6 predicted proteins | sample WorMetilPIANOSA1_FD_61187 | JGI IMG/M metagenome (GOLD analysis project Ga0049107, IMG submission 61187) | Marine gutless worms symbiont microbial communities from Max Planck institute for Marine Microbiology, Germany - Olavius ilvae PIANOSA.1 | ecosystem: Host-associated > Annelida > Digestive... | reverse complement strand
AAACCGCTTGCATTGCCCGGAAAACTGAAACAGAAACTTTCAGGAAATTCCCAGAATGAGCGGTCGAACACTTAAAACCCTGTCCATATTGGGTTATCGTGGCGCTACGTCACAACGGTGTGATCGTGCACGATGCATAGAGGCCTGACAGACAGACGGTGAAATGGTGAGAGATAGTTCACTTATTTCTATAGATGTCAGTTTGTATGGCGAATTTCACATCGTCTATAGCTACTGTTTTATGCCCCTCAGCTGTGCAACGTCTCGTGCAACAAGGCGTTTGATCAAACAGCGGAATGTTTATGCCAGATCCAGTTAGTGGCGTAGATCCGTCCTAAAATATGGGGGTCAGGGTCAGTCAGGTCCAACCGTCAAACTGTATCGGGCGCCTCCAACAATTAGTTTTCCATATTTCTGACCCAAGTCTTTCGTCACTGATGATGTGAAACTTGCAGAGTTATCCAACAACAGTTTTGAATGAAAGAATGTGACATTTTAGGGGTCAAAACATACTCTGACCCTCGTACATATTTTCAGGGGGTCAGGACCCCCAACTCCCAGGATCTACGCCCTGGATCCAGTTTTGCTTAAGATTTTGTGAATTTCCGGTGACCAGCGATGACGTCAAACACCGACAATGTGATGAAATATGATGATGATGATGATGATGATAACACTGGTCAACGGAAATTGACACAAGTAGACTTTCAGTAGATACGACATTACTTAACTTATATATGCGCTATCAGCGAACTGTTCGTCGTAGTTTTGTGTCTTCGTGTGGTCGTCCTGTACGCCGACATCTGTGGTTGTCGTGTTTGTCCGTAAATGAGAGCGTTCGCGTGATTAATGTCGAACTGTCTGTGTTCAAATAAGAGGAACTTGGTGCACTGGCTGGTTTTTGTGTGAAAGTGGTTTCATTTTCGCACATGAGAAAAAAAGAAAAACCAAACATTAAATCGAAACAACACTGGCAACTTCAGTAGAGTATATAGACTGGTTTCACATTAAACAGTTCAGTTTAATAAAAATAACATCGTACATCATTTAGCTGTGACATCATTCAAAGATGACTGACACCTTGAAACATCTTCAGAATCACTGCAGATTCACTATACACAATGCTATGACCGACATGCTACATACCGAGCTGTCGTCGGTTTTGTGTAGTGACTGCGGTGATTCTGAAGATGCTTCAAGATGTCAGTCATCTTTGAATGATGTCACAGCTGATATGTTTTACGCAGCGTTTGTTTAATACTAACAATTATGCGGGATTATGGTTATATATCATACGATGATGAGTTTGATTGAATAGCGGACTGTTGGGCCTTGTCGGAGGTATGCGCTTTACTGAATGCCCTTCTAGTTACAAAAAATATAAACTGAGAAGATGCACACTTAACAGACATCACAGCACGTTGTTATAACATTTTAACTAACCTTGTGTTATTAAAAATTATTATTTCGCATTGAAAATTAGAAGTCGTGCACCAGGCATCGTCTTCCATTATTCTAAAAGTATAAACTCGTCGTCTTTTTAATAAACCTCTTAATGTGCTTGTATATCTTGTGGCCCACAAAAAAAAATTAACGCTTTACAATACAAAAATACTAAGAAATGTGCGACGAATATTTTCTAATCAGCAACTACTGACGTTTCTTAATAAACAGCAGCACACAAACATTATACATTATTGAAACCAGTCTAAGCAAAGTCGCGAAAAGAAACGGCAAAAGTCGACATCGAGAATGTTGATGTTTTACATTGCATCAAGCTTTGCAACACCACAAGAACATTCCACTATTTGGCTAAAAGTAGGAATTCACAATTTCCCAAAATGCTTTACAATTTCAAACTTCGCCCTTTGTGGTCATTACATGTCATCAGCCAAGTCTTGAGAAAATGCCATCTCGTTGTTCATCACCAAATACTTAGCGAAATTATTCGTTCAGCGACACTCGGGACTCATGTTGCTGACAAACCGCGCGATGCCTTTGCGCGGCTGACCGCCTGAAACGTGTTATTCCCACATATGTTACCATGCCGAATTTGGTCGTTCTGGATAAAATGGAACAAGCGTACGAATCAAGATCCGTAGCGTCCCACGTTCAAGGTCACTCAAGGTCATCGGGACTCACACGGATCAATCCGGTATCTAGGACTTCCTATTAGTGATCCATAGTTACCATGAGCCTATCATGTACCGTTGCTAAGATATAGCGAGATATTGGCCGAAAATTATGTATGTCCTACTCCGTGATGGGTTCATCCTGGAATTTTGTAACGCCGGATGGGCTCAAAAACTAGAGTGATCGGCCTATCAGGCCGAGAAAAAAGTACGATGATATCTTTAGCCATTTCGATACAATACACACGAGTCTGATAGACAGACAAACTGGTCGACGGCTTGTACCGCGCGTGGCATAGCATCGCGCGGTAAAAACTACAAAACGGCATAGAAATTCACCCTTCGTGTTTCTGAATATTTACCGTTTAAGGTGTTTTCGTGTGTCACCCGCTATTCCCGCTATCACAGTTCGCAAGACGGCAACCGTATCCGCGGTCGAAGCCGTAAACACTTCCGGTCGCCATGTTGCCTCGTGACGTCACTGAGACTGTCCGCTTGTCGCACGCAGCTGGCTACTGTCGTTGCCGCCTTCGGCGCGCCTTCGGTCGCAGCCGACTTCACTGGCGGAAGTGACGTCATCGTTGATGACGTCGTTCGCTGACTCACTCTGCATCCGCTGCAGCTGCTCCACGGAAATCTTGCGCAACTCGATCTGAATACAGAATAACAGAACTGTGTTACAGGCGCTTGCCACTGAAGACTGATTCGATGAACATTGCAGTATAATACCGGTACTATAAATATACCATTTCTATTTTATTTTTCATTTTTGTTTGTTTTTGTTAATTTCTACCATTCACCAATTTATTACCTTCATTGTTGGTTAATTTCTACCATAATTGGCGAACAAAATATAGGCCTACCATAAACATAAAAGTAGTCTAAGTAAGAAAACTTAAAAACAAGTGGCCCGGCTTTTAACTTTATGGTAAGGTAACGTGTGCTGTATGTACCCCAAAGGCTGGGTGCTCATCTCCCTGTCTTAGGCCGTTGAGTTCGTAGTGAGTAGGCCTATGTGACGCATGGCCAGTGCAACGCCAGACCTACGGTTACCTCCCCAGCTTACGCAGGTATATATCTGCACCTATCCACGGAGTGACGGCCAGGCTCAGTTAACCCGCGGATGGCTGGTTACGCCACGGGAGGGTCGCCCATCCCGGCACTAACCGCGCTCGACGTACTGTAACATTGCTGATCGCGACCAGCGAGCTGACGCTACACCAATTTTTATGAGACATTCTCTAACGGTATCCAGGATGCTGTGCTCCGCCATCGGCCGATTTCTGAAAGAGACCTGGCTACCGTGAGCAGATTTATAGACGCAGTTCATCGATATTTGAGGCTTGCTTGCATAGGAAAAGAGATTTGCAATAATCCGCCGAGCGACATACGGTGCGCATCAGGCGATATCGACTACCTCTCAAATCGATACAGAGGCCGATTTGATGTCGACAGTGTATTAAATGCAGCCCATGATCTATCATCTACGTCCAGTGCCTTCTTATAGAAATAGTTCGGTATAACACTGTAATGTCACTGCTTACTTTAAGTAAGTAAGTAAGTAAGTAAGTAAGTAAGTAAGTAAGTAATTATTATATGTGATAAACGCACATACACATTCATAATAAGTAAAACCAATAATGTAGAATTGGAGCAAGAGAAACAGAATAAAATAAAATCACAGCAAAACAGCAAAACTGCTGTTAAGCCACATCTCCCTAAATGAAACTATACAATGAACGCACAACGAAGGACTTCTTATGGACAACAGTATTGTACTCTGGTAAGACAATGTGCAAAGCGTGTATCGCGAATAAAAGAAACGTTGATAATTTTTTAATAACGTTTAATAAGTCCATTATTCGGAGTACTTGTGCAGCAACCGACTTGTTCTTGGAGTTCAAGGCGTTCTTCTAACAAGTAGACGAGTTCCTCCGACACAGCTGTGAGCGCAAATGAACACACATACATTCATTGAGTAATTTACAGCTTGACGTTTGCGTAAACTATTATGTTTATAAGTTCACAACGCCAAGTACAAACTGTACTACACGTACTGAATGACCGCGAAGTTAGACCACGTATAGGTACTGCTCCGAATAACACATGAGATAATGAAAAAAGGGCTCGGGGAGACGCATACTGCGTGCTGGCTGCAGTAAGGCAGAACCAACATTTTCGCCCCGCCGCAGACCCCCTTCCCGGGGGCGCAGGACGGCCAAAATTTAATCAGCTGGAGATGGTCACTACCTTCACCTATAGACCCAGTTTGGTGAAGATCGATGCACGCAATTTCGAATTATCGTAGTAACAGACCCCCCACACACAAGCACACAAACACATCCACAAACCCAGAGACAGGACCGATTACAATACACTGCGCCGCTAAGCTTAGGCGCCCTCGGTCTTACAATAGGGGTCTGCGCAATACAAACAAATTTATGTTAATGTTAATGTTATTGTTCTACCGTTTCGTAAAAAATAGAGATAATAATATTGTTGTTGTTGTTGTTGTTGTTGTTGTTGACGTTATACGAACATACACTAAATCCAGCTGAGTCTACCGCACGACCCAAAAACAAAAATAAGGAAGAAATAAAAACTAAAACATAAAATCCGTTTAGCAGGATTCGGTGCGAGTAACTAGAATCGCAGAAGGCAATCCGCTGGATGCCAGGAGGGTAAGGGAGAAAGCAGTTGTTGTTTTTTTAATCATATGGGCAGTGGTTAAAGTGAGGGGGCTCGGGGGGCTCAGCCCCCTGCTCCCATTCGAGCCCCCCTGCAATAGTATGAGCTCCCCTGATTGAATCTATAAAGTGTTATTTTATGCCTAAATAACGCCAAATTAGTGGGGTTGGAATGGGTATGGGATTTGCTCCAACCTGGCTTCGTCAGGTGAGCCCCCCCCCCCTGCTTCACAAAACCACTTTAACCACTGATCATGGGTCGAAGTTATACTTTACAAATAGAATTCATGTTAACGCTTTCCTTCGTCTTTCTTTACTGTTATCATAATCTATATGCAGCCTATGTGTTATTTTGCTCAAATAAAGATAACTATTAACTTTTCAAATCGCCTCACTGGGGATACACGGAAAAAATTTTCGGATTTAAAATCGTCCAACTGAGCAGCACGATTCAAGAAGCTCAGATGTTGCCTAATTATAGCCAAAAAAAAGATTTCGAATAGAAGGGGGCAAGTTGGGCAGCCGCGGATATGATGATTAATTACGCACAAATAGACAACCTTGTGCAAGATCGGCGGAGTAAGATTATCAGCATCGTCTGTTGCTATGGTAACCGCAGTTGCGCGAACACGACGTACCTTGTAATTGGCTGCTGATATGATTAACAAGCATCCACAGCTCTTCTCTACTGCGTTGCTCGAGCCCTGTACGTTCAACACTATTGCATAACTACACTGTATCAGGAAAAAAATAACTCCAAAATTGACGGACTAATATAAATATGCGGGTGGCTATCCCTTCCCACCCGATGTCTCGTATTAGCCTTTAAAGGTGCATACACTTGATATAGTGCCTCTTCGTAGTGAATCATCACCGCAGAAGCGCTCAGGTATGGCACGTGTTCTCAAGGGATTTGACAGTTTTACCTGCACACCCACACGTTCATCCGCAATCGGCATAAGCCATACCTGGCTTTGCCTTCCCAGCCTTTCAGCTGGTAATTATTTACCGACCACGGAGGGATGGAAGGCTGAGTAGATCTTGGTGCGAAGTAGCCCAGGCCGAGATTCGAACCTGCAACCTGCTAATTGCAAATCCGGCATTCTACCACACAGCCACTAGCGCACCTTTAAACACCTAGTTTCGGCCTAAACGCTTCAGGTACAATTAGAATGGCACTCAGTAGGGCGCATACCTCCGCCAAGACAGCTAATGGCCAAAACTGGTCCTATTAAGCAAACAGGTAACATTCATCTTCCGATGCGAATCTACGGCGGTGCTCCCGAGCAGCAACATGCATAAGCCTGTCTTAACTCTGAACCTAACGTATCGTGGTCCTGGTTACCATCGAATTCTCACGGTTTCTTCCGTGGCGCATTTCCACCGAATTTTGTGATAATCGGTTGAGTTTTTTTTATAAAGGCAAAGACAAAGGCATGGTACTTAATATAGCGCCGCATTATCAAGTAGCAGTAGCGCTTTACAACCTTAGAAGTGGCAGCTGACTGGCATTGGCTATAGTACCGCGGTGCAAGCTAGCGGCGCCCATTGCCCACCCAACGGACTTTCGACCCGCAGTTATGCAGCCAGACGTACTACGCTCCAGTCAACCACGCTAGGTCTTCACCCCGTAATACATGTACCTAATTACATGGATAACTACTCATTTACCGAGCCCTGAGGGATGGATGGCTGAGTTGGCCATGTTGGCTGACCGATAACGGAAGGATTAACCACAAAGTGGTTAATCCTTACGTTATCGGTCATAATGAAGTAGAAATCTTTCTACTTCATTATGTGCATCCAGCTAGCAGTCTGGCGCAGGATAGGGAAAGTTCGCCGGTCGAGACCGGCGTTCTAACCACTATGCTACGCCGCCAACTAATCTATGTAATCTTAGTAACGCTGGTAATAGGCCTAAACAAACAAACTAACTAACTAACTAACGCTGGTTAAAACACAATCTCCTTGGCGCAGGTAACATGGATACGTCACTATCATTCCATTTTGCGTGGTTCTCTTTCTATTTCAGTTATGAACCCAATTCACTTTCACAGACTGTCATGCACAGGCATCAGCTCATTGCGGTATAAGCTTATTATTTCAGAACTGAAAGAGACGTGTATCATAAAATAGAATGCGTAGAAAGGGTACGTGCGTATCCTTCACAGAATACACTACGCACGATGAAGCGCACAAATTCAGTCAGTCAAGCTGACTCCTAGAAGCACATAAGAAAGATCTGCAACGGAATGTCTGCACTATACACCACCTCCGTGTAGATGAGCTTTGTGCTGCATCGTATCCTAAAGTCCTGAGCGTAGCAATAACCACTCGCCACAAGACCCAACTTCCCAACTATGAGTTTCGTTGTATAGATGCGTTAGGAAAATGCCAAAGTCACATTACTAAACCCATTCGCTGCAGACTTCTTCTCAATAGTGGTAGTACTGTAGTAGTAACAACAATGCGTTGTGGATTCGAAAATTCACCAGGCCCGTGTGACGTTGATCTTTCACTTTTCTACCCGAAATGCGGCGTCAGTTACACGCGTTATGGGGATATTTCCACCAATTTGTACAAACTACCGTTCTGAACTTACGGACAGACAGACAGACAGACAGAAGGTCCGAGAAGGACGAACAATCTTCCGTAATACGGCCCCATCAGGAGTACCGTATAATAAACCATAAATAGCGTCTCTTATTCAATATAGCAAAATGTTGGCAATATGCTATATAAACGATGGATTATAACATCGAAGACTAAAGAAAGATATACGTACGCGACATGTCGTCGCCATGTTGTGTGACGATACGGTGCTGAGCTACATGCGGCGAAAGCGAAACGTCAACAGCCTAATCTGAAAACACACGTCGCCGTTGACGAGTACATCTAAACATGGCGGTGGTCACAGCCACGAATCGACCTCGACTCGACTACGTTTCGACCGTCGTTCGATTCCCGTATGATTGCAATACGACCGCACTCGACCATTCCACGACCTACGTTACGACCGCGTTATAAACAAATAGGTCAGCGTGACCTTTTCAAGTGAGTATGAGCGCCCGCGGGTTACGTCACTGTGACCTTAATGACCTTTGATAAGCAGTCGAACGGCCGTCGAATCGTAGTCGAATCGTACTTTGTAGCCAGCGCGTAGCAGGACAGCAGCCGTCTTGCTCGGTCCACTTCCTTGTAGGCAGAAGGTGCGGCCGACCTCAGTAAGATAGGGTGACCAGCGCATGAAATGGGAGGGTCATCTGATTCTCAACAGGTGGCAACGGCCAATCTGAGCAACCAGAGTCCGATACCATTGCTGAATGCAAATTTCACCAAAATCCGTCTTGAAATATAGGTCACAAACACACAGATACACAGGTGGACAGTTAAATACGAATTATTTGCGTCTGCAATTTTTTGGTGACTATTTTTTTATCGATTGATCAAAAGAACTGCTGCGTATGGACATGATTCAAGGCTTAAATCTGGCTGGCGGCACGATGATTCGACTTCGAGCAACGGTGGACACTACAGCAATTTGCCGAATAATAAATATGCGTCAGGGGCGCAGCGTCATTTCAAATTTGGATGTTCTTGACTTGACTTGACTTATGCCTTGTCGCTCCGAGTGGAGCATAGGCCACAGCTTACTTTTCTCCATCGAGTTTTGTCTTGAGCTGCCGCCTCCATCTTCACCGAGCTGCACTTGAATCCTGCTGTCCTCATTTCTGACTCCAGATCTCTTCTCCAAGTATTCCGTGGTTGCCCTCTTCTTCCGTGGTTTCTACTGCAAAGCTTGTTTGGCGATGCTTTTGGTGTTCACTTTGCACAAATGAAATATCAAACGATCACTGCAGTCCTCCAAACGTCGGCGACTGAGATCCATCGACGGCGAAAATGTTTCGTATTCTGGTTTCCGTAATTATTAGGAAATCGTAGAAGTCTGTTAAGCCTGTGTCACTTCCGATGACCTTGAATGACCTTTAACCTTTAAAGGTCGTTTCGTTTCGGACGAGTATTCTCTGTTCTACCCACAGCTTTTTATTCGTCATAATAGCAGCACACACATAATTACACAAAAATCAATACAAAACGAAGCTAATAGTTGGGAGAGAAGACGCATAATGGTTAATGGACTGTCGTAGGTATGATTTATGTCCCATCAACATAAACTACGTACACGGTGCGGCTAAAAACGAATATGCTACCAGATGGCGACGCGCAAAAATCGTACTTTGTATAATTGCAGTTCTTGTCAGTTCTAAGTATATTAACGGAATTTCACAATATTTGTAAGTTTAATGCGGACAAGCCTTGAGAATAATCACCGAAAAATTTGTACCAAAATACTACGTCCTTTCCGAGAAATTGCAGTTTTCGTCGCGGTACAGTTAACGGAAGTCAACTTGAATTGACTTCCGTCATCCTCGATCCGAGGGTTGACCGCGCCATGGATCGGCCTTCTCTATTGACTTCTGTTGTCCGTCGCTCTCAGTATTCTTTCTAAGTCCATATCTGTCCACTGAACGATGTTTTCTAACCATTGTCTTTGGTCTTCCTCTTTTCCTCTTTCCTGATAAGGTTCTTTCGGTGATATCCTTTTCAAAACAATAGTTGTCTCATTATGTGACCGATTTTTGTAAATTATTTGTCTTTATACGTGCTAACAAAGTTTTCTTTACTCCAGCTTTTTCCAGTATCCATTCATTGGTTTTTCTTGCTGTCGATGACACTCGTAGGATCGATCTTAATCTATAAACACTAATACGTTAAACGCCTGCACCCATCACAATCACCAGAAACTAACAGCGCTGATGTGTGTCGTATGACGGTTGTCGTCGTTCCGTCGTCGTTGGAATTCAATCTCGGTCTGTAGCCGGAACAGTCCGGGCAACGTTCGGATCGATTGCAGCGCACAAAACGAATTTTCTATATAACGTGGCTGTCGGCACTCGCGTTTTTATATTCCATTATGGCCGTGCGGCGTTGAAGGAACGGTCTGCCGCGTGGAATAGGAATGGATGAACGGGAAAGTCTCCGAGCACAGGACGACGACACACGTAGAAATGACGACAGAACACGGTTATTGTTGCCCAATGATGGACGGAAATATGAGAACAGTGCCAAGAATAGCAGATATTGCAACAGAGAGCATTCAAATGCGGAATGGATAGCTACAGTTAGCAAAATACCGTTCAGCGAAGCG
>Ga0049107_10000903_pt1 | contig 10033 bp, 7 predicted proteins | sample WorMetilPIANOSA1_FD_61187 | JGI IMG/M metagenome (GOLD analysis project Ga0049107, IMG submission 61187) | Marine gutless worms symbiont microbial communities from Max Planck institute for Marine Microbiology, Germany - Olavius ilvae PIANOSA.1 | ecosystem: Host-associated > Annelida > Digestive... | reverse complement strand
TACAACGCTTTATATCATTTACGCTGGTGCTGATAGATGGAATACAGTACTTAGCCAAAATCAAACCAACAGTACATCTGTTTAGGTTGGCAAGTGTACGCACGATCATATTGTTACAATATACAGTAGGTGCATTCACATTAGGCTCTTATCATGCCATGTCAGTTGCAAGTAACAGTTTAGCAGTTGAGGCTAAGCAGCTTGATGTCCATGACTTTCTGATGTCTAAATGTATGGTTTTCAACTCAGTACATTAGCGCACCTGAATGAGAAAGGGTTACCACTTTAATATGGCAGTTAATATTTTATATGCCCACTGTTTTAGATATATTTGATCTCGCAGAGAGTAATCAAATGAGTAAACCTAATCATTTTGAAATATAAAAGTGGTCACTTTAGAAATGTAATGCTCAAAAATAATCTGTCGGGCGCACTGTGCATCCACAGTTAATGTACCGCTTTAAGACATAAAACTGAGCTGGAGTGAACCCTCCGAGGAGGTTAACAGTTTTAGTAAACACATGTCATTTGAACTGGAACCAGAAGTGTTTCATGTCTATTATTGTGCAGTGACAACAGTGTGCAGTAACATGCACAAGCCTGTGCTTACTTAAGCTACCATTGTCATTTGACATTGGTGGCTGCGGACAGTATGGTGAATACGATTGTGTCAGTTAGTTATCTGTAAACAGACAAATAAAGTAAAAAAATACAAGTCGTAATTTTTATTGGACAAATGCAGCCAGTAGATAAGCTTACAGATCTGTATGTAATGACAACAAAACCAATATTCAGAATAATACGGTTAATTTTATGCTTTTCAACCGCAGTAGATGTGACAGTGCATAGACAGTTGCTGGGTTTGATTGTTAGGGTTCTCCGAGGACAAGCATCAACTCTGAAGACCCGCATCTGACAGTCAGCCTCAACAGAGTAACTCCGGCAGTTGCAGAGACGTAGCAGCCGTCGTCTTGCATGAACGGGCGCCCGATTGGGCGAGGCCCGTTGCATTCTGTTCCGCATCTCATCCACTCAGGGTCCACCGTGTTGCTCGAAACTGCTGCCGTGGCATCGTGATCGTTGCTTGCTAGACAGTGTCGTTGCCAACGTGAACTCGATCAAAGCTGTTGTAAATTCCACGCCGAAACGAGCTGGCCGGGAACATTCACCGAGATACCACCGGCCGACCGGCCGGCCAGGCGTCGTTTTGTCTGATGCAAACTTGCCATTTGCTGCTAACAGTATCAGGGATTTACACCGTACGTAGATGCGTAGTCGCTGCCGTCTGTCGTATAGAGACCAAACCGCACACGCATTTATTGCGGAAACGTGCAGGCGATACTGTACATCAAGAGTATTACGTAAGATTCAGGACTCGTTGTTTGCCAATGTGTGTCTACCGCACCTCAGCCCCGGCGAGGGCGCCCAGAACAGGTTGCCAGCGGGAACCGCTTTCCCACTGTTTTACGGGTAAATTTTTGTTGTTACATTCGTTTAGCGTCTTGTTAATTTTTTATTTAACACGCTGCCGATTCGTCGCCCCGTCCGGCGTTTGTTCAGTTGACTGTTTCAGCATTTTTGCAGTTTTTTTCTGTTCGTTTTCTACCAGTTGCAGGCACTGCGGACGTATATGAGAGTTGTAGTATTGTTCCGGTGGCTACTTTTGTTACGGACTGTTTTGCCTGCACTGGAAGGTACTGGCGGTTGATTAAGTTCAGCACTGTCACTCAATTGCCAGAGTTCACAGTTTCGTCATTTTTTCTGGTACATGTGATGTGGTTTCCACTGTTCTGCTGATGTCATGGTGCAGTTGCCCTTCTCTGGGACGGATCTGCCTGGAAAGGGTTAGTGGTTGTAACCCAGTGTGGACATGTTGCGTGTCGCAGATTGGCATTGTTCACTAAGCTGCATGAGTATCACGTCTGCACTACAGGACAATGGGTGACTATATCTTTCCTATCAGTCCGAGAAATATACTGTAGTTTAGAAACTAAGCTTAATCTGAGCACAAAATTCCATTTTGAAATTGACGCTCAGGTAACTGCAGTCTGAAATCCAGAATTAAGTCCCACTCTCTATGACGCTGCCATATTCCAGTGCAAGTTCATCTACTTGCATGGCAATTAAGTCAAGAAGAGATTATGAACTTCACAGTTTTCACATGGGACACAAATTTGCTACATTCACCCAGTGATTAGTCAGACCCACTCGCAGCACCATGAATATGAACTATGAACTATGAATATATATATATTTGCCGATGTCATCTTGTTTACGTCTGCTGATTGGAAAGATAAACTGGATTTGGCTTAAACCTACTGCTAAATACTAGAGACAAAGCGAATTGACCTGCGTGGAAAAGGCAGGGCAAGGGTAAGTTCGTCATGACGCTGTATTGTTCAGATTAACTTCAGAATGAAGCTGAAGTTCGGTCTGATGGTCCGTGTAAAATTCATCATCGGAGGCAACAGTCAGCATCAGAGACTGAGAACAGTGCTGAATTCCAGTGTCACTTTATCTTTCGGAGTATTAAATCCACCGTCAGTCGAAAACTCGGCACAATGTTCCGACTGATCCGAAAGATAAAGTCACCCAATGACCATCATCGAGAACCAGTTCCAATTTCCGAATCTTCTTCAGCATTCACCTTCAGCAACTTTGAACGTATCTCCATGTCCCGGATTGCCACGTTTGCACATCTGCTTGCCACAGAGCATGTACCAGATAAGATACACCACAACCGCGACGACTCAGTCTTTACATTACTGCATTAAACTGTAAAGTGGCACAGATTTTCGCCAACTCAAGAAATTGGAATAATACAGACAGCAGAATTTTGAAATGTACTTTGGCTGTTTGGTTTTATATGGTCTGCTGAAGTTGATTTATCTTTATCGTGTAAAATTACCCACTTTTTATCGTAGGAGATTACGATAATTTCTTTTGCTCGTATATATTTTATATGTATGGTTTGTTAATTGTTGTTGTGGAAGTTATACAGATGATTCTGTGCTAAAATTCATGACAGGAGAACCAGAATTGTGCTTTCTTAAAACACAGTTACTGTTTGACAGTTTTATATATTTCTTTCTGTTGTGGAAGAACCGACTGGGTTTTTATGAGGGGATTTTAGTGTCGCATATATTTGGACGTGGTAAATTTTTCATGTGCAACCAATGACACAATACATCTGTATTTTGGTGCATATTATGAGAAATAACAAATTCAGTTGACATTTTGGTTATGAAATTTCAGTTTCAAAGGTCTGGTCGTTTGTTTTATTTTTAGATAAACAGTGCATGTTGTAATAGGCAGCTATAGTAAGGACACATCTTGGTGTTGACTTGTTTTGCTTATCGTTTGTTACTGTAGCTCTGTTGTCTGGTGTCAGTGTTTGTTGAACAGTTTCTAACAACCCAGGAATTTTGTTTGCCATTCGGTGATAGCTATTTTCAACTACAGAAGGTTATTTTTACACGATCGTTTGCACAGACGGCAAACAGCTTTTTTGTAATACGTATCCTCCCCTGCAACGTGTAGACCGTGAAATGTAGCTTGTTGTTCACATACTGTAGCTTTTGTTACATGCAGTTTTGAAAAAGAACTTGATTTAACTGTATTTGAAGATAGGGTACTTGTACAATGTCATTATTATATGTGGATGGTGCCGATGAGATGTTCAGGGCCGAATTCCACTATGCAGATTTACAAATGCAGCTGTACAGCTGTGTAGAGTTTGTAATATTTACCTGATCCAGTTCGCCGTAGAGGCAAACAAACGCACATAACTCCACACAGCCACGAACTGCGCCTTGCAGTTAGCGTTCAAAAAAGCTGCGATAAATTCATTCAGTGCCGTAATGGATTTCGGCCTTCGGTATACCTCACCCCTCCGCCCTCTTATTGCCTACGTACATTAGAAGTCATACGTACTGTCGAATCTCAGGAACGAATACGTGTCTTGCATGCGTGTAGGACCTGCATCGCTGCTGGCATGTGCCGAGTCATTTGCTGTTGATATTTACTGTCTGTGAAATGTGCTATGGCTACCTCTTTCTTTACTCACTGCCAGCCATCTCTCGGGGTGGATTCGATTGGTCAAAACTTTCACGTGCTGTTACAACAGAATGCAAAAATTGCTAAACATACTGATGCATTTATGATAACAGTAGTAATAACAATACAGCTCGAATTTCTAAAGCATAATGCGGAGGCTAAGGTTCAGCTAATGTGTATGCATGTAAATGATGCTGCATAAAGCAAGAAGTCGCAAGTAATCGGGAAAAAATACAAATTTCAACATCAAGCAACATAATTTGTAGAAGCAACGATATTTTTCCCATAAAACCATCAGAAACATCTCCGAGGATGGTTTTGCATTTTAGTGAAACTGGTTTCAGATACATGCAGGAGGTGTGTGTGAAACCGAAACCGGTCTCTGATAGGTTTTGCCCATTCGAATGCCCCTTGGTGTCCGTTGTGTTGTCCGTGTCATGTGCCGTGTGAGCGTAGCATCCGGTAACTTATTGCCAAATGTCTTTGTAGCGAAACTAGTGATGCAATAAAGGCTGCCTTCCCAACCTTTTAACGTCCACGGAGTACCTTCAGACTCCGTTGGAAAATTCACTTCGTTAACAGTGTTTAAAAGTAAAAGCGCTGCAACCGTAACATTGACGACTTATTGGGTGGAAATTTTATACAATGCTTTTCAGTGCATTTTCAACACAGCTCTGTTAGTAAGCTTTATTGACCTTGTTGGTCTTCTGGTACGTCAATGGTTAGAAAATATCATAAAACTGTACAGCCCAATAGACAGTACAGTCCAGAAAGGAGGTTATATTTTGTCATTGAGAGTTTTTCTGTTAGCAGGATAACTTGAAATGTTGTGTACGAATTTTGATGAAGAATTTTCGGAGGACTGGGATGTGTGTCTAGCAGAAAAAAAAACAAACAGATTTTGTTCGTGATCCGGATCAGAATGCAGATCCAGGAATCTTTAAAAGAATATTTCCATCGCTGGAAATGGACATTGCCGAACTGTAGTTATGGTGAGCTCAGCGGCCTTCGGGGCAGTTTGTGGTCTTCGACGGCTTCTGAATTAAATTACTTGCCTAATTACCAGGAATTAATCGCGAATGTTTTAACGACCTTCAGACGTTGGCAAAAACCAACCGTTGTTGCATCACTAGTCAAAACGCCGACGCTAGAAGTCTCTGTTGTGTTGTTTCGTGAGCAAGATTCGGGTGCATTACCGTTATGTCGTTGCCACAGTGAAGATATTGGACCATATCAGCACGGCGTGGAGAGTTGAGGTTGTCGCACGCGTGTGCTGCCAAGCTGGAAGTTGTACAGTCTCAGACGTAGTGACGGTTCTAGAGAGTTTGTGTAGGATTGCTAGAGAGTATGGGTGTATTGTGGTACTTCTTTATCGCGCGTCAGCATGGCTGTGTGTACAAAGCGCAATACTGTTATGGCACATCCGTGTGTCTGTCTGTCCATGCGTCACACTCTGGTACAGCTGGAATAGAAAACGTAGTAAAAGTGGTGCAGAGAAATGGATTGCGGTGGTATGGACATGTTTTGCGAAAGGTTGACAATGATTGCGTGAAAATGTGTTACTTTGGACTCTAGTTTTTTGAGTGCTACCGCTGTTAACAAAACTTCCAAGGCGAATTCCCTCAGTGTGGGCTTTAAATACAAGAGGGGTGGGGAGAAATTGTGATTTTCGACAGAAATCACTGTTTATCTGGGAAATGGTACGAGATAGGCCCATGGTTGCTGAGGATCACAACTTAATCATAGATAGCCGATCGATCCGCGTTGGTTCCAGTGACCTTGAGTAACATTGAAACGTGGGACATGAGGGGTCAAGTTTTTTTTGGAGGATTTCCACAATTATGGCTTGACATAGAGCGACGAAATTTGGTATGGTAACACAGGTAGGGCAGGAACGTGCTTCTAAGAGTGTCGGCCACGCCGCCGTCCTAAGGGGGCATGGCCCCAGAGCCCCCAGAATTTTTTCGGACCCCCTACTTACGCCCAAACAGTTTGACCTAGAGTGATGAAATTTGGTGCGATAACACTTGGGGTTGTAGCGTGTTTCTTAAGACAGCCGTCTAGCGAATGGGACCGTCCAATGTACTGGCAGCGCCACCTATCAAATATGGTTTAGGTTATCGAACCCTAACCCTAAACCCTAACCCTAAACCTAACCCTAAAACTGACCCTAACCCGAACCCTAAAAGTAACAGAAATGTATGCAGTACAAAACGACACCGGAATAAAATTCAAAATAGTGTTATATATAAAAGTTATTTCCCTAGGGCAGCGGGTGGGGTTATAATAGGCCTATAACCGGAAACGGAAGTCAAACACATACGGATGGTCCCGTCTTTTAGACGTTCTATTCTTAAGAGTGTCATGCACGCCCCCACCCTAATGCGTCTCCCACGTTTTTGTGACCTCTTACATGCGTGCACAAAGTAGGAGAAACGTCGACCAAATTTTGATCAAACTACATGTGAGGGAAAAATTTTACACGATCGACCACGAATGCTGACGCGCGATCTGTTGGCTGTAGCTGACCTTGTTCCTAGGGACCTGCGAGTCTAAAATTTCCGTTCGAATCGAATCTCGAACCGAATAAGGGGGTAGTCGTTTGTTCAATGCCGATTGTCATGTGGGAGTTGTGTATGTGCTCTAGCTACAGCAGTACAGCTACACGTAAAGTGGAGTTGTAAAAATAAATCTCAACTACAAACAGCGAAAAGGTTGATGTTTTTGTTGAACAGTGAGTGAGCGTAGTTTGTGGTATGACGGCACACGGCATGTGCAGCAGATTCGAAATTTAGATTCGGCACGTCACTTTCGAATCGAATTCGAATCGGGACTTCTGATTCGAATCGAATCTCGAATCTTCGCAGGTCCCTACTTGTTCCCTTTGTCGGCTGCAAAATCAACCTGCCTATGGACCATGAAACATGTGGAAAATTTGTCTGGTTCCTATTTCTAAGGATTTTCTGCTAGCCCACCCATTCTCAGTACAACCATCCCGTTGCTCTCAATATACGAAATACTGATATTTATTGATATAATTCAGAATGAACAACTGCAGTTTCTGAACTTTTAAATTAACAAATCGTTATTCCTAATGTTACCAGTTGTATTTATTGTTATTACTGTTATGCAAGCCTTGCACTGGGACTGTGCCTCTTTTAAACGAGCCAGAACGTCAAGAAAATGTTGTTCAGCCAGTAGTTGTGGATTACAAGTACACTTGTTGACAGAATTAACTCCGAAAATGAGTTGAATTAATGCTATTTTGTGCATGTCTGAGCTTTGTACAGTATGTGTAACGTGCTTGATATAGCCGGAAAGTATAAGGCGTTGGTATTGGTATGGCGTTGTGTGTTGCTTGATGAAATTGACAGCGTGGCAAGTGTTGTTGTTGGCAGTGGTTAAAGTGAGGGGGCTAGGGGCTCAACCCCCCCTGTTCCGATTTGAGCCCCCCTGCTATAGTATGAGCCCCCTGATTGAATCTATAAAGTGTTATTTTATGTCCAAATAACGCCAAATTAGTTGGTGTGGAATGGATATGGGGTCTGCTCCAACCTGGCTTCGTCAGGTGAGCCCCCCTGCTTCACAAAACCACTTTAACCACTGGTTGTAGGCAATGGTCGTTCGTAGCTGTTGTTCAGTCGACAGATAGCTCGGACGTTTGTTTCGGCTGTAAATTATAAAGGAAAACGTTGATTGTGAGGATCGTGCATTTGTGTGTGTGAGTGTGTGTGAGCATTTATGATTGCTGTGGAGAACATCGGAGTAAATTACACTTGATGGTAGTGCAACACAACATGCATGCCGCATTTTCCATATTATAATGACACAGTAGGCCTACCTACGCCGGTGGTGGTTACCAACATTTGCAGTTTGTAATGCTGATGTACCAATAACTGTTAAATTATTGATGCCTGTTTTTAAGAACAAGGGTACTGGCATCAGAGGGCTGATGAGAGGCATGGCAACCCTCCCCAAGGTAACCAGACTCCAGCTGAGCTTGGGGTGAGCAAGTCCGTGGAATGTGATATTTTTACTATTTTACCTTCAGTGCTTTGACACTGTTGTCTGGGCGACAGGAAGGGCATCCGGCCTGTAAAAAAACTGGGTATTGGTTTGTTGGTGGTGATGATTTGACTGGAGCTTTACACGGCTTATAGCTCCAGTTGTCACCACCGCTTCCATCGTCCTTTGCTTCAATGAACACCGGTTAACCCAGGTTCACCTACCTAGAAAATGGCCGTTAAAACGGAGAGAAAGAGAATTCTTAAGCACAAGGGCATTCGGTAAAGCACGTATTTACAATAAGGTCGACGCAACCCCCAACACAGTAGGTGATGTGGTGCAGATTGCTGTTGCAACAGACATCCACCAATAAAATTTCATTGAAATCTGCCTGCCCCTACTGTCCACAACTTTCTGAGTTATTTTTCTGTCTCACCACAGTCTGCATCTCCGGATTGACAGTAGTTGGTTTAAGTTCCGGTCACTGGCCTTTTTCCTCACTGCCAAATGTGTTTTCCTTGTTATTGGAAGAAGTTCATGACGCACGTGTACGAAGTTGTGTGTTACACGGAAGTGAGACGTGGTTGTAGAAAAGGGAAAATGAACTGAAACTGCGTCGGACAGAGATGAGAATGATCAGATATGTGGATGTGTGGTGTGAAATTAATGGATAAACTATCTTGCGTTGAATGAAGGCAGCGGTGGAGTGGTCTTCTGTGAAGGACTAGGAGGCCTTGTGAGCGATGAGTATAGACATAGATAGACAGGGTGCCCCCTGGTCATGGAAAGTCATGGAATTTAGGAAGACCATTTTCCAGGCCTGGAAAGTCATGGAAAATAGCAAAAGTCCTGGAAAATGATGGTAATGTCATGAAATTTTTACTACTGCACTGAGCAATTCTGTAAAAGTGACACGACTTCATTTATAAAGTCAAATTATGAACCGTTTTATCTTTTTGACAATGGTAGCCTACTACGGGCAGATGGAACTGTCACTACTAATTCTGGTATGCATTCATAAGTCATATATCGTTTACTTGGAAATATATATTGTGCCGATAGATCATGGATTTTCATTTATTTTTGGTCATGGAAAAGTCGTGGAAAATCAATGTTGAAAGAGAGGGGGCACCCTGCATAGACGGCCGTAAGGACTTGTGAGCAAAGCGCACCCCAGTTTTCATGGTTAGAACCATCACCACTGCCGTGTTCTGTCATACTGTGTATAGTGCACGCACCAAGCAGGCATTTGTCGTACGTCCTCGTATAGACACGCCCACTGAATTAAGGCAGTGGTTAGGAACAGAGGATGTAGTAAAAGCGGTACAAAGAAATGGATTGCGGTAGAAATGGACACGTTTTAAGAGAGGAAAATGTGTTACTTTGGAGTTTGAGGGAGCCAGACAAAGAGGTAGGCCGAGGAAAAAATGGAAAGAGGTTGCGGACAAGGGCGTGCATAATTTGCTCATAAAACCGAGTGATGCTATGGATCATAGTAAACTGAGGAGAATGATTAGAGGGAACTGGAGCGACAGGAGCATTGACAGTGATGCCGAGAGCTGTAAACAAACTTTTTGGTGCCGGCTTAACCAGGTTAATCTGGATTTAAGGGTCGTTAAACGAGTTATTTTTCTCACCACTGGTGTGGCAAATGCATGGTACTTGGTACAGCGCTGCTTAACGATGCGCAGTAGCACTTTACAACCTTGGAAAGGGCAGCTGACTGGCATTGGCTATAGTACCGCGGCGCAAGCTAGCGGCGCCCATTGCCCGCGCAACGGACTTTGGACCCACAGTTATGCAGCCAGACGTACAGTACTTTCCCCCGTCAGCCACGCTAGGCCTTCACCCCGTAATCCATGTACCTAATTACATGGATCACTACTCATTTACCGACCCCTGAGGGATGGCTGGCTGAGTTGGCCATGTTGGCTGACCGATAGCGGACGGCTTAACCACAAAGTGGTCACCC
>Ga0049107_10000902_pt1 | contig 10037 bp, 5 predicted proteins | sample WorMetilPIANOSA1_FD_61187 | JGI IMG/M metagenome (GOLD analysis project Ga0049107, IMG submission 61187) | Marine gutless worms symbiont microbial communities from Max Planck institute for Marine Microbiology, Germany - Olavius ilvae PIANOSA.1 | ecosystem: Host-associated > Annelida > Digestive... | reverse complement strand
GTCGAAACTTCGTCCGAATATAATGATGTCATCCAGATAGACCAGGCACGTCTGGTAAGACAAGCCACACAAGACGAAGTCCATGAGGCGTTGGAAAACACTCGGTGCGCAAGTCAGACCAAACGGCATTACAGTGAAGCAGTGAAGCATCCGCTTCGTGTGACGAAGGCTGATTTGTCTCTATCCTCTTCAGCAATAGGGATGTTGTAGTATCCTGAACGAAGGTCTAGAGTGCTATACCATGACGATCCAGATAATGCATTCAAACAGTTGTCGATGAGAGTCAATGGATAACTGTCCTTGTACGTAGCCGAATTAAGCCTTCGGTAGTCGACACAAAAACGAAGTGACCCATCTTTCTTCTTTACCAACACGACATTGCAGGCGCAAGGACTGGCTGCGGGCTCCAATATTCCATGCCCTGTAGCCGCATTTCTCTCCATTTCTCCATTTCCCTGACTTCTTTATCGATGAACTCAAGATGCTGGAAAGGATGCCGGCGAAGTGCTTGACGAATCGGCCGATGCCCTCCAGTGTCGATACGATGTTCTTCTAAGTTTGTTCGTCCGATGTTGTGCTCTCGGTCGAGATGATGCCTCGGTACTCCTTCAACAGTTGCTCCTCAGTTACTTCGTCGGGAAGCTGCTTTATCGTCTTCTCAATTGCTGCAGCTTCAGGAGGACTCAGTTCATCTTCTTGCTTCACTTCTTGCGTATCTTTGATTACTTCGTCTATTACTTCGGCTTCATGGAGCACTCCGAGTTCAGTTCCTTTCGTTATTACTTGACTTCGGTTTTCTGCATTCAGAACTGGAATTTTGATGTCTGAAAACTTCTCTGCGATGAGGCTTCGTGCATTATAAACGTGCCTCAGCGAAGGCACTTCGCTATTCTCAATCATGCTGACACATGCCTTGTCGTTACGAGTTCGGTGACTCACTCGGTCTGGTACTTCGGTCTGTTGGGATGTTAGAAGCAGAGTGTCCTCGGGGACGTACAACCTTCGGACGTGATTATCTTCGTCCACACTCTGTAGCTCCATCCATCCTCCATTTTCAAACTTAGTTCGCTGGTTACGAAAGTCCCAGATGAATTCTCCTTGCTTCTCGAGCCAATCAATACCGATGATGAGGCCGTTCAAATCAGGAGAGATGAGGATCTCTGACTCAACACTTCGGTCTCCGACCTTCAGAGTCACTCTTGCTACTCCGTAAATTGTCATGCGTTCTCCTTTAGCTATTTTCACTGTCTTTATTGGATGAGGATGAATCTTCCAATCGTATTTTCTGGCGAAGTTGTTTCCAGCAATGGTGATGTCACTCCCTGTGTCGACGAGGGCGTTGAGGCGATGATGTTTGAATTTAACGTGGATGCATGTCCGAACTTGCTTTTCTCGGATTGGGCGAACGTCCTTCGTCGCCTCTCTACTATTGTGGGCCTCCCAAAACTGCTTCTTTTCCTGCATCGTCGTCTTGGAACAGGATCTCAGCGAATGGCCTAGTTCTCCGCATCCCCAGCAGGCTAACGGTCTCGGCCTCTTGTCTGCTTCGGCCGTCTTCGCTTCGTCTTGCTGATCCCGGATAGAGTTATTCGCCATTTGCGCCTCCAACACTGCTATTTTCCTCTTCTGATCTGTCACCTCTTTCTTCAGTGCTTCGTTTTCTCTTACAGTTGGAGCTCCTTCGGTCTTCGCCACCTGTCCGTCCTCCGAAGGTGAACCACTTTCAAAGCTACTGCCCTCTTCTGTTTCGGTCTCCTGTGTACTTCGCTTCGGTCTCACCTTCATTGGCGAGCTTCTGCTTCTACTTCGTCTTCCTCGCGAACATTTTATTCGCTTCGTCTGGGTCTTTGTCAGAGATCGATTCTCCTCTTCACTATCGCAGTCTTCTGAGGTGCCGAAAGTTAGCTGCCTCCGATCCCTCCTCCGTTGCTGCAGACTGGTCCGAAGTGACGATGCATCTGCATCTTTCTCCCTCTTCTTCGCAGTTCTACTGGTCCTTGCTGTTTCGTAGACTACTCCTGCTTCGTCATATGTATTCGTATCAGGCTCAACTGGACAACATGAAGGAGTCGTTCTTCCCGTTTCGTACGCCGAGTCCAAAGGCGAAGTGGGCACCAGCGATGGAGAGAACAAGTCCGCACTCCCTAGGCTTGCCTCCCTTCCCGCATCCTCAGGTGACTCTTCTCCAAATAGACTGCAACGAACTGGCGGCGAAGTAGGTCTTCCTTTTCTGAGCTCTTCCTCAGATTTCACTTCGGCCCCTTCGGCTCCTCGTTGGGCGCCACTGTGACTATCTTCGGAATTTCGCTCCTCATTAGTCATTTCTCTTCCACGGGGTGCTTCGTTCTTTAGCCCGGCGACGAAGGCGTTTCCCATGGTGGATCACAGAATCTGTTGGTCAGGAGTTTACCAGATACGAATTTGACGAAGTGTTTCTTTTCCCGAAGTGGACTTCGTTGTTTAGGCTTCGTCTTCGGAGGCACTCTCATTGCTCACGACAGCGATGTGTGGCTAGCGTGTCGGAGGACGAAGTGAGACGTTCACGGCCTTTTATACCCGTGGACGTGGGCCGGCACGCGGACTCGGCAGACGGACCTTGCCTGGCGGGCGAGTGCTCGCTGATTGGTTGGTTTCGATCCGCATTTGACGCAGGATCCGCCAGGAACGGTTTTAGCGTACCGAAAGGGTGGTCCAGAAATGTCCTACTAACTTCACCAAATGTGGACCGATTGTCATGAAATTTGTACGATGGTAGATGAGGCTTTGTGGTGTCTACAACTGGAGGTATAGCTCCTCAATTAACGGGGACTTAGTACCTGCTGCGTTTAAAATTCGTCACATTAAGTGTAGAACTTAAGTATTGTTGTAGCAACTATATGGACTTTTGTTGTCTGCTAGTGGACATGGTACGTTATAGTGGCGTCAATGTAGTGAAGTGTACTTTAGTATCATGTCTTTCTTACATTATTAGACACTATTGTTTAACATTAATTGCATTGAGAAGGCAGGGGAGTGTTGGACATGAAGCTTTATAACAGTGTAGTTTCGTTTAAGTAAACCACTCAATTCTGCCGACCGCAGGCTGTGTCATTAGTTCGATAATGGCCCTAGGTTATTTTTGGCCAAAAATGGAAATAGAACATATAGTTCTGAGGTCGCGATATAAAGGAATCAAGATTTGGAATTCACTACCTAATAGTTTTAAATGTATTAAATCGACTACGCCTTTTAAACATTTGGTCAAGAATTATTTATTAACGACTGCTTGATTGACTGACTACATGTCAGCCTAAATGTGCACTTGTGTGAGAGGAAGGGTTTTGGGTGTTGTCGGAGAAACTGGGCTTTATTTCCATTCTAGCGGCAAATGTAATGGTGGTTTCTGGCCTATCCGCAGTTACATACTGACTAGCAGAATCGGAAATGGATGATCTAGTGGATCGAAAACCTCCCTTACAAGTTATCGGTATTTCTGCAGGTATATGTACTTCCTGTCGGGTCCTGTTTCCGGTCTCAATTCTACTTCTCGATCGATATTGATACCTCGACCTTCCCGTGCGCGTGACCTGGTGACCATGGTGGAGGCCGGTCCTGCACCAGGACGTCACAACGGGCGTCGGATCAGTTTTCCGGGGCACTGCGACGAAACCTAACTCGCCAGACAGATCGCTGCGACCTACGTATACGGTCGGAATCAGATTCCATGTTAATTACTGGCAAATTTACCAAACGTCTACTTACTGACTTAGGAGAAATCGGCGAGACTACCGAAGTAAGGAGCTGACTATCCACAACTACGACGGGCTAAATTAAGCGTAGGAACCTGCGCTTAAAATGTGGGAAAGTTACTAAAAGTAGGAAAACTAAGCAACCGCGGAATAGAAATGATTTCCGACTAACGCAATCACTAATTATATTTCGCGAGATCCCTCTCGCTACCGCAAAAATGCGCAGCAACTATCGCGAGTATCAAGTACGAGTAAAATGGCTAAAATGACCTTTTCCGCTAACCTTCCCGAACTCCGAAAGCTAATTTAACTATCGGAAAAGCAAGGGAAAACTAGGAAAACTAAGAAATGCTAAGGGAAAGTACTGATACCGGTCTACGGATACAACAACTGCAACTGATACGACAACACGACGCCACGTGTGGCTTACCCGGCGGTAAGGAAGAAAAAAGAAGACGACTGAAGTCGTTTTCAGCTTTCTTTAGCATCAACTTCTTTCACATCAGCTCATCAATCAAGCGAATACACTCGAGCGCTTTTGTTCTGATGTTGCGCTCGGCGCAGAATGTTTTTTTCCACGCCAAGAATTAATTTCGCGATCGCACGCGTGTAGAACGCAAGAAGGAAACGTTAAATGTCCTTCTTCTACTCAAGAAGACTCGAATTCCAACTCAAAATACTAATCGTAACACGAACTCGCAACGTCCAACGCACATCCAAGCACTAGCATTTGGGTACGAGCTGTACGTCTTAACGCTACGACGACTTCCGACGAATGAATGAAGAGCGAATGAAGAGGAAGAGCCCATAGGCGCCGGCGCCATAAAGATGGCGGGGCACGTGCCCCCCAAATTTCTGACAGCAGGGGCACGGGGGCACAACAGCATTTATGGAACAGCTGCCACTGTACGAACCGTCCCCAAATTTCTGGGACCCCAACATACGCCAACATAGTATGACATTAGGGCAACCAACTTTTGCAAGGTGACCGCGAGTGACAGGTAGGCCTAAGTTTCTGCAGGATCCACCATGCTCACCGACACTCGGGGGGAGTAGATGTATATTGTAGTGTAGTCAGAGTATGACGTTATGACTGAGGGGCCCAAGGGGACCAAAATTGTGATTATAATATCATATATTATGATATATGATATTATGATGATAGGCTATATTAATATAGCCTATAATAATAGGCTATATTATAGCCTATTATAAGCCTATAATAGGCTTATAATTAAGCCTATTATAATGGCTTAATTATCCTGCTTCATACGAAGTTGTTCGAATACTACAAATGACCTGGAAAATATCTGGAAGTACCTGGAAGTGTTTTGCTAAACAGAATGGGAAAGACAAAGAAACAGTCTGTAGTGCTTGTATGTATGTCAATGTCAGTATGTATGTCAGTGCCAAGCTGGAATATATCTAGGCCCCTACAAAATGTCGATTTTTCCACTGTGGTATGCCCCCGCTGTGCCCCCGGAATTGAGGGCACAACGCAAATTTTGGAGGACACGCTGAAACATTTTTTCCGGCGCTTGGCGCAGGAGTTTGTGCCCGCCCAACTTCAAAACCGTGTCGGCGTCTATGGAAGAGCCTAACAGGCTCTGGTATATATATATAGCGTATGCCTATACGAGGGTGGAGGGGGCGGAGAGGGGAGGGGGATCGGCTTTGCGCGCTCTATAGGTCAGACTTCAAACGGCAATATCTCAGAAACGGTAACAGATAACCCTATCAATATGATACATTTTTCCGACTACCGACTAAATCGGGTACGGGCTATCGATTAAAATTTAAAACTGGTTTGGAAGCGCTACGAGGATGTTTAACGGAGATAGCAGGTTAGGGTCAGGATTTGGACCATGGACAACGGGATTTAGTAGGAAATGACAGGTTTCCATCCCTGAGGACATTTGACAAGGTTTGGAAAGCATAGGTACAGAAATAAATTCAATAGCGGTCGAATTGTAGGACAACCTTACTGTGGAAAGGTTTATTCCGCTAAATTCAGCTATTCTAACCATCCCTAGCTATTGTTGTGGCAACATATTATAATGGCTTAATTATCCTGCTTCATACGAAGTTGTTCGAATACTACAAATGACCTGGAAAATATCTGGAAGTACATGGAAGTGCTTTGCTAGACAGAATGGGAAAGACAAAGAAACAGTCTGTAGTGCTTGCTTGGGACTTTTTGTGTGGAAGAAGAGAATTTCTTCTTCTTTACATGGAGAGATCGAAGCTTTATTTTGCTTCCAGCAGATGACATGACAAGTTGACATTCGCAGTCCATGACAATGGATGGAAATGAATTTTTTTGCAACATGTTGGCAATTGTTGCAAGTTTCAAGCTGCAATAATGGAATTTATTATTTTGCTTTTCGTGCAATAAATGTTGACTGGTGATGCAGCGCAAGAGTGCAAGTCCGTGATCCTTGCCCCTTACACTTGTGTACGACACACTGCTTTCTGTTTACTGGCTACTTTAATTTTTAATTGTATGCTTATGTGGCTGAAATTATTTGGTTTAGGCCAAGTTGCATTGGTTGTTGTTTTTTCATATTTTTATTTTTGTATTTTTCGTATTTTTGATTCTTGCAGATATTTTCCTGCCGTTTTGCTGTTTTATGCTAGCCAGTTCAATGGGCTTTTGGCCTTTCTGGTAACTGTGAAATAAATATGATGATGATAAAGCCGATCATTCTGTGAGTTGAATAATGTGGTTTGACGATGAAAACTTTTTCGTCATTGAACCAAATCAGTTGAACCGTAGTTTTTGCATTCGGCTGCAGTTCGGCATGATTCAACAGTGTAGGTAAACCGAGGTGGACATGCTGCGAACTGCATGTCAATTTGTGCGTGATCCGCTACTGGACTGGCAACCAATGCAGCTGGTGCACTAAAGGTTTGGCATCAGATCGCCTCGACCCCTGGAGTACAATCCGAACTGCACTTCTTCTATTGCTTGCTTTGCGTGTTCAGCCATGAAACAGCGTCTTCATCGGCTTGATGTAGTAACCGTAAACCACCAGAAAGTCGTGTGATTGGACAGTGATTGACGATATGGTTCATCGTCTGTCGTGGGTTTCCACATATGCATGACGGGTCTGAGGCCTGGTGCCACCGAACAAGATTAGCTGCACATCGACCCTGTCCAGTTCGAAATCTGTTCAATGTGGACCACAGACGCCGAGGTAGGTTGAAACCAGGAGGACAGATGCTTGGGTCAGTGACGATTGACTGGTTGGCAACAGTTATATTGAACCATGCATCAATCCACTCAGATGCAGCTGTTGCATCTGATGCTGGTTTATGTAACCAGACTGGGTGCATTGACAGAAGACGAACTGAGGGGTGAGAGTTGATATCAGAACAGAACTGCACTGTTCTGTACTCTCTGCAGTTTCTGGATGGTGCAGGTCGGTGCGCCATGAAGCACAGCGTTGCAGTAGTCGATCCTGGACAGGATCAGGCTACATGCTAACGTCTGTGCTAACTCCGTCGATAGAAGATGTCTGATGTGATTGCCTGCGCAGGATTGTTGCACGACCGAACAACCATTGAGACGTGTTTGTGGAACGTCATGCCCCGATCGAGGCCAATATCCGAACAAGTTTGACAGCAGGCAGACGGGGTTGATTTAAAACATAAATGAAAAAGCGCTCAGAGGCGACGCAAACATTGCGCGCTGGCTGAAGTAAGGCGGAGCCAAAAAATTTCGCCCCGCCGCAGACCCCCTTCCCGGGGATGCTGGACCGCCAAAATTTAATCAGCTGGAGATGGTCACTACCTTCACCTACAGACCCAAATTGTTGAAGATCGATCCATGCAATTTCGAGTTATCGTGGTAACAGACCCACAAACAAACATACCCACACAAACAGACAGGACAGATAACAATACACTGCGCCGCTAAGCTTAGCGCGCAGTGTAATAAAACATTTTATTCAGTTCACTTGAAGTTGAAGCGGCATTATCCTGATGATGATGAACAAACTCGCATCACTAACAGCTGAGATTGAAGACCTACTGTGAGCGTACAGTACATAGACAGTACAACACCGTTGACGTGTATTTCACGATGCTGCTGCCCGCCTGGCAGCTGCATGTGAGAAGTATGGATAGACCCGAGGGAGCATTACGTATCAGCACGTTGACTGCGCTATCAGACGTGGTCGGGCGCCGTTGTCACAGGCGTCTCGGGTCGCATCGATCGTTTTACATGTGACTTGACCTCGTTTGTCACAAGGGACTAGTTGAGCTGGCTGCACCACTCCGCCTCATCGAATGGCGCATCCGCTGGCGCAATTTATCCACTTTTGGCCTCAAACCTCTACCACTCATGCATTTCTGTTTCAGAAAAAAACTAGAAGCTCCACACACAACTGGCAGCTAGCCTACATTTGTGCCACTGTACGTTTTTCTCATTATTACTTAATAACTGTTACGAATGACTGGATATGACACTACGAATGCGTCTATATGCTCCGTCTTGACTTGTGGCACTTCAACATTCATCCCGCTATTACATGCACTTTGTGGTCATTATAAGTTCTTCAGTTTCAGGCTTGCAGCATGTTTCTACCCCGTGAACCAACAAACTTAGCCACTTTTATTATTGCGATAACTTTGGCTTCTGTTGACGGATTGTTAACAATGTTTTCCACCATTCTAATCAGAAATGATTAGCGCACAGGTCTGGTGTAAAATCTACCACTTCACCTTAATTGCGTTGCCACACTACCTGACAAAAAATAACAGTGCACTAAATATCAATATTTCTTAAGCATTTCTACGGTACAGTACGGAGTATTTCGAGCAACTGAACAATTCATGGGTCACTGTGAGTTCACTCGATGTGCTTGAAATTGTTGCCATTCACATAAACTCCTATCCGAAAAATTGGTCCATAGCCGTATTGACATTTTCTTGATCTGGTCAAGAATGCACCATAACTGAATTAGCCGCGTTGTTCCAGTTTATCAATGCAGCGGATGTCCGTTCGTTAAACACGTTCCTGCATGGTCGCCCATATCTGATAGTTAACTGGCTAAGATCTCGGCAGTTCGGAGACCATAAACCGTGTGAGATAAAGTTTGGCGTCTCTCTGCGCAGAAGTTCTTTAACGGCGCGATATATGCAGGTACTGCTGCATTAATCACTCTAAATGCGTTAAAATGTCATCAAATTGATGTCATCTCGCAAAAAGTGAATGACTAGAAATCAGCATTAACAAAAACCAATAACGTACTGCAGTGACATTTTCTCCCTACAAAAATAAGTGGAACAATGAGTTTTTTTTACTAAACTGCAATGCTCGCATTACACATGGTAGTGCGTCAAGGCAGTTGAGGTAAGGTAATGGATTTTGTGATAGGTATGTGCGCTGATCATTTCTGATTGTAACGGTGAAAAAAATTATTAGAATCGATCAACAGAAACCGAAGACATCACAAAAATCAAAAATGGCTGAGTTTTTTGGTTCACGGTGTAGAATGATTGGCGTGCATTCATAGACGGCTTGGCTTGGCCGTGCTCTGTTTTTACTCAAAAACAGGTTTTGGCCCTCGTGAGGCTCGTACTGCCAAATCTCGACCGATCTGGATAAAATTTTGCACACACATATTGTTGTACGGAATACACTTGTGGGCCGACTTAGACCGCGATCGGCGCGTGGGCAGCTCCAGGCCAAACCAAAACGACTGTTTGTACCCGCGCGACGTAGTAGGCGGGGTCTTTACTACGGCGACGTAGCTGGCTGGCTGGATGGATGCTGGCTGGATGTCACACGCCGGTATTGTATCAAAACGCTAAACCTGTCTGAAAACTTTTTCGACCATCTGGTAGCCCCGTCATTCTAGTTTCTTATGACTCCTGCGCCGATACCCAATTCCAAGGGGAACCTCTTCAGCGGGGGCGTTAAATACACGGGGGGTAGGAAAAAATGGTGATTTTGGTGCGATTTTCGACGGAAATCGCCGTTTATCTTGGAAACGGTGCGAGATAGGCCGATGGTTACTATGGAACGTTAATAGAAATTCATGGGTGCCGGATTGAATGGTATAATTTTCGATGACCTTGAGTGACCTCTAACTCGGGTTTCAAGGTCACTGTATACTTAGAAGTCGAATATCTCAATAACGGTACAACACTTTTAAATTATACAACACAGAATTACAGATAACCATTAGTCAGGTGGCTTAGCAACAATTTTCAGGGTTAACGTTACAGGCCGGACAAAAGTACCAAATTTGGCATGGAGTTTCTTTTCGACCTATCTATTGATTTTATCCGTGGAACCCACTT
>Ga0049107_10000901_pt1 | contig 10040 bp, 5 predicted proteins | sample WorMetilPIANOSA1_FD_61187 | JGI IMG/M metagenome (GOLD analysis project Ga0049107, IMG submission 61187) | Marine gutless worms symbiont microbial communities from Max Planck institute for Marine Microbiology, Germany - Olavius ilvae PIANOSA.1 | ecosystem: Host-associated > Annelida > Digestive... | reverse complement strand
ATGCAGTGAATTTAACGGAATTCCGGGACGGAAATTGAAACAACTTGTGGACAAGGCATTTAGTTTAGAAGTTCTTATCAGAAGGAGTTCGGTGAATTGCGGATCAACAGTTTTTGACGCGCACAGCGTGGACATTATCGCTCGCTGGGCAGACCAGACCGGGCGCGGACAGGTGGCGCGCACAGGTAGCTATCTAATTACGTTTTAATGACGTCACACACGTGTGCGGCGGCGGCGCCGAGGCGATGCGTGGTGGTGCTAGTCTCGCGCTATCTCGCGAGACCGCGGCGCCGTAGACATCGACCGAGATCTCGTCGCTGATAGTGCTAATGCGATCCGGGCTTGTTGTCGACACGATCTGCGTACGTATATATACGTTGTGTGTATACGTGCATCAACTCTATACAGTCATCTCAGCATCACCTGAAAACCTTTCTGTTCCGGCGCTCATTCCCGGGCATTGTACTGTAGTGGTCGTAGCAGTAATGACGATTACTTAGGCCACTTTTAAAATTATGATTGATTGATCGATCGATTGACTGATTGATTGATTGATTGATTAACACAACGCACAACGTACACTACGTCGACGCCCTTATAAGTACGCCGACGTTGTGCGGCTCTGCCGACCCGCTACCAGACTCTGCCGTTTCGCGCTGCACTGACATTCAAATACAACGGCCCAAAGTTATGGAATGATACATTGGGTGAGTGAGTGAGTGAGTGGGTGGGTGGGTAAGCAGTTTCTCAACGGCACTGCAGCACAGATAAGGCCATTTAGTGCCATTTACGGTGCATATGCTAGAAACCATGGGCAGTAGAAAAATAAGCGATTAATATAAATTAGAAATAGTGTGATAATATGAAAATACATTACAAGATCAAGGCTACATATGATAAACATATCTAATATAAAGGAATGAAAAGTTACCACTAAACTAAAAAAAGATTACAGTTTCACTCGGAAATTTACGAGTCAACTCAAAATATATTTACATACTTAATCTACTTCATCATTTCATGCGTCTTTCATTCATTCATACATACATACATACATACATACATACATACATACATACAGAGTGGGCCAAAAAAGTAAGCCTCTACGTGCCACTTTTATTTTTATGATAACTTCAGCAAACGTGGCCCAATTTTCATTATTTTTCACTGTTAAATTCGGAAAGGATCTGCGCAGGAAGACGGAATTAAAACTACCACCTCCCCTCAAATCTGTCAATCGTTTTCGAGATATTCGACTTCAAATGTGCCGTGACCTTGAAAACTGGATTAGGGGTTCGTCAAGGTCATTGAAAATGTCCCCATTCGATAGAGCGCATATGACTTCCTATTAACATTTCATAGCAATCATGGGCCAATCTCGTACCATTTCCGAGATAGACTGCGATTTCAGTCGAAAATCGCAAAATTTTCCCACCCCTTGTACATTGCGCCCCCGTTGAAGGGGTTTCCCTTAGAATTGGGTACTGGCGCTGGGGGTCAGAAAACTAGAGTGATGGGGCTACTGGGCCGACAAATAAGTTTGACGATATCTTCAGCCATCTGGATACAATGCACCAGCGTGACAGACGGACGGATGGACGGACAGACACCGGGCGACAGCAAAGACCGCGCTTACGCATAGCGTCGCGCGGTAAAAAAATAATTCACTCACTCTTCGCCTGCCCCTGAATCCGCCACTGTGCTTCATTGCCGAAACTCTAAGAAACAAGAAGACGGTCAGTGTTTGAATTGTCGGGATTTCGGGGTTCAACCCTGCAACTGTTTGACTAAATTCAGCAAAACGCCCGATGAGCGCCAACCCTGAGCTGTGGTGTAGTTAGCATATTGTTAGCGTTTTGCATAACGACTACCGTGTATAAATATTTTCACGTTTTTTATCGGATGTTAGACGCAGATGTCTCGGGCCTATATTATCTGTACATAAATTTGTTTAAAGTGCATTTCCGAATATCTACTGTAACAAAGTTTCTCGGTTTCGTTTTAATTGTATGCTATGCTGATGTACATTCCATTTTGTACTACACGGTTCATTTGTCAAAATTTCGACCTCCTCCAGTTAAGTTTGGAGAAGTGAAACGCTGACGATGTCCGAGGAACGTCAACGGCGACCACCCGCGAACAAGCTGAGTGATGGACTTGCCGGGCACCTTGTCTGCCTGGCGCTGTTCACATAGTCGTGAAACCGCAGACGACGCACTGAAGCGGGCAGCCGCCAATGTCGGCGCTGCACGCGCGGACGAACGAACGACAGACAATTTATAGACTAAACATGCAAATTAAGACTGGCGGCCGGTGGACGAATTGGACAGAAAGCGTGCAGTTGGGCGGCGGTCGCAATAACGGCGTCCGGTGTATACAGTTGATTGCACATGCAGGTCGACCACCCACGTCGCTGTGTTCACAGCATCAGACAACCAACTACAACAGAGCTCCGCGTCTGTGTGTGGGGGAATTGGAGCAGAAATGAAGCATTCGATCGCGAAAAATTAAAGTCAGTGCGAAAATTATTTAATTTTACTGCATGGACGGAAGGTTGCATGGGTAATATCGACCTTCCCCGAAACTATTTTTTGGATTATTATTATTTTGGCCCACACTGCAGCAGAAAGCCTGGCACTAATACGTTAAAATTAAGAAAATATTATTATAACGCGGGTTTGACGCGCCACAAGTCAGCTGAAAGTCGACGAATCGCAGGCAAAATGCCATTGTGGTCAGTCATTTCGCGAAGAGGGTAAAACAGTTTCACCCCTTCCTCGACCTGCCGACAAATAGGCTACGTCTCTGGCGACTGCGGAAACACAAAGAAAGCGGCTGTCGCTCGACGGCGATGAATGACCTTTGACCGCTGAGTGCGTCGCTTAAACGCGCGCACAACTACTGCAGAGGTGAGTGAGCAAGTCGTCCTCGTCACGGTGGCTCTCAAGAACAGATCACGTGACCGCAGCCGTGACGTCACGCACGCTGACGTCAGTTCCGACGCCCGCCGCGCGCGCACCTTGTCCTACGTCGTGAGTGAGCGGGCATTAATTGGTCAACGGTGGACCGAGAGGGGCTGTCCACCGTCCAGCAGCGGGTCGTCGGTCGAGCTCGGACCCATCAGCAAGTAAAGATGAGCACAGCGTCCGCCCGGCCGTCGTCTGTGGCTCGCTGGCCTGCACTTCTGAAGACTTTGCAACAGCGTAGTTTCAACAACGTTATAACGGCGTGTAATTTGCACGGCCGAAATCGCTGTAATTGTATATTCGCTGCGTTTCCTTCCGCATCCAGCTGCGGTGACTTACACACTGCCTTCCTGCAGATTCAGTTGCAGGCATTCCGGACTGACCGTCGGAACTGTTGTCATATTAGACTGCATGCTATACGTTGCTAAAATGCTTTAACAACACCGCAGAAAATAGCACCGGATAAATTTCTGAATATCCGCGTGTCCCCCGCAGCCAAAATTCTGGCGACGTCGCTGCACGATGTGGTGTGAGCTGGTTAGGAAGACTTCGGGCCGCGCGCCGAGCCGCGGTCAGCCGCAGGCCGGGCGTGAATGTTTCAGCCCGTGTTCATCTCTAATAAGCAGTGCTCGAAATAAGCGGTGTGGAGCGGACTGAGCGGCCCCCTTCACGTTCAGCCGTCACCCTCCTGCTGCAGTCTGAACCGATACCTACCCAGTAGGTTAAAAAGTAAATTAAAATAAGACTACTACATTACTAATCTACCGCCAAAAAGTGTTCCGTGATGCTCAGATGTGCCAAGTTCGTGTCAGATTTTCAAATCTGGGACCGGGACCCCATGTATGCCGGATGGCTGGAGAAAGCACAAACTTGCGGGCCGTGAGTGTGCATGGAAGACGATGGCACGCGGCATGACGGTCGACGTGCAAGGCAGGTCGCGCCGTGTGACTGACAGAGTGTTGATGCAGGACGTGCTGCTGCTGTGATGCTTCGCTGCTGTTGATGTTGATGCTGACACGAGGTGGCTGCTGCTGCTGCTGCTGCTGCGGACAGACCCCGTACAGCGTGCAACAGGTCTTTAACCCTTTCGGCAGCGTACAAACGCCTGCGACATGAAACTAGCACACAGGGAACTATATGATAATGTCTGTACGCCACGCGTCCTCCGCTCACAGAGCGCATGAGCATCATTATCACAGCTGTTGAATTAACCGCGCAGAGGGAAGGTCTTCACTAGGTGACCGCCGCTCCCCTCCCGCACCTACAGGGATGGGATCTTAGGGGAACCGCTACATGGGCATCACCACCACCACCACCACCATCATCATCATCATCATTGCGTATACGCCCAGCAGTCAGCATAGCAATCTCCACAAACTGACGCCATTTTGAATGATCCTGTGCACGCATCCACTCTGTGTTGAGACCAAGGTTTTGGGACTGAAGGTCGAGTTCAGTTGCGCGGAGCCATGTCCGCCTCAGTCATGGGCATCAGCATCCTTGCAAGTAACTTTGTAATGCAATGTGATAATAGCTACACTGGTCCCTAATAGGTTTGTTTTTGCATTTACGACATTCCACCGTTACAGGTCAAATGCATGAATTTCTCGTGCCATCTCCTATCAGCTACAAATGTGCTATGGCGGCGTTATGAGTCACTCATGTTGCTAAAATTATGAACTGAACTGATGACGTACATTAAAAGGCGGAAAATGTTAACAGCTACCCAACGCACAAAAGACCGTTCCACACTGCCGACACGAGACGAGCCGGGACCGGACGCGGCTTGGCGGTGTGAAACGAGCTTAAAGGGTTAACGACGGTCACGCGCGGCGGCGGCGGCAAGCGGCAGCGCGTCGTTAATAACGCTCGACCGGCGTGACGTCACTGACAGGCCGGAAGCGATCGTCGGGCCGACCGGAAGTAGAGCGACCGCCGCGCGGCGCGACACCTGGCGGACGTATCGCGCGAGATCTATATAACTGCGCGTGCGCAACCGCCGGCAGGCCGCCGTATAACAATACATTATGACATGCGGCGTCGAACGGTGATTTGCCGCGATTAGAGCCTCAACAGTCCCGCGATGATTTATTGTAGTCAGCACAAAAGTGCGCATATCATGCATATTGCCGTTCACGTTTACATTTTGCGCGAATCACGCCTCGACGCGTATAATTTCTTTTCAGATGTTTTCTTGTGGCCAAAATACGGACGGCTACTGAGGTATGCGGGCGGTAATACGGTGCTTTGAAAGCGATGTTTTATGATCGCTCGAGACCGACGCAACTAATGGTTTGCACTGTTAGGTCTAAACGCAACAAATAAATGCATTGCAATTGTTGCATCGGAATCACATAATATGGTACTTTATTTTACGATTCGCATTCTGAGCAACAGCAGTCACGGTTTAAAATTTTCGGGAATATGAAGAAGCTGAGTCCGAAGAAACTACTAACAACACCTTGTCAACAGCGCCTCCGTCAGCGAGGTGAGTCTTTTTCGCTTCTTTGAACTCCAGCTCAGTCGGCTGGATATGTGTATCAAGTTCGAGAAATTCTCTTATATCCGAAATGATCGTGTTCACTAGTTATGCTAGCAAAACTAGTATGAACGGACGGTCACAAAATTAAGTGGACTAATGAAATCCGGTACCCGATCATGCATACCAGTATCATCTCTCACCGACACTGTAGTGTACCGGTCGCAGGGTGAATAAAGATTCATGTAATGAAGACCTCAAAGTCGGTCCACTAGATCTAGATTCTAGAACCTTATTGTGTGCAGGCCTGCGGGTCTATAGGTCTGATGCTGGGAAAGCTTCAGCGCTGAACCTCCGTCAAGAACTCAATGGGCGAGCCTCGGCAAATTTGCGAGTAACCTATTCACACTGTTCGTACAAACTGGCCTCCACAGATTTAAGGGCCCCACATTCTATAAAAAGTAATATGCTGTACCCAACAATTCTACAAGTTGGAGTTGGATGACAAATACTGTTGAAAACGCACTGAAGTTCATCGAGTAATGTTTTGCAGGGCGTCGTTAAACAGCAGAAATTAATGGAGAAAAAGAGGTAAGGGCCACGCACCCCCACATTTGTATCGAACAGGCCCCCACACTTGTAAATCCAACGGCAAGAATTGGACAGAGAGAGAGACAGACAGAGACAGACAGACAGCTAATCAACATCATCATCATTGAGTATTTGTATGGCGCCTATTAGTAAGAGAACACAAGCGTTTAACAATGTACAGAACGTTAAAACGTTAAAATACCCCTAGAAAATTTGCAGCGGCCCCATGGCAGTAGCCAAATAACTTTCGGCTCCACCCACCACGTCTTGCTCGACCCCGACATGCCAGTGGTCCTAGCAGTAATGACGATTACTTAGGCCACTTTAAAAAACTATGATTACTTACTTACTTACTCCCCTCATCGTCCCACTTTCTCAGTGCCATAGAAACGCCGCTGGCGAACACGAAGTCGCCAACTGACACACACACACACACACAGGCACACAAACAGGCGCGGAACATTGACGACGTCGTCACAGACGCGTCACGACGGCCGACAACGACGCTCTAAGCACACCAACAAACAAACCATGAAACGTTTCCGGTTCGCACCGGAAGTCGGGCCGTTCGGCGCCGACTTGCCGCCCGTCAATTGTATGCTGCCGGCGCCAGCCGAGCAGGAACCGGGCGTTAAGTAGAGCCATTACGACGGCTCGGCCCGGCCCGGCCCGGCCCGGCCGGGCCCGGCCTGGGCGGGCCCCGGCGAGCTACTGGTACCGGTAGTTTCGCCGCAAGGTACATAGAACCGGCCGGCGGCGACGATGGCAGCGGGAGCCATTTCGCCATCGATTTACCGCGTGAACTGCCGTGCCGCCGGGCTGGTCAAACCGCAGTCGTGGGTGGTCGCATCGGCAGCTACCTAATGTCAGCCGATAAAACGGCCTATATCTACAGGCGCATCCGTTTGTCGCATACCTACCTACTTTCTCACCGTCGCTAAAAGACTGTTTTTTTTCTCCGTTAATCGTTTACGATAAAATTGTATGTATGCATGGATAATTTCACATATGAGATGCTATCACTCGCGCCACACCATAGAAGCACATGTAAGTATTGGTTGCAAATGGTTAGGAACAGCGTAATCTGTTTGAAAGACGCGCCATGCAAACGGAACGTCGGCAACAGTTTTATTCAAACAGTGCAATAATTGGCAATAATGCACTGAGATATCACCTAATAAAAAGATAAGACTTGGTTCTTAGAACAAACGCATCAACTGAACAGCAAATTAGCAGAATTAGATCAAGGTCCTGTTAAGAATCGATCTTAGACCACAGTATGAAACCTATTTATATTCACGATCACATTTTGTCTTTTAACTATGGCTTTTGTCGCTTAGTATGCAAATTATTGAGGTTTTTCCTGGAAATCCTGTTTTGCAGATGTCGCAAAACGTGCTGTACAATGCTGCTAGTTGGTAAATGCAACTGCATAAGATATATCCAGCTTGTAGAATTATATAGGCGTCCTGTAGTCTTCTCAGACTGAAGTCTAAACGCATGCCGTTGACTAGACGTTCTCAAATCGTTAACACTGTGATTGTGGGGTACCCGTGATTGTGACTACATCCGTCATTGAAGCACACGCCACAGCTGCCAATCGATTCGTCGGAAGTGCGGCGTCGAACTTAAACAAGCCCTTGTTTTCAATAGGCCTATACAGCTGGAGTAGAGCTATTAAGAGCCGTCACATTTTGTACCGAAATTGAACAAGTAAAACGTTCAACGTTTTGAACGTTGAACGTTCAAAAGCCAGCAATGGCGATGGGTTTACGCTCTACAAGATCGCATTTCCAGCTAGCGTGCTTGTTGTGCATAGCGAGCCAGAATTAGATGCACATGCTAGAAGCAGTCATGTTGGCAGAATAGCTAAGACAGAGAGAAGCTGATTCTATTTTCATCACGAGCTATAGGCTACAGTACAGGCAAACGTAGCTGATCTAACAGATAATCGGGAAGTCCAAATTTGGTCTGCGAGACAGGACTTCAGCGAGCAGCGCAGCTTAGCGGGCCTGTCTGCGGGAAGCTGAGAGAGAGCAGTCGATGAAATTGCGTCATAGAGTGAACGTCGAAACGTTATGGAAAGTTCATTTGGATTATAGGCCCTACAGAGTGTTAGATTGACGTCCATTATAGTGTCAACAGCGATACTATACAGCGGATTTGCCCGTCGTGTGTAGTGCGCATTTCCGAACTGAATGGGCATTACATTTTCTAAGCTTGTGTTATTTTTGAGCCTTGTCCTCAATACTGACAAGCAGGTAAAAGAAACCTCATCGCAGGTTTGTATATGCTTACCAACATCTTGAGATGAGTCTAAATATGGTCGAGTGCTGTCTACGCGCTATTGCCGTGCAGGACACGCGACTGCAGTGTAGGCCGCTCGGCCAGCAGCGGACAAGAGGTCGGCTAGCTACGACATATTTTATCTTCATGAGGACGACGACGTACGACAACACTGTCGGTGAACTGACTGCTGTACGGCTGAGTTCGCATTCCAGACATTCCTGCAGCAGCAGCCAACACGCTGCGCTCATAACAGACGATGAGGAGCACGAGCACGCTGACGACGCCATTGCGTCGTCATAGCAACCGATTCTCTACATCAACGTGTTGCTGACGCCGAAGGTCACATATCACTTCGGCAAAACATATATTCTGCCTGCAGGCATACACTGCTAAGACAGTGTTCGACGATCGTTTCATAACGATGTTTATGTATAGACCGTTTTATAGGCACACTATGATCCATAAAAGCAGCAATCTACGTGCGATAATAACTGTTAAATCTTTTAACTGATTCGAATAATTCTTTTCAGTGTTTAGCCGGGATTAGGCTGCGTTCTGTGCTTGGGCCTATACTCGCTGTAAAATGTTTCATCGCGCCTTTCAGGCATAGACTATACACTCAGACGAAAATGGAAAACGAACGTAACCAGGCTAGAATACAATCGCGGTTAATCACTGCAGTATTTTGTTGTATACAAAAATAAAACAGTTGCCAATGCTTAGATTAGGCGAACCAGTGCACCGTCTGTCATAAGCTATTATAATGATATTTTGCGAAGTCGCAGACAATAGACAGCTTCTCCGTCTTTATAAGTCCTGCAGATTCTGTTCTTCATATTGTAGTGGCAGACATCGACTCGTAAGGCAGAGATAAAATCTCGCGACGGCGGCTGCGGCGGCCGTTGTACACTTGACCGCGTCATCGCGGAGGTCTCGACCTTTGAAGACCGTACGCGGCGTCTTGGCTCGGCGGGCGGCAACGGGGGCCGTCTGGGGGCGTCGGCCTCTGATCGACAGGTCGCCCACCGCCGCCTTATTAGCGCCAATATTGCATGCTTTGGACGCCGCTGCCGCCGGCGTGACAGAACCGCTGGACTGGGGTCGGCGTTTAACGTTGCCTGACGACGGACAGCGCATCAATCTCGACCGACTTCAATAACGTTCAGCAGCATCAGCAGCAGCCTTCGTCGCCGCCGCCGCCACCGCCACCGCCCGACCCGTCCAGTCCCGTCTTTCATCGATTAATTCGCCCGTTTAATTAGGTTTGTTTTCACGCGCAAAAATATTCAGTCTCATCTGCGACGGGGCGGAGTCTGGCGTCGATGATATCGGACCGCGAACAGATCCGAGCACAATGGGACGGGTGATGCGCTGCAGACAGTGCTGTATGATGACTACGCGGGTCTTCGCTGGACTGGAAAATGATTAAGGGCTGGAAAACGACGGACCAGATGGCATAGCTGGAAATGCTGGAGTCCACTTTCCAATCCTGTTATTTGCTCCGTCGTATTCCGACCAGGCTGCGATTTCCATCACGTTATCAATTTTATATGGCATTCCGCACTGCGGTGGGATTGTCGTATCGCTTGTATTTAACATTCAAAATTCTATCTCTATTTCCTCTAGTTCAGCCAGGACATTCGTATCTACTGGCTGACACATCAAAATTAATATCTTCGTCCTCACTCATTCGAGGACGCTGACGCTTAGGCCTT
>Ga0049107_10000900_pt1 | contig 10041 bp, 5 predicted proteins | sample WorMetilPIANOSA1_FD_61187 | JGI IMG/M metagenome (GOLD analysis project Ga0049107, IMG submission 61187) | Marine gutless worms symbiont microbial communities from Max Planck institute for Marine Microbiology, Germany - Olavius ilvae PIANOSA.1 | ecosystem: Host-associated > Annelida > Digestive... | reverse complement strand
CTGGGTAGCATGATCGACTCCTCTGGTGGCAGCAGAGGTGAGGTCCTGCATCGGATTGGCATAGCTCGATCCTGCATGAACTTGCTGGAAAAAAGAATCTGGAAGTCAAGCATCAGGCTGGATACCAAGATACGCCTCCACCAGACTTACATAGTCCCTGTCTTGTTGTATGGGTGTGAGACATGGCCCACCACAAAGCTCCAGTGCTCTCGCATTGATGCATTTGACACGTGGGCACTACGCACGATCCTGAGGATATCATATACTTGCCATGTGACGAATGTGGAAGTCCGAGCAACCACCGGATGCCATCCTCTTTCCCACCTGGTCACTGACAGACGTTTGCAGCTCTTTGGACATATTACCCGCAGCATTGATGAACAAGAGGACCACCATCGTGCTGTCGCTGTGGTGATCCGGAGGCTGCCTCCAAATTGGAAGCGACCATTAGGAAGACCTAGCCACACCTGGCTTCGTGCAGTGTAGGCAGACCTTGGCCAACAGAACATTGGCCTTGCATCTGCCTAGAGGAAGGCAGCTATTCGTCATGACTGGCAGCGCATTGTGGACACAGCAACGCTCCAGTGGAGTATGCTATGAAAGAAGAAGAAGCCTATGCTTAGTTCTGAGCTGGCGAGAGACGGGCATCAATGATGGGTTCTTAGAAGTTGCATAGTGAGCTTGTCCAAAAAACATGTGACCCAGCCAGAAGAATAATAAGGGTCTCTCCTGTAGCCTCCCCTCCCCTTCTTGCACTGACCCCCTTGGTGGTGTGGCCAATGATGTTGCTATGGTGGTGTGTGGAACTAACTATGGCATATGTCACACAACATTCACTACACTACATGCACTAGTGGGCCTGTTTACTGGGGCTGCACTGACAGGATAACACTGTGCTAGCAGGCTGGTATGGTATGCATGCATTAATCCCTGGCACGGCTCGTGAAGTTCTTCAAGATGTTACTGTACCTATTGCACAGTCTGAGCCTTCTGGTTTATGCCCTGCCTCACCTTTGACCAGATTAACACTGCTAGCATACAAAGAAAATTTTTTGCATCACTTACAGCAAGCAAATGATCATTTATGAGTGATCATTACAAATAATTTTAAATTTTTTTTCAATTAAACAATAAAAGTATTTTAATTTCACTAATTAACAAACATAACCCTTCTGTGCTTTGTCATCTTTGGTTATGTGACAACAGGTCATCAGGGCTGTAAGAATGTTGCACCAGTACTCCCCAAATGTTCCTTGGAAGACCTTTGGGACAGCTGGTCGAACCTGGATTCATCTGCAGATAAATCAGCCAGTTAAACCAACAAGAAACTCAGCTATTGCTGACAAACCGCGCGACGCATTTAGAGGTCAGTCAAGGTCACCAAACATGTTCCCATTCTATGATAGGTATGGTTTCCTATTAGCATTCTATAGTAAATTTGTCTCTAAGACTTCAAAGATGAGATGACTTCAAAAATGCTGTGACCTTGAAAACCGGGTTAAGGGTCCGTGAAGGTCATTGAAAATGTCACCATTCGATAGAGATCCTATGACCTCCTATTGATGTTCTATAGTAACTATGGCTCTATCTCATGTCGTTTCTGAGATATTCAATGTCAAAAAATATCACAACCTTGAAATCCCAGTCAAGAGCCAATCAAGGTAATTTGAAAGTGGTGCCATTCGATAGACTGGTTAGTTTCCTATTAGTGTTTTATAGTAACATTGTCCCTAAGACGCACAGTTTTTGAGATATTCGACTTCAAAAATGCCGTGACCTTGAAAACTGGGTTAGGGTCCATCAAGGACATTAAAATGTCATCATTTGATAGAGTGCATATGACTTCCTATTGATGTTCCCTAGCAACCATGGGCCTATCTCGCACCATTAAAGAGATAGACAGCGATTTCAGTCGAAAATTGCAAAATTTTCCCACCCCCTTGTATTTTGCACCCCTAATGAAGGGGTTCCCCTTGGATTGGCTATCGCACCGGGGTCAAAAACTAGAATGATGGGACTACCGGGCCGACAAAGAAGTTTGACGATTTATCAGCCGTCTGGATAGAATGCAAAACATGATGACTGACGGACATACAGATGGGCAGACAGACGCACAGACAACGGGCCACAGCAAAAGACTGCGCTTACACATAGTCGTGCTGTAAAAACCACAACTTCTAGATTAATCGGTAAACTGGTCACTAATTTTGCTACTGTAGTTTCGAAGTCTGTTATCGGTTTTTCTTTCTTTACAATAACGTGTGAAGCAATGTGATAAGAAATTAGAATGACTCATAAGCCTGCCATATGAATACAAGGATACAAACCCCTCAATGAGTTCACTGGCACAAGTATTGTAGATTTGTTCCTGTCCGCAGTTTAAATCAAACATATAGTCAAACGTGAATGCTTTGTCTTTCCCAATGACTATCTGCGGCTCACCAGGAGTCACGAATGTACAGATTTGACACATGTCAATGCGCTCTTTCGCCAACTGTGGCCGTACCCTAACAACGTCAGGCAATGAACATTCTTTAATTAAACTTAAGATTCATTTAAATATCTGTTCAACTCAGTTTGCAAGTCAATGTATTCAGAATGTGCATTCATAGCAAACAATTAACACAGAGTGCCAACTGCCAATAACACGGCTGAATCTACATAACTCACAGTACCAATATTATTCATGTTGGTTGGATGACAGGAACGGCATCTGGCCTGTAAACAATCTCACACTAGCGATCAACAAAGGTTCTTCTTTGAAATACTCATGGGGGACCTGGCCTAACCTGGAATGATCTGTGGAAAACCAGCCAGTGAAAAACCAAAAATAGTAGTAGTAGTAGCACCAACATTATTATGGATATTATCATGGAATTCAAGTAAGTCACCTTTGAATTACGCAAAGTTATGCAAAATCATAAATCTTACAAATCTTAAATCTTAAACAGTCATCTCAAACGCTAACGACATAGCACCATGAACGAACCTGACGGCCACTCTGACGCTAGTGTCACTCATAACAACCTGGCCTCAGTAGCACCAGCAGCAGCAGCAGCATAACATCTCTACATCACTGAGACTTTCACTCTGTCAACACACAGATCAGTATATTACATCTACAACAAGCACTGTGTGTACTGTGTAATGGGCTGCTCACCAAAAAGTTCTGTTACAATGTCCACATGATGTCAAGCATCAGTATCATAAGCGTCATATCTACAGGAACAAGAAGCTCAGTTGATGTTGCCAAACCCGCACGACACGTTTAGAGGTCAATCAAGGTCACCGAACATAGTACCATTCCATATCTTAGGCATATTTTCCTCTTGTGCAATAGTAACTTTGTCTTTAAGATGCACCGGTTTTCTTATATTCGACTTCAAAAAATGTTGTGACCTTGAAATCCGGGTTAGAGGTCACTCAAGGTCATTGAAAGTGGTACCATTCGATAGATTGTGTATGATTTTCTATTGGTGTTCTATAGAAACATTGTCCCCAAGACTGAGATATTTGACTTCAAAAATGCCGTGACCTTGATAACTGGGATAGTGGTCCATCAATGTCATTGGAAATGTCACCATGCGATAAAGAGCATATGACTTCCTATTGACGTTCTATAGTAACTATAGCTCTATCTCATGTCGTTTCTGAGATATTCAATGACAAAAAATGTCGTGACCTTGAAATCGGTTTCAGGGGTCACTCAAGGTAATGTAAATGTAATGTAATGTAATGTAACGTAAATGTAAATGTAATGTAAAAAGTAAACTTGTATAGCCCACTATCACTAAAAGTCTCTAATGTGCTGCATGTGTCATCTGTGTGAACAAAAACGAGTGCCTAAAGCTGTTAAGTGTCAGATCAGGTGCCCGCAAATGTTCTGGAACAGAATTCCAGGCAGATGGACCAGCATAAGAAAAGGCTCGTCTTCCGTACGTTGATAGGTAATAGCGAGGTGTGAGCAGAAGTCCACGTGCTGCAGAGCGGAGGTGATGGCGCCCCTGGACATCAGAGATATGCCTGCACAGCTCTGCCAGATACTTAGGCACCATGCCGTGCAAGGATTTGTACACCGTTACACAGATCTTGTATAACACATGCCGTGGCAGATCCAACCTATCAAGGTCATTGAAAGTGGTGCCATTCGATAGACTGTGTATAGTTTCCTATTAGTGTTCTGTAGCAACTTTGTCCCTAAAACGCACTGTTTTGGAGATATTCGACTTGTAAGTATACAGTGACCTTGAAACCCAGGTTAGGGGTCATTCAATGTCATCGAAAATGATACCAGCATGTCATAGCGTATAGGTCGTGGTGAGCAGCGGCGTTGTTGAATAAGGCCACGCCTACTCACCTAGGATTGGCCCACGCTATGTGGGCCTATTGTCTAGTATTTAAGTCATTGTATCAGTAGAAAGTGTTGCATTGTCGACTCGCTCGAGTGTCAATCTTGTATAAATATAATATGCTGTTAGAAAACTGAGTTGTTTTCTTACTACCCCTGGGTCGGTCCCTTAATTCCCCATAAGGGCTGGGAACCTAGGATAGAGCCCAGACCTAATCATTCATCACACTTGGTGGAGAATATGGGCAGAACGTCGGACAGAAACGCGCCGGCGTCGAGTCTCGCCAGCGTCGCCAGATCGTCGTACGCGTCCTCGCGGTCCAGAGTTCGCCAAAGTGCGTCGACCACGTTGTCGTATTCCGCGTCGGACACCTTTTTATACTAGGACCACTTACTTTGTTCCCATACCCCTTTCCCCTTGAATGACCTTCCCTTATTACCCCTTAATTGGCGGGGTCGCCATTTTTTTCGTTGGGTGACTTCCTATTAATGTTCCATAGTAACCATTGGCCTATCTCGCACCGTTTCCGAGATAAATGGAGATTTCCGTTGAAAATCGCCAATTTTTCCCACCCCTCATGTATTTATAGCTCCTGCTGAAGGGGATCCCTTGGAATTGGGTATTGGCGCAGGGGGTCACAAAGAAACTAGAATGATGGGGCTACCTGATGGTCGAAAAAGTTTTAAGATAGGTTTAGCCATTTTGATACAATACCAGCGTGTGACATGACACCCAGCCAGCCAGCCACGTTGCCATAGCAAGTACCATGCTTACTATGTCGCGCGGGTAAAAAAACCACACACTATTCATCAGTTTTCTCATTTCATCAGTAAGAATCAAAATAACAAGACAATAAAAAGGAAGGTAAATACATCTGACAGAAACAGAATGACAACCCACAAGCAAGCACGTCAACATCACAGTACTGGGATCATGATATACAGTGTCCACAAAAAATTAAGCCAAATGTTTTTTGCAATAACTTTAAAAACTCACATTAAAAATTCATCAAAACACAGCCAATTAGTCTAACACTGTTGACGTTTCGGTCTCTATCAGAGACGTTCATCAGAGGACGAAGGTCTCTGATAGAGAGATCGAAATGTCAACAATGTGAGACTAATTGGTTGTGTTTTGATGAATTTTTAACATGAAACATTCACCAACCAAATGAATCTGTTTATTGAAACGTTAAAGTTTCCACAAATTTCCATCAAATTTGTCACAAACTACGGCGACAAATGATGAATGGTGTGCAATAAAAATATCCACTTCACGTGATGTCTGTAGACAGACCACCTTGTAATGTTACGAGATACAACACTGTGACAAAATAGCATAATTTCACATAACATTCAGCAAAAACTAAGGTTTAAGACAAAAGTAATTTTGCCTGACATAAGTTGGTGGAGTATCTACCGTCTACTTCACTAAACTGACATTGCTGATACAATATGCACAATTCTCCTGATGCTGTACTGAGTGGGTGACTGCCAGACCATGCCAACATGTATGTGCAGTTAAGCAGTGGCATCATCATCTGAGACTGACAGCGTGTGTTAAAAGAGAATGGTTAATACTTCAAATGTTCATGGAAACAGTGCAAACAAATGGTGTGCTTTTCATCTTAACCCTCGAGTTTTTGCTAACAATAACGTGAAATTGCACCATTTTTGTCACGATTTTGACTTCCAGCACTTTACAACGTAGTGTGTTGCGATGTGGATAACTTTTTTGCCACATTGTCAAACATTTATCTCTAACATTATGTGCCAAACTTGATTAATGAAAACCTTCAAAGTTATAGTTTAAAAAACACTTGGCTTCTTCAAGGACACAGTTTATTCAAGTGTCATCAAGTTTCGTTTTATATCATAACTGCAAATTCACACTGCACCAATTACATTCTACATAAATTATTTCCTGCAGATTACACCTACAGGTAGCACAGGTCAATGCACTGCACTGTGAGGAATCCATGACCTTACTGAATTGCAGTAATCATGGTCTCAACTGTGCACTTGTGCATTGATACATGATCTATCGAGTTTTCACCTGAAACCTGGCTTTTAGAGACATTAGGCTTTGGTCTTATGGTCATTCTTGGCTGCAATTTCATTTTTGATATCAAGGAGTATGTAGCTGATGACTGCAATCAAAACTGTAATATCTCGACCACAGAACCAAACTAGTGGAAAAAGACCATGCAAAATACTCCATGTGCGTAGATGTGTGTTAACGTGGCATCTTTTAATAGTAACAATTGGACAGTTATAAAAGGTGAAAGTGCAAATGTGCAAAAGCATGAAAATAAGGAATTATAAAATGCAAAATGCCACAATGCAAGTGTCTGCAAATGCCCTTGTTAAGGGTTAGGGCTTAGGGTTATGGATAGGGTTAGTATAGAGTTTATGGTTAGGATTAGTGTTTATGGTTAGGGATTAGGGTTTAGCAGTAGGGTCAGGGATAGGTTTAGGGTTATGGGTATGGTTTATGGTAAGGTTTACGCACGGGTGCCAGAACATTTCCAAAAGTGGTATGGCTCAGGCCAGAACAGAGGCCTGAAATGCCGAGTGCGTGGGGTTTAGGGGAAGGGCACTCAGCCCTCCCCATCAGCTAGAGGGTTCGGGGAGCACTGTAAGCTTTCCAGCTGCGTCTGGGTGGAGCTCCAGCCGAAATTGAATGGTATATGGTATACTAGAGTTTAATGTCCCACTCGATACAGTATAGGTCATTTCGGAATTTTATAATTCCTGAGCAGTGATGTACATCTCCCATTCAGTAATGGAGGGCCAGCGACATAATAACCCCCTTAACCCACGTTGCTTTTGTTTACAACAGCCTAAAAGGGATGGAACTACCTCCTAACCCACATTATAGTGGATGTAGCTAAAGCTCTAGGAGGCTCATTTAAATTAGTTACACTAGTGCCAAGAACTGTAAGGGAGATGACTCAACTGCCCAAGGAAACACAAAAGAATGGGGACACAAACAAATCAAAAAGGACAAATAAATACGAAAAGCACAAACCCAGGCTAAATATGTATTTTAAAAACACACTCGGCCCAACCGGGCTGTATGAACTGGTCCTGGTAGCTGTGCACAACTTCCAATGTACAGCCTAAATGCCAGGGACCACTTCAACTGCTCTCCCTCCTTTTCTCTTGACCAGCACCACAAAACAGATGTGGCCAAACAGAAAGGGGGGTGGCAAAATTGAATTTGGTGCATATAACTCTTAGTCGAAAAATCTGGCATCTAGTGATAGCATTTTATAATGACATTCGTGAAAACTTATTGGCCAAATGTGATGCATTTGTCCGAAAAGTTTTACGTTTTTACATTAGTGGTGCATATTAAAGGGTAAGTAAGGGCCACTTTCCTGTCTCCGATGGGGTGGGGTTTGTGGACGGAGTGTCCCCTCTCCGGTAGATTGCATTTTGGTGCACTTGTACAGCCACATAGCTTTTTATTTGTATAAATGAGAAACTCAGCTATTGCTGACAAACCGCGCGACGCATTTGTGCAAATGCAATGGCGTGGCTGACCTCCTAAAAACACACCCTCCCCATATGTGTTACCATGCCAAATTTGGTCATTCTGCATTAAAGGTGAGGCATAAATACAGAACCCACAAAATTGGGGAGCCCCGGAACTCCGCTGTCTTGGGATGGGAGGCACGGCTGACCCCAAGATACAGACCCCTCCCGACATGTGGTACCACATCAAATTTGGTAGTTCTGCGACAGAGTGTGTACGCGTAAATAGAACGGAACCCACAAGATCGGGGAGCGCTGAGGCCCGCCCCATTGTGTGGGCATGTGGCTGACCCCTAAAACAAGTGACTTCCCCACATGTGTTACCATGTCAACTTTGGTATTTCTGCGACAAAGGGTGTATGCATAATGAGAAGGGAACCCCAAAATTGGGTGCCATGGGACCCCCTTAGGATGGGGATGTCACTGACCCATAAAAACAAGCCCCCTCGCCACGTCATCTTTGGTAGTTGTGTGTCGAAGAGTGTATGCATAAATAGAAGGGAACCCCCAAAATCGTGGAGCACTGGGGCACCACCCCTTTGAAGGGTGTGGCTAACCACCTAGAAATACACTCCTCCTCTATGCGAGTTATCCTGCCGAATTAGGTCATTCTAGGTCAAATGGTACGAGCATTATTAAGGAGATCCGCCTGAAAAATTTAACCCCTCGTGTCCCACCTTTCAAGGTCACTCAAGTTTATCGGAACCGACACAGATCAATTTGCCACCTATGACTTCCTATTAAAATTCCATAGCAGCCTATCTCGTACCGTTTCCGACATAAATGGCAATTTTAGTCAAAAATCGCAATTTTTCCCAACCCCTGTATATTTTGCACCCTGCTGAAGGGGTTCTCCTTGGAATTGGGTACAGGTGCTCGGGTTCAAAAAACTAGAATTATGGCGCTACTAGGCCAAGAAAGAAGTTTGACATCTTCTGCCGTCTGGATACAATACACAAACGTGATGGACAGACAGACGGACACCAGGCGACAGCAAAGACCGTGCTTATGCATAGCGTCGTGCAGTAAATAGTATATTGATACCGGTAAGTAAATGCCTCATAGGCGTGAAAAGTGGTACTGAGCATTGTACCACCTGAAAAAGTGGTCGGCTTTGGCCGCGTCTGCTGAATAGGTTCGGGTGTCAGTGGGTTTACGGTTATTGGCTTAAGGTTAGGGTTAGGGTACCTTTGTGTACACTTTCGCATATTATAATTACTTACTTTTGTGCTCTCGCAGTTTCACACTTTTGTTTTAACATAACAATTTTGTCCATAACAATTTTACGACGTCATTGGTATAGACTGTGGTATGCGTGCTACTGAGTGCCGTTCTAGTTATATCTGTAATTCCAATAAAAGTTTCTTGTTACTTTATCACATTAAACGATACAAAACGATATCAAAATGCACTTCACACCTATACACCGCGCACAGACGGAACGGTCACTTAGGGCGGAACGCCCGAAGTGACCGTTCCCTTTGTTCCGTCATGTTTTAGTGAGATCTATGATCAGATCAAGGCTACTATAAGATCCGCCAGTCAATATTAGTAAATACAGCATAATAAACCCAGCATTTTAGCAGATCACTCAGCGGTAGCCTACACCGAAATTTGTTGTTAGACATATTAGCAGCCAGCGTCTTCGATTTTAAACAGTCAGTCTAACTGGTGAATTAACCATATTGCACTACAAAGTTGTTGATTTTGTTGATGTTGTTGTTTAAGTGCCAGTTGCAAATGAATTTTTATCAGCCTGCGAAACTTTTCATAATAAACAAACTTACAGTCACGGGCTTTACGTCAGAATAGAGTACATAAATAAGCAAACTTGTGACTTGTGGGTCTTCACTAGAGCATTCCGATTCGGGGAAATTATTCGATTCGATTCGATTCGATACGACAACTTGATAAAACTGATAGACACAAATATGCTAATTATAACTTACGACTATTTTTTGATAGCATGCATAATTGATTTTTTGTAAAGTTTTAATTGACTACTCACTATAGCTTTCAACCACAGGCTGCGCGGTAGCGCAGCACTGTTATAACGGCGACGTCAGTTTCCTATGGGAAAAATGGAAATTTTGACCCCCTGTAAAATCGAAACCCTTGAACAGATTGATACACAATTTGTCAGGATTGATTAC
>Ga0049107_10000899_pt1 | contig 10042 bp, 6 predicted proteins | sample WorMetilPIANOSA1_FD_61187 | JGI IMG/M metagenome (GOLD analysis project Ga0049107, IMG submission 61187) | Marine gutless worms symbiont microbial communities from Max Planck institute for Marine Microbiology, Germany - Olavius ilvae PIANOSA.1 | ecosystem: Host-associated > Annelida > Digestive... | reverse complement strand
ATTTAATTTTGAAAATACACAGAAATTTTTTTGATGATGACATCATTATTGTGACGTCATTTGTTCATAGAACACAGTCTATCTGTGTACTATTTTCTCCACCAGTTTTCTATCATAACTGAAGTGATAAACAGTATAGTAACGAGAAAAAACGAATAAGCTTAACAAGTTAATGTTACTTCTTTAAATATTAAACATTAATGTTTCATTTTTCAACATATCGTCCAAGTTCTTTTAACCCATCGGACCGTACAAAAGCATCAACTGCGGCAATCGTGGCATCGGTCGTCGCAACATGCCGGCCAGGTGGTTCCTTATCAACAATGCCTTCTCTGCCGTGAGCAAACCTCGTACACCAAACGTGTATTGCTGGTCTCGTAAAACACTTGTTGCCATACACTGGACGCATCTCACAGTGAATCTCATTTGCATTAAGTCCTGTTGCCCACAAAAAAAGAATAACAGCACGCTGTTCGTTACGGGACCACTTCAACGGCAACGTCGCCATATTTAATGTTTATAAATGACGTCACAGTGACGTCATCATAATAAAATTCACAGCTGGTACTCAGAATTAAATTCCCTACAAAATGTATATTTCAGATTTTTTATATTTGGAAAACTAACAGAATGGCGTTGTTTTGTAACTTATTTATCAAACGACCCTCGTATATGATACTATGCACTAACAGAAATTCATACAGTCTGTGACCTTTGGTGTTTGTCCAAGGTCATTAAGGTCGTTGAAGGTCAAGGTTGAAGATCTGGTTGGAGGAAGTCTGTTAAACATTTTCTGAGCAATATAAATATTGCACGGTTTCTCTATGACATCTGAGCTTATTGCTGCATATTTTCTGTGGGAAATTAGTTTGAATTTAGTGTGGGTATTATCATTACCACCAGACTGACTGTTTGATGAATGTTATTACTCTGTATTTGCAGGATGACCCACTGCATGCGTACCGGAAATCCCGCGATTCATCGTCCTCATTCAGTGAAATGGGGACCTGCTTTTCTTCAGGTATTACCAGCAAGTGATAATAATTACACAGTCCACAAAAAAGTAAGCCAAAAGTTTTTTTGGCATAACTTTAAAAATTCTTCACAGATGTTCATCAAATTCAGCAGATAGCTGCAGCAATCAATGCTCAACAGTATGTGTTAACACTATCCACTTCACCTGACGTGCGTACACACACTACCTTGTAATGTTACGAGAGACAGAATTGTGACAAAACACTGTAATTTCACATAACTGCCAGCAAAAAACACACTCATGATCTAAGACAAAAACAATATTTGCTTGAAATAAGTTGTGGAGATAAGCATTCTCTCTACTTTGTTAAACTGACATTGCCAATATAATATACACACTATTCACGGCTGTTTAGTGATGGCGTGATGGCGGACCATACCATCATGCATTTGCAGTACAGCAATGGTGTCACCATGTGACAGCGTGTGTTAAAGCGAGTGGTGAAAACTTAGAACGTTCATAATAACAGCATAAATAAATGATGTGCTTAGAGCAGAGAGAAAATGTTTTGGTCTTAATCCATGAATTTTTGCTAACAACAACGTGAAGTTGCACTATGTTTTATCACAATTTTGACTCTCATAACTTCACAAGATAGTTCATGCAAGCATATAGGCGAAGTGGATAATCTTTATGCCATTTTGTTAAGCATAGTTTGCTGATGCTGTATGCCGAATTTGATAGAAATTCTTCGACAACTTTTAAAAACTTATGGCTTACTTTTTTATAGACACCATGTATATGTATAAAATTAATTTTAGTTGCTCAGTGATACTGGATATATTTCCTAAATAATAAAATGCAGTTTATAAATAACACGTTATTAATTCATTTTCACAATTTTCAAGAGTTATCTGTAGTATGTAGTAAGGACTAAGGAGTTTTACCTGGTAACATCTTAGATGAAAAATGAGCACCATGGTTGAGTAATTATGGCAATACAGTCCCACCTGATGGACCCAGGTTTTAATTCATGCTGGGATCTGTGTGAGTTGTTGCTCGCATCCGGTAGGACATCCGCCCAGTCTCGTATGCACCAGAAAAACACTACTCAACACGTGGCTATGTTCAAACCGTTGTTCAATATTCGTACTTGATGTTAATAGACGTCTTTCGATAAAGTGGAAAACACTCGGCATTTGGTAATGCTGCATGTAGGGTTTATGCGAAGCCTTCGCGATGCTGGGATTGCAGCAGCGCTGTCTGTGGCACCAAGTTCCCCCGTACCATCGTCCTCACCGTCGTCATCACCGATCACCGTGACAACCGCTTCTACGACAACACCGACGGCGACAGTTGCTAATGCGACATCGATATCGCCATCATCGGCAGCACCGAGACAGCAGCGAGATACATCACAGTCTAGAAACCCTGCTGAACAGATTGTGACAAACAACAACAACACTGCAGGTACAATAAGTGTTCTGACAGTGAAGGATATGCAGTTTGCCATCCAAGCTTTTTGATTTGCGCATTTTCATGTATTTTATAGCTAAACGTTTGGAATTCTTATCATACACCCGTGAAAATTTATCAACCCATGGACCCCCAAAAATTGTCCTTTTTAGACTGGAATGGTTAATTGAAGTAAAACACTTTAAGCACTTTTCTGTTGAGTGTGAAGCTTTAATGAATCTCTAGAGATTTTGAAACATTTACTCTGAGTTAATTTCGTTTAAGATTCTTAAAAAAATTCTCTGCAATTTACAATTGGTCAGTAATTAAAATGATAACTTGTGAATTTTAAATCAAATGAAAACCAAGTCCCCTTAGGTTCAAGAGAATAATGAATAATCTTATAGTCACGACTGCTTGCTCAGTTGGCTAAGTTGCTCGATAAATTGTGATTTGAATATGCAGATGTTGATGACACACTAGTCATGTCGGCTGCGGCAGGCGCCCGACGCAGACGGGAACCCCGACGACCACCAGTTGGAGCTCAGGTCAGCAGCTTAGGTCATTTATAATTGGCTGTATAAACGTGTCATACCCACACTTCTGTCGACTGTAAAAATGGCTTATTATTGACACTGTAATTCTGAAATTCATAGTTTATTTTGTACATTGTGGGGTAATGTTGTTGTTATTTTACAATTTATCAGCTAAAAATTTAGTTTATATCTATATAATTTATTAATTTAATTTAGTTTATATATAATTTGCTTACTGAAAACATGTGATATGAGTTTCATTAATTGTCACTTGCCCCTGTTAGTACTTTTGTATCTTAAGCGAAGTATTTGCTTCGTTTGCTCAAAAGGTTTTCTTGAATTAGCAGCTTATGTCTGTGTGCCAAAAACACAAAAAATGAGTAAAATTTAATAGTAAATCCAGTTATGCAAAAGTCAATCTGTAACAGTCAGTTGCTGCATTTTTGAATGCAGTCCAGATCGAATTTAATATAAATACTGTAATTAAAGTAATATTAATTATTATTAATTATTATTATTAATATTAATTAATATTAACAATTATTATTTATTTTAATGGATTTATTGCTTAGTTTTATGTTTATTTAATTGTTGATGATAGACTGTTTCATTCGACTCAAACAGTATCTTGCGTCATCCAATGAACAGCGTCGGTCCTGCTGATATGGAAACTGTACCTGTAAGTTGTTTGTTGTTGTGACTGTGAGTAGCTGTTTTCTACAAGCTCTGTACGATACGACAGACTGATACTGTTTTCTTGCCAGATGTGAGATGATTAGATTGCAGTTCTGTTCATTTGGTCTTAGTTTTTAATTTGATATGAGTTATGGGATGCTGCCGCCTGGCACCCTCCAGACCCCCAGTGGACCTTCCCCAAGAGGGACAGAGCATCCTCCCATTTAAGTCCCAGGACTGTCACAATATCTGTACTCCATGCACACTCGTTGAGTTTTACGTAGTCTACCAAATTTGGCAATAAACTGTAAGGAGGGAAATTTTTACATTGTCCTCCATCGCACCCTACATATACACTGTGAATGGCCATGGGATAGTCATGTGAACAGAGGTCGCTGCTAGTTATGGTATATCTTTCTCCGTTTTAACGGCCATTTTCCAGATGGACCTTGGTTAGCCGGTACCAGAACGTTTCCATTCTGGATTTCATTGGAGCTAAGGATGATGGAGGTGGTGGTGGTAACAACCGGAGCTATAAGATGTGCAATACTCCAGTCAAAATGTCACCATCCACAAACCAACACACAGTTTTTTACAGGCCGGATGCCCTTCCTGTCGCCCAACCAACAGTGTCAGAGCACTGAAGGAAAGCCGCTAATTAGATTAATCCACCAGATATACCCGCTAGTTATGGTATATCTGCTGGATTAATGTTTCCTGGTAAGTGATCTCTTACCCGGATGATGAGTGCCGTGTCCCATTGCCTCTCTGTTCAACTGCATCAGAATACTGCAAGTATTTAACGTCGAATAATTGAATTATACTTTGCTATTTAACATTTAGTATAATGTGATAACTACGTGTGGTATTCAACATTTTATTACTTTTAATGATTCGACGTATTGCTACAGAAATACAGAATGGTGGCATTCTGGTACTGGCTTACCCGGGTAGTCCTGGAAAATGGCCATTAAACGATTGTTATGCCCCCGCCTACTAGACGGGGACATTAAGCAATGATGCTGTCTGTCGTCTGACGTCTGTCTGTCGCGTACATCGGGCCTAAGTCGAGAACAAAGAGGCCTAGGAAAACCAAAATTGGCACAAAACCCACGTCACACGAGATTCGGACACCACTTTCAAGATCAAAAGGTCAAGGTCACAGGGGGCGGGGGCATATTGTGGCGGCCTCCCACCTACACCTTGTTGCTGTTGCTTTGATGTGGTTGGTTGGATGACAGGAATGGCGTCCAGCCTGCATCAGCAAGACCTTCAGGCGACCCGGCCTAATCTGAAGTAATCTCTGGAAAATAGGCCGATTAAATAACAACAAACAAAACAGATTCGTTTATTGGCCCTTAATCCGAGTTAAGCCGGGTGAGCCAGCACCAGAAATGTACAATTCATATTCAGATCACGGCCGGCATTAATCATTTCCATCCATTTACTATGCTCCATTGCTTCACTCGGTTTTTAATGCAGGTCATTAATATCCTTGACCACATCCTCCATTCAACAAAAGTCGAAAATAGAAATTACTAGTAACACTGCTGCTGGTGGTATTGTTGTTATGCATACTGGTTGACTGTATTGCAGTCGTCAGTGCCTGTAGTACTCACTGATCATACTCCAGTGACGTGCCTCGCCGTCACTGGTCGTTCATACACGCTAGTCTCATCCTCATCTTCTCCGACACAGACTCCAGCTGCCGTATCAACTGTATCGCGGTCAGATGACGTCACATCTGACTTCAGGAGGGTTGGTGTTGATTTTGCTTGCTAACCATTTCAGATGATGTTATACTTTTCATTTCTGTAAACCTTTACAGTATTTTGGAGTATATTCACACTGACTCACTGACTCACTTAATTGGCTCCAGCGCTGATGTCGTGTAAGTAACAATATGGTATGCTACATTCAGTTGTTGCATTTCATACAGCAAAGATAGAAAAGGATGGGAATTGTACATCTGCCGTCCTGACTCCCCTCCCATGCACCAAGTGTAGCAATTCAGTCATCTACTGCATGGTTCACTTTTATTATGCCCCCGCCCCTAATATGCGGGGACATTAAGCGATGATGCTCTCTGACGTCTGTCTGTCGTGTACATTGGGCCTAAGTCGAGAACAGAAAGGCCTAGGAAGACCAAAATGGCTCAGAGGTGGCCCACGTCACACGTGACTCGGACACCACTTACAAGGTTAAAGGTCAAGGTCACCAGGCCGCTTTGCTCACCGCCGTGTTGGCGCGTCAGGCGGCTGCAGCGGTGGGCGTGGGAACGTGTTGGCCGTGGGAAACTGCTGCTACATTGCCCTTTGCTCGGCGGCGCAAGGCGCTTCGGCGCCCACGGGAGGAGAGGGGCGGGGGCATATCATGGCGGCCACCCACCTACAGCTTGTTTTGTCATATATTAACTAGCATTCCCAGAAGTCTGTTGCTGGACTACTTTGCGAAAATTGATTGTTCAGCTATACAACATTGTCATTCAAATTATCCAAAATATAGTCAAGCTGCTTGGGTTATGATGGAGTTATTTTCTTTATGACTTATTTTGTCTACATTCTGCTCACGTCATTAAGGTAGCTTTGTGATATTTTGTTAGTAATCCATGCCTTTTGGCTATCATAGCATCGATCAACACATCATCAACTCATCCATTGTGACTAATTTCAGTTCCATTTTTTTCCGGCAGTTCATTTCTGCATAAGGTTGGCCCATATTTACCAAAGATATCAGAAAAATACACCGCTTTTGACATGTAGGTTTGAAGAACAACCAACCTATCAAAAATTCCTTTACAAGATGTTTCTCTATAGCAATTGATGGACTGGAAAGACCTGTGTCTGAACTGCTGAAATGACCTGTTTTGTGTTGCTTGGGACATTTAAACCCGCACACTCAGTCACTCTTGTAGACCACCGATTATTGACCAGTTGAAAACTGAGAGTAAGAGTAGTAATGGTAATTAGTACACTGCGTCTCAACTTGAATGGATATTGATAATCTTTGGCATTCTCTGTGCTGAAAGTCCTAGCTTCATTTCCAACCTCACCTCGTGCGTGGTTACTTTACTTTGCGATTGATCACAGCAACATAAACACGTGACACTGTTAACAAACATGCTGTTTAATACAGACCTATTTTAGTTTTTAAAATGTATCTGTTGAAAGGATACACTAGATCAAAGTTGTTAAAAGATTTCCGGATAAGAATTAGAACAAGGAAAGTCCTTATAGGCTGCTAAAGAAACTATGACACTGGCATAGTTGAATGGTATATGGAGGAGGACAAAGCAGATATTCGATTGTGTATTCACGGGTAATGTAAGCATGCAATGGGAAATGATGTATGCCTTTGGATGCTAAAACATTCAGGATGCATTTGGCCAGAAAGTGAATATCACTTCTTGTCCATTTCAGTTACAAAAGATTACCTTGGCAACATTTTCTTGCAATACAGGGTAGTAATAGTGAACCAGAGTAGGCCTTAACCCATAGTGGTAATGAAGTTGAACTACTGCGTGAAAGCAGTGATTATGCATTGTGACAGCTGTATGAAGAGGAGCAACAGAATGCAGAACAGCTGCAGGCTGAACTTGCCGGCATTCGTCGTGAGTTGTCAGATACGCAGTTAGAACTTGACCGTCTCCGCAACTTGAGGTCGTCTTCAGCCGCCAGCACTGCAGATGTCAACAATGAACGAAGGGTAACTGATGAGTTTGTTGCTACATCATCATCAGTAGTCTTCTGCTGCAGAGCAGGTTTTTGACATCCTTTCTCTGTGTCTTCATCCTTCTCTGTCATCAGTTGCCCATTTGAATGCAACATAGCCATCATCATTTGCCAAATCATGTAGCAGTTGAATTGTTCCAATTGTTCCCTCTTGTTGGTTTACCTCTCATTCTGCTTTTAGTAATTTCATATAAAAGTGATTTATGTGTCAAAACGTGGCCAATCCATCGCTGTTTCTTTTGCCAAATAGAGTCCTGTCTTTGTTTACTCTTCTGAGAACTTCCTTATTAATAACTTTATCAAGCCAGCTGTTCTTATCCATTTTTCTCCATACCCACATTCTAATCTTCTTCTGTCTGAGTCAACATCCACATCTCTGTCTGTGCTCGTCTGTTCTTTTTCCAAGCTTTTTTGTGAGGATTTCACTGGATGACGACCAAGAACGCCTTACACCATTCCCTGCCTAGCATGACTCCGCTAGCCCAATATGCATAGGGAAAAATAAAGTGAAGTGGTTTCTCGTTGCCTTCCTTGTGGTTTTTGTTGCAGAGTTTTCCTTCTCCTGGTAGGCTGCCTTGCCCAGTCTGGTACCACATCACACCGTAAGTTATATCCAGGCCCCATGACATGGACGCCCCAGCTGCTAACTTACTCTAAGCCAGGATGGGATGATGTACTTGTTCCACTAAAGGACGTGTAAGTATGAAGGGATCTGGAAATGGTTGCATCGCCCCACTGCAAAGGTGGACGCTGGAGGATGGATCGCTACATTTAAGTTTGTCTCAAAAGCAATGGAGCTTATTTTCATTTGTTCATTTGTTACGGATGTTTGAAAGTCGAAAAGTGGATGTCATATTTGTCTGTTATAAATGCAAAGAACTGCAAACGTGTTGATTCTGGTGTAAAGTGGAAAACTTGGTACGATCAACAGTGCAGGGAGTATATTGATTATTGCATAGCCAATAATATTGTGAAATTTGAGCCCAATGTACAATATGTTGGGATTGGTTTACGTTCAACAATATTTCTAATTCACCCATTGCGAATCATTATAATTCGGCATTTTTCAACATAGTGTCATAAAGGGATATTAAATCTGGTGTGATATAATGTCAAACTAGATTTAATATCCCTTCGTGACACTATGTTAAAAAATAACAACGTCAAATGGGGTACTGGCGTTAGAGGTACGTTAGAGGCCTTCCCTGAAGGTAACCAAGGAGCCTTTAGTGGTCAAAGACAAGCTTTGAAGAACCCATGCAGCAAGTCCATGGAATGTGGTGCTTTTGCCTTCAGTGATGTGACACTGTTGGTTGGGTGACAGGAAGAGTATCTGGCGTGTAAATGTTAGATGTGTGTTTGTTGATGGTGATGATTCGACTGGAGCCTTGCACGACTTGCAGCTCCAGATGTCACCGTCACCTCCATCATCCTCCTTAGCTTCAATAAACAAGCTGTAGGCGGGCGGCCGCCACGGTATGCCCCCGCCCCTCTCCTCCCGTGGGCATCGAAGCGCCTTGCACCGCCGAGCAGACGGCAACGTAGCAGCAGTTTCCCACAGTCAACACGTTCTCACGCCCACCGCTGCAGCCGCCTGACGTGCCAACATGGCTGTGAGCAAAGTGGCCTGGTGATGTTGACCTTTAACCTTTTGACCTTGAAAGTGATGTCCGAGTCACGTGTGACGTAGGCTACCTCTGTGCCAATTTTGGTCTCCCTAGGCCTCTGTGTTCTCGAGTTGGGCCCGATGTATATGACAAACAGAAGTCAGACGACAGACAGACAGACGTCAGACAAAAGCATCGCTTAATGCCCCCGCCTATTAGGGGCGGGGGCATAAAAATAGAATGGAGATATTTTGGTACCAGCTTACCCGGGTTGCCTTGGAAACTGGCCACTAAACGAATGTAGTTTGGTACAATATCATACGTGTCATGCTGTATTGTCTGTTAGAAGGAATGGCGGGCATTGCAACGAAAGATCTCCGAATTAGAAGAAGAAGTTAAGGTTTGCATCTGATTCCAGTGAACTGAATGTTGTGGTTATTTCCCTGCAGTTTTCTTCATATTACGCCTTTCCCCTCCAACCTTCAGCTTGGTCTTAGATAAATTCACCTTTATTCCTTTCTTCACCAAACCCACCCTCCAAACGTTAAGTTTTCTGATAGCTTCTTTGCCGCTGTCTGCAATCACCACCAAATCATCTGCATATAGCAATTCCCAAGGCAAACCAACCCGAAACTCCCTAGAAATGTGAACTGTTACATAATGTTATCCTCCTTAAGTTTCCAGACTCGTATTCATGGCTCATACTTTCTCTTCCTTATCTTTTTACCTTTAGTAGCCATAACAATTTATGTTTTGAGACACACACCTCATTTGGGAGGACTATTGCATTTCAAACCACCTTTTTGTCTCGATTCCTAACCAGCACATAATCAAGAGTGCTGTTATTTGGCCCGACTCATAAGAAACCAGCTTAGAGTCTATCTTCCAATTACCAACTGTGAAAACCCAGCCCTTCTGCAGTTTGTCAGGCTTTTGGGCATCATATTATTATTATTATCGTGTGCTAAGAGCCATATGTTGTCAGCCAGTCGACGGCAGCCTCATCTGCTTCATGTAAGCGCAGTAGACCGCCGTCAAACTTGGTCAATGGACAAGAGTTGA
>Ga0049107_10000898_pt1 | contig 10043 bp, 10 predicted proteins | sample WorMetilPIANOSA1_FD_61187 | JGI IMG/M metagenome (GOLD analysis project Ga0049107, IMG submission 61187) | Marine gutless worms symbiont microbial communities from Max Planck institute for Marine Microbiology, Germany - Olavius ilvae PIANOSA.1 | ecosystem: Host-associated > Annelida > Digestive... | reverse complement strand
CACGCAGAAGGACACGAGAATTACTGCAGAAACGTGGTCAGTGTCTTGTCTGTGTTTATGTGGACATCTGTTCTTACTCTGGATTAGTTAACTTCTTTCTTTTTTTCTTCTTTCTTCTAAATGCGATTCTTTGTGGATTTCAGTCACTCTGATCATCTTGATGCCGTATCAGATATGTTTACTGGATTGGCACAGCTTTGAGCAACAGGTAGTGGTTGCTCAGAAAATCACAAAAATATGGCAACATCTGTTATTCATAACAAAAAAAGAAACACAAAAGGACATTTATAAATGTAAACTAGTATGATGCATTTATAAATGATGTGGGTACTGGCATCAGAGGGCTGATAAGAGGCATGGCAACCCTCCCCAAGGTAACCAAGAGCTATTAGTGGTCAGAGACAAAGTTGGAAGACCCGCAGATGACCATGGGGTAAGCAAGTCCATGGAATGTGATATTTTTCCCTTCAGTGCTTTGACACTGTTGGTTGGGCGACAGGAAGGGCATCCGGCCTGTAAAAACAGGATGTTGGTTTGTTGGTGGTGATGATTTGACTGGAGCTTTGCATGACTTAAGGCTCCAGTAGTCCAGTTGTCATCACCACCTCCATCATCCTTTGCTTCAATAAACACCGGCTAACCCAGGTTCATCTGGAAAATGGCCGTTAAAACAGAGAGAGAGAGAAACTAATATGATGCAATTTTTTGAGGATATACATCCTCAACTGTGACACCTCCATCTGTTTTTTCTAATCTACATTATGTAAAACCTGAGAAAATCCCATAAACGTTAAGCTTTAAAGTGCCTCCTGGTGAATCACAGTAAAACTTTAATAACTAAAAAATAATTGCAGACATTACAGTTGCTTGCTCTATTCTTTTTCTGCTTTTGATTTCATGACATATACTGCAAATAAGTAAGTACAGGTAAACTTTAACAAATCTATGCTGTTGCAGGTTTAGCTCCAGATTGAGAAATATATTAAATAAATATTTGTTTGCATAATCTTGCTAACTAACAAATAAACAAATGCCGATGAAAACACAACCTTCGTGGCAGAGCTAATGACTTCAGATAACTTTTGGTTACTTGCTTTATGTTGTGGTCCACCTAACATCAAGCAGGTTTCACGTATAATGTTTGGAATAGTGCCCCAGAGTTTAAAAACGTGCCCTGGTTATTTGTATGTGAGCAGATGGTGTTGTGTGCGTTCATACAGTAGACTGAAGTGACACATTTTCGTGTGTCTGCTTTGCACATTGTACTGCAGCTGCTGAAGCTACTGTTGCTGATGCTTCTAGCTCCACTGACACAGTACCGGCCAACACACAGCCAATAGCGTCATCACTTGCTTACAGCAATGCTGCTGCTAATGCTGATACTGATAGTTCTAACGTCGGATCAACAACACAGCCGGTGAGTTGATAGACGTGAATGCTGTGTGCTTTAATTATGACCACTGTTTGCAGAAAATGACAACAAGTAGTTCACATGCATAAAATTTCAAGATGCACCAAGCTGAAGTAAGACAATGATGGTGGCAGTGGCTTTAGTTTTGTTTAATTCAGCCTTTTGTTCTCGAGATCATCCCATGTTAGGCAGGGTCCCAGAAATGTCTTCAACGGAGACACTTTGGGATTGCTGAAACAGGGAGTTTACTATGGCCATGCCAGCCAAACAACAGTTTCACAGCACCGAGGGAATGGAAATAAGTGCAAAACTAGAAGGGTGTATTGACGCCAAGCGTCAATTCAAGACGGCCAAGCGTTCACAAGCGCCTTGACACCACTGTTTTAAAACGGTTTTTCCGTGATAACGTCGTTGTTTTTCATTGTAGATCGAAAAGACTAGCATTTTTAGAATCAGTGAATTTTTACACTGCGCGCTAGCTAGCGGCGCAGTGTATTGTAATCGGTCCTGTCTGTGTGTGTGTTTGTGTGTGTGTGGCGGGCGGACGGGCGGTGTCCGAACCTTACTACAGCCAGCTGAGCGCTTTTTTCATTCTACAGGTGTCAATGTGCAAATTTTCAATTTTCCTGTTGGTGACGTGACCACTTTTCGGCACCTTTCACGGGTGCCAAATGCCTGATCACAGACTCTCCAGACTAGCAAAAGGCACACCTTCAGAGTCTCAGCTTTCCATCGGTACCATTGGTTTGGGGTAAAACTGTTTCCTGTAGGCTGTGCACAGAATAGTCAAAGGATACCCTGAAACGCGAAAAAAATGCTGTTTTGTGGATCTAGTCCACGCTACAAAATTCCGGAATTTTTCACGATAGCAGCCGTCCTCACCTCCACTCGGTTTGCCGCGAAATCCCGGCGATCCATCGTCTCTGTATAGGACTTAGGGTGCGTTACAAGTATTACAAAAAAACATAGTCGTTCTGGTTTGGCCTGGAGCTGCCCACATGCCGATCACGGTCTAAGTCGGCCCACAAGTGTATTCCGTACAACAATAGGTGTGTGCTAAATTTTTTCCAGATCGGTTGAGATTTGGGAGTACGATTGCCAAAAACCTGTTTTTGAGTAAAAGCAGAGAACGGCCAAGCCTTTGCTTGGCCGTCAATGAGTATTAAAGATAAGTTAAATGTTATAGACGTGTTGTGATAGTTGTACAGAATGCACATCTTTGTTGACAGCAAGACTATAATCCACTTGATTTAATGCATTTGATCCAATTTATCATTGTTGTTTTTCCAGAATGCTTCGGCAACCACTCTGACGTATCGACAGGAATTTGAGTTAAGTGCTGTTCAAAAATTGGTAAGTGTTTGGTTATTATTTAAGCGTAGCTGATGATTAAACAAACTGTATAGCCCTGATAGCCAGTACTACATGGTGATTCATAATTACCAGACCCCCTAGTGCCAAATGGCAAAACTTTGTTACTAGTGGGCCAATTTTCATAAATTTTTCACAGTTAAATTCAGAAATGATCTGCGGTGGAAGCTGCAATTAAAACTATCACCTCCCCTTAAATCTGTTGCCACACAGTGAAAAAATTATGAAAATTGGTCCAATAATAAAAAAGTTTTGCCATTTGGCGCTAGGGGGTCCGGTAATTATGACTCACCATGTATATATGGCTGACCCTTGCAATGATAACAGTATAGCTAGCACCGCACACATCTAGCTCTTTAATTTTAAGTGTGTAATTTCGTGGGGTTAATTTTTTAGCGAGTTCAAAGGTCATATGGCCGTGCATTTATTGGCGCATGTCGTGACTGAGCTGTGTAAATTCTGATGAAATTGAATGTCGACTTCTTGACCTTGAAGTGGTGTCACAAATTAGATCTTATATTGGGATATGTGCATTTAATTTGGGCTTCTGATCTTGTGACCTCAGATGACACATAAGTGGACAGCGACATGTTGACCTTGGCCTTTGACCTTTCAGTCCTGTGTATTCTCGCTATCTGGCATTTCTTCTAAGTGCTATCTATAGAGTTGCCCATATAAAACAGCACGACGCCATTTTTATTGTATTTTTCCATAATTTGCAACAATTTTGCATTGTGCATTTGATAAGGTAGTGTAACAACATGTTTAAGGTGTGGTGGGATGTATTATATGAATTTTGTTGGAATATTAGTTCTCTTTCTAGTAGTGAAAGGATTTTGTTTAAAATAGGTTAAGATTTGACAAAATTCTTGCCAAAGTTTGGCAACAAATTTCGTGGAGCAGTTTTTTTTCTGGGCCACATGGTATATCTCTGTGGATATTGGTCTGATCATCGTGATTGGTGGACGGCATACAGTTCGTCATTTGTAATGCATTTTGTTCCGTTCAGTGCTTTGACACTGTAGGTTGGGCGACAGTAATGGCATTCAGCCTGTAACAAACTCTGCTTCAGCAGTCCTGAAAGGTACTTCTTTGGTGGTCTTTGGAGGTCCCCGCCTAACCTGGAGTAATAGAGCGGTTAAACAAAAACCAAAAGTAAGTTGCCGATTCGTCATTTATGATGCATTTTATTCCTGAACATTATGATGCCTGCCGTGATGACCTTGAGCTTTGAGCTTTGAGTTTTTGTGGTCTTTTTAAATTGTACAGCTAGCTATACCTGCTACTTGGAATAATCTTTTAGCAGATTTGAACTTTTTGGTACTTTCAGTTCTTGAGTTAAAAACCTGCACGGGACATACAGAATTACAGGTGGCCAGATGGATGGATAGAGTGTAATGCTTATAATGTTCTCCTGGAGAAGGCTTATAATAAAGAGAACAACTTTCATTGTCAGATGATAAGATTCACGTTTTGTGTATTACTGATGACGGCTGGTGTACAACTTTTTCTGGCTTTTGTCAGTGTATATTTTATTTTATTTTTTCTCTTTAGAATGTTTTTGCTTGAGTGCGATGCTAGACATCATTTTGCAGTTCCGGTTGTAGAGCTGTACGGTATTAGGAAGAAGTTGTGTATAAACCGAACGAGTTTTCTTTGTTTCTGACAGCTCGAGTTGAAGGGTAAGATTTCCGACGAACAGATGAGCGATTTAATCACTTCCTACACAGCAATTTGTGGTCCGCCGCCTGCTGAGCTGGGTACGTAGAGCAACTGTAGTGAGTATTGTAATAATAAAAAGCCCTCTTTTTAGTTTTACTTTAACGTAATGACGCCACTGTGGCTGCAAGTTGTAGCTGGTCAGATTTGTAGCTGATCGCTGATTGTATTTATTTTAAAGCGGTTTTTATGATGCTGCTTCATCCGTTCAGTGTTTTGCCGTGTGAGACGTACTGTAGCGCATGCGATAGTCGTGCTTATGGATTATTTCCAGGTTCTGAACGCGTATTTTCTCTGCCATTTGATTCGTCGTCGACGGCTACGTGTACGTGAACAGGCCGGCCGTCATATTGATGGGCCATCAAGGTACCCTTGAACCAGGCCAGGTGTGTTTATGACTCAGCAAGCATGTTTACGTTCGTTCCGGTTCAGTGCACCTGCCTTGTCGCTGGCTGTTGAGGTCATTCGGCGTGCAGCTGGAGGTTGAAAGTGACCCCCAAGGCACTTGTCAGGCGGTTTTGTAAACAGCTGGGGTTGCAACCCCCAACATCCCTGACAGTTCAAACACTGGTAAAGTGGAATCCTTCTGGAGCACCTGGATTACGCTAACGACGTCACTGTTCTCAGTGTGAAATGATGAAACACACTGATCTTTGCCTTGGAAGTCGTGCTGGAAGGGGCCTGGAGATCAACTGCCAGGACTAAGGTGGTCGGCATTCAGGATAAGTTGAGCGTGTGGCTAGCAACGAGGTCGAGATGGTGTGGATAGAGTCACCTGCCTTGGCGTCAAAATCTTAACGTCAAAATTCCTGATGATGGCAGTTGTGAGCAACAAGTCTGCCTGCGACACTTTAAACGCTTGTATTTTTATATAGTTCTTCTGTATGGTGCAGAGCGTGGTCATTGACCGAGATCCTTGACGGAAAACTGGATGCATTTTCGAGGTGATTACGGACACTTTCCATCTACCGTATTTCAAACACGTCACCACTGTCCTATGTAACCAAACAGCTGCAACTCTGCCAGCTCTGGTGTCCTTCCAGACAGATGGCCGAGATTCCTTGGCATTGGCCACGTTGCCAGATCAGACGAAAGGATAAACCAGAGCTCTGAGAAGGGTCACAGCGGACGGATCCACCTCGGAAGTAGAGGAGAGCTGCTTGCCCTCAGCAGACCTGAACTCGCAAATACCTGTCAATGTGTTTAACGTCGGTCTTAGATCAAGATAGCGGAGACGATGATGCCGTTGATGATGACGATGGTAACGTGTCATTCAGCATCTGGGCTACTATATTTTAACAAATGCATTGTCATCGTAACGGTGGTGGTGGTGGCTGGTGCATTTTTGGACGGATGCCATTCCATACGCCACCACTATTCCGACACTCACTAATTCCTATCCTTTCACTAACAGCGCCTCACTCACAGCAGCAGCAGCCGTGGATCAGTGTTTATACGATGAACTATCACTCACATGTAAATCCAACAGACATGCCAACGAGTTGGCATGCCTGTTGGATTTACACGTATAATCACTGATCCACGGCTGCTGCTGCTGTGAGTGAGGCGCTGTTAGTGAAAGGATATGAATTAGTGAGTGTCGGAATAGTAATTACTCACGCCGACGGAATCGGTCGATGGTATAACGATAGTCTACTGATGTCTCCGTGTTCTTCAGCGCTGCAACTCCAAGTGTTTAAAAAGCTAAGATCATCGATTTTATAAACGTGCTGATTAAGCCTACCGTGAGCTTTGAGGCACCCGGACCTAGGACTGATCTCGATGCGGTTCCAACAGGTCAAAGTTCTAGGTCAGATGGCTCGAAAAGTGGGTGGGGCGTGTGTTAAGCTCTGTGAGTGACTGTCTATTTGGATGATAGTGGCAAAACTGGGTTGTTATTAGATTGCCATCAGATGTTGCTTCATCTCCTTGATGACGATGCGGGCTGCGCAGTTGTAAAAATAGACCCGCTCTGTTTCCTGGCTAGATGTACAAGGCGACTAAATCAGGTCTAGTTTTGTTTTATATCTTAGCATGCTTTAATTGTATCGTTGCTTATTAGGGCCCCTTTTATGTATTGTTAATTTTCGTTGGTATGTGTTCTGTCTTTCGATTGTTCTAGTTAAGTTGTCATTACTTGCAAGCCAAGTGATTGGCTAGAAAGACCCCTCTGAGGAAGCCAAACCGTGGCGAGGGGATCATCTCCATAAAGCCCAGGCCAAAGAGAGCTTATGATTGTGTTGGTTTATTGTATTCTTTCGTTATTTTATTACATGATATATTTGTTCTCCCCCCCCCCCTGCCCTATGTGATACATTTGCTACTTCTATGGCATGATATAGCCTATTTGTGCTGAAAATGCCGTAAAACACCAACTAACTAACTAACTTCGATGACGATGATGATGATGATTATTATAATTATTATACAATTTGTTGTCAGTTGGAGGAGTAGCGTCACAGCAGTCGCCTGCCGCTGCTCATCTTCCCGCCGCTGAGGACGACAACGACGAAGACGCAGTGGAGCAGCGCGTTCTCGACTGTCAGGTAGACGAGTTCTTGCAGCTGACGGACGGCGCCGTCGACCGCAGCACTGCTCAGCGCTACCTCGTCAACAACCAGATGAACCTGGAAGCGGCACTTTGCGCCTACTTTGACGACAGTCATCGTGATGTTAATTAACAATGTGGTGAAGGTGTTAGGTTCTCAGACCGGATACGGTGGTTTCAATGACGATTCGGCTTCGATTCGACGGCCGTAAAACTGCTGTTCGACTGCTTATCAAAGGTCATTGAGGTCATAGTGATGTAACCCGCTAGCCGCAGTCACGCTGACCTATTTATTTGTATAGGTTTAGCTTTGTATAATTGTAACTTAATTGACTTTCTTTCGCAGTAATTGTAATCGTGTCATTGACAGATTGCTCAAGTAATTGTAAATTAATTGAAGTTTTCTCAGCGTAATTGACCGATGTCTGGCACACATTAGGTAAGCTATTACTCATTTTCAGTCCCGCTGATGGTAGGCGGCTGAGTTGGCCGGAACACGCAGTGTTTAGCAACTGCTTAAGATTGCTTGCAGTGGACGGGGTAAGCTGCCGGCTGTCGCTTGCAAGTCCGATACTTTGTGTTGATGCCATTTTCATTGATGCGTCAACATGCATAGCATACACAGCGCGATATTGTTTTACCAATTCCGTCCATCCGTCCGTCTGTCACATTGTGGTATTACAACGAACGCATGTATTACCCTAGTTTTTTTAGCCCCACCGCCGTTACAAAATTCCAAGGACCACCTCAGCGTGGGTTAAATGTACGAGAAAATTTTACGAACTTCGACCGAAATCGATCGCAGTTTGTCTAAGAAATGGTACGAGATAGGTCCATAATTAGGCCTACGATAGATCACTAATAGGAAGTCATATATGTCAGTTCCAGTGACCTTGTAAGGTGAAGGGCCAGATTTTTCAGGCGCTCGTATTTTTGGACCTGGAAAGTCCAGATATAGCATGGTAACACGTGGAGAATGGGTGTGTTTCTAGGGGACGAGCCACGCCCCGTCCTAAGTTGCGGGGTCCGAGCGTCCCCGAAATTTTGGAGACCTCGATTCACGGGCATACTCGGCACGAGAAACAGCAACCAAATTTTGGATTGTGCTGAAACTACATGAGGGGAAAAATTTTTACGGGATCGACCACATTCGCTGCCCTGGTCAAAATTTTGTGACAGCACGATCTGCTTGTGGCAGCTAACCTTGTACGTAACACTTGAGGCCTTTTAACGTCGCGCACTCCGTCGTTACGAACGCTACGTGTCAACGTATGAAGTGGAACTTTTCTGGTACCGGTACACGGTGCGATTTTGGCCGGATGCCGGGATGCCCCTCCTGACGCCACTGTCGACTCAGATGGGTAAGAGCGGGATTAGAACCCAGTTTCGCTGGGTGAATGACCAGCTCCTTAACCACTGGACCACGGCTCTTCCGTGATATATGAACCCGATGATATACCGACAGTCGAAAGCGGCATCCAAAAAATTACTGAAACTGACAGCGACACTCGACAGTATGTTAACGTCGCACTCATTGTCTCATCTACTGGGAAAGTTTTTCGACGTGAAATTTCGAATATAACGCTAACGTATACATGTCTGTCTGCATCATCTTTCATTCGAAAGTATTCTTATGCTGGTGTTTGTTGTACTTTTAATTTTCTTGTGAAATTCAGCACTTTTATATGATATTCTGTGTTTTACTGTTGGTAATCGTGATTTTATTGTTACCTCCGTGAAGCAGAGAGACTGTGTTATACCATGATGTGTTTGTTTGTATTTGTCATGAAGTTAGGGATGGATATCTAGGAAATTTTTATACACGGTTAACTTCTTGAGATAAGGAAGAACAAGTTAGCTTTGGGAATTCAGAACAAATAGCCATTATTCCTGATCCGTTTGCGTAACTGCAGTGCACATAGGTCTTTTTACTGCAGTTCAGCAACTTCAGTGGCTGGTGAAGCAAATGGTAAGAGGTGGACAGGGATATGAATGATTAGCACTTAAAACTGTGGGTGCTATGGATCGTCGTAAATGGAGGGAAGTGGTTAGAAGGAAAGGGAGAGACAGTAAAGGTGATAGTGATCCTGTGAACTGACTACGAAATGTATGTTTATTTGGTGCCGGCTCACCCAGGTTAACCGTTAAACGAGTTTGTTGTTTGTTTTAGTGGCTGAACAAGAAACTCTTATAACCACAGACAATCGCAATCGGCAGTCACAAACGATTCATTGCATTGTGCCAGGCTGCCAGAAACAGCACAAGCCAGCTGCAAATTAAGACCGACACAAGTAGTTGAAACTTAGATTAGTAACACGAAGTACACAAAATTTTACCTTGTGTGCGCTCTGGAGATCAAAGAATTGGCCGGATCCATCTCCCTAGGTGAAGGTGATTGAAGTCTTAGAAACATCAGATACGGTAGAAATGGTCCCCGTTTGCACATGTAAATAGCTGCAACATTTTCATACAGAAAGGTTAATGACTAAAGTGACATAGTACTCGGACAAGCGGCATGGCAGCGATCCTAGTGAATTCGTAAACGTCTACGCGCATCGGCGTAAACGTTGCCGGTCACTGGCGGATCTAGGACGTGAAGCTGGGGGACACGCCCCTCCTCTCGATCCCTTCCCTCACCTTTTCCTTTCCTCTCTCCTCCCCTCTCCTTTTCCTTTCTTTACCTCTCCCCTTAGACCAGGGGTCTGTGGCAGTGCTAGAAGCTCCCCTTCGAGGTCCGGGACCAATGCATTTTTGACCATTTTGACTGCAGAAAACGCGTCTGGTGACAACATTTTGGTAATCATGTTAGCATGATATGTACGAGGTAAACTGACCAATGTTATCAACCCGTGCACAATTCTTCGCCGCCTGGGGGCCAAGTTCCATTGATAGACCCAGTGCCGGATTAAGCTCTCGAGGGGCCCTGTGCCAAACGCAGATTGGGGGCCCCCTCCCTCCCCTCCCCCCCTCCCCTCCCCCTTTAGAAGTAGGCCC
>Ga0049107_10000897_pt1 | contig 10045 bp, 8 predicted proteins | sample WorMetilPIANOSA1_FD_61187 | JGI IMG/M metagenome (GOLD analysis project Ga0049107, IMG submission 61187) | Marine gutless worms symbiont microbial communities from Max Planck institute for Marine Microbiology, Germany - Olavius ilvae PIANOSA.1 | ecosystem: Host-associated > Annelida > Digestive... | reverse complement strand
TACAGAAAACAGAAAAAGTCAGGGCGGAGTCGCGAACAGTCAGTGGCAGCGAGTTCCAGATCGATGGACCAGAGGTAGCAAAGCTACGTGGTCCATATCGCGCCAGCCGACTGCGCGGGAACATGAATATGCGACCCGTGTGATGGCGTCAGATCATGATGTTGACGGTGACGGTGTGCTGTGTCGAAAAGTGCCAAACACCGACTATGTGCAGTAATATCATTTCTGCCACTTTAAATTTTGTTTTCGTTGGTGATGCTGAATGACTCATTCATTGAGAAACATTCAGCATATGTTTGGAACAGGAATATTGTACACTCGTGGTGCTGTAGTGATGTAGTGAAGATGATGTTGACGGTGACGGTGTGCTGTGTGTAGCGTCAGCGTGATAATGACTCGGATATCACTGATGGCTCAGATGATGATGCTGCTGCTGCTGCTGCTGCAGCAGACAGCAGCCGTGCTGCTCACACTACAACATCATCTGCTGCCAGCAATGGCCGTCGACCAGCTGCACCAGTCGAGTAAGAACTTGCACCTCAGCTTAGTAGCACTGTGCAATGTGCAGTTTGTTTGTGTTTGGCACTTTTCATTGTGTGGATAGAATGAAATACATGCTGACTGTGATATTAGGATCTGCTTACTTTGTGTTCATGTAGTGTTTTTTATGCAGTGTTTACACGGGTCGCACGTCGTGCAAGCACGCTGTACGTTTACACTACCGAGCAGGCACGCCATTCATGTTCGACGAACAGGTGCCAGCTGAACGCCATGCATGCACGAATTACAGAGCTGGGCGTGGCCTGAGCAATGATGCAATGTTACACAATATACACGTCCTGGAAAATACGTCATAAAATGTCAAACAAAATACTGCTGCAATAATAATAATCAGACGACGCCAATGATGCAATGATACAAGACAAGCTCAGCTGATGCTGACAAACCTGCGTGATGTGTTTAGAGGTCAGTCAAGGTCACCAAACATAGTACCATTTTATGTATTAGGTATGGTTTCCTATTAGTGTGCTATAGTAACTTTGTCCATAAGACGCACTGTTTTTGAGATATTCGACGTCAAAAATGCCGTGACCTTCAAACCCCATTAGGTTCACTCAAAAGTCGTTGAAGATGACTCCATATGATATGCCATCCATAATTACCTATTGCCGTTCCCAAGTAGCTGTGGATCTATCTCTTGTTGTTTTTGACATATTTGATTTCAAAAATACCCAACCTTGAAATCTAGATCAGGGGTCACTCAAGGTCATCGAAACTAGTACCATTCAACAGATTGGTTATGGTATCCTATTGGTGTTCTATATAAACGTTGTCCCTGAGACACACCGTTTTTGAGATATTCACCTTCGAAAAATACCATGACCTTAAAACCGGGGTTAGGGTCACTGAACATCATTGAAAATTACACTATTTGATACACCACCTATGACTTCCTGTTGATGTTCCATAGTAACTATGGATCTCTGTCATGCTTTTTCTGTGCTATTTAATGTCTAACAAGAATTTATGCGGCCGAGATGGCCGTACGATATGCGGCCCTCAGTGCGTGCCGAAAAGTACGGATGCCCTCAGTGCGTGCCGAAAAGCACATCCATGACGCTAGCGGTTGACGAAAAGACGTTACCGATGGCAGCGATAACGGGACGGACGGACAGACAGACGGACAGACAGACAGAGTGCGACGCAATATGCGGCCCCCTCCTAGGGAGGAGGGCCGCATAATAATATTGCCACCTTGAAATCCTAGTCAAGGTCGTCAAAAGTGGTACAGTTTGGTAGATTGGATATGGTTTCCTATTAGTGTTCTGTCGTAACTTTGTCCCTAAGACGCACAGTTTTTGAGATATTTGACTTGTAAGTATACCTTGAAACACAGTTTAAGGGTCACTCAAGGTCGTCGAAAATGATACCGTTCGATCGAACGCCTATGACTTCCTATTAATGTTCCATATCAACTATAGGCCTATCTTGTACCATTTCCAAGATAAGCAGTGATTTCAGTCGAAAAATGCAAATTTTTCCCACCCCTGTGTATTTTGTGTCCCTGCTGAAGGGGATCCCCTTGGAATTATGTATCAGCACATGGGGTCAAATAACTAGAATGATGGGTCTACCGGGCTGAGAAAGAAGTTTGATGATATCTTCAGCGCTGTTGATACAATACACAAATGTGATGGACGGACACTGGGCAACAGCAAAGACCGCGCTTACGCATAGCATTGTGCGGTAAAAAGGCAGGTAGTGGTATTGGGAATATCTGATGGAACTGCAGTCTATGGGTATGGGTATGGAGGAATTCGTGATGATGGAGTTAGCGCCTAACACCGATGGCTTCCATAGTTTTCTGCGGATGATACATGACCAATTCGCAGAGCTTCTGTCATATGTGGAGCCGAGCGACGATTGGTGATCACGTCTGTTTGTCGTGCCTGCATGTCGAACCACTTACACTAGCACTTGAATGGCATGCAAGCACGATGAATTTAAACTGATCTAAAATGGCGTGCTTGCATGACATTCATGCACAACGAATGTTTACACTGTGATGTTGGCACACCAAACACCCCTACAGCATGCTTGCACTGTGTGCATGCACTGTGTAAACATCGCATAACTGACAACAGGAAACTGTTGTGAAGATTCGTGTATTGGCGCAAAGAACAACAAACAGTGTATCATTTGTTGAGCAAATGCTGCCTGGCTGCGACATTCTGTCTGTGAGCTACTGTTATGCACTGTCATAATATCTATGGTCTGTAGGCATAGTAGGTGTGGTTTATGGTCAATCTCTGGTGCGTTGGTGGTAAATTGTAACAGTGTAGATATGCCCACCTATATTTTCATCTAATGTGTGTAATTAGTTCAGCTGGCATAGCCTAGACCCTTGGATTTATGAGGCCATATTAGATGGCTAGCTCTTTAGGAGACCTATTGCATTTTAAAGCACATGCTTGCTTAGCTGCTTATATGAATATTATGAGAAGAAATCTGAATACTACGTGCATCACTAGTAAACTGTGACGTATGACGTCACGACAGTGAATCCAGTCAGCGGACGACATTGCTGAACTTGGAGGCTTTTGAAGCAAGCTTCCAGTAAAAGTTGAAATTAAAACCATGAGAGAGAGAGTGGTTTAATACTTGCAGAATACTGTAAACTGTTCATCATAGTACGGGCAAAGTGACTGAGAACCAGCAAGAAGATTGTTCCAGTCAGAGTAAAGTTATAATAAGATTCATGGGGCCGTACAGAAATCTACGTCAATTTCCGTGAGCGGTGACAGATTGACACCTCCTTTGCATCAACACGCCGGCATCTGGGTCTGGGTGGTGGAGAACAAAAAACGATAATCGACTTTGCAACACCTCGCCGACGGTCTGAGTTGTCTGAAGAAAGAAGACTACAAAGTTGTGAGAGCTTAGCCGCATGCATTCACTCGCTTGCAAAGCTTCTAGTTATGCGACATTAAAGTGTATACAGACCGCCAATAGATTATAACATTGTTTACTTATTATTGATCAATTGTATGATTGATAGTCACGTTACAGAAAATATTGAAATGATACAGGATAGTTTTGTTCATTTATCATAATAGTTCATAACTTCGTATCATCTAACAACAACCGCTGATAACAACGTTAATAATTTGTAACATGAGCCAGAATCATAAACCCCTAGATTAATAAATCCTCGTACATAAATAGATGGTTAATGTGTGTATTATGTTGGTGGCTAGACATCCGCCGACCAGTGCCCTGTGTCCAGTACTGGATGAGATGCTACGTGTTCATGGTCGTCTTCAGCCTCATCTGCTGCGCTATCGTCAGCTCATGTCTGATGACCAGGACTACACCGACAGAGTATGATGTATTCTGCACTTTGCTGCAGTAGAAAGCTTATTCTGTTTGACATATACAGCATCACTGAATTACCAATAGCCATACTCAGTGATATGATGAAGTGTAAATGGAGAACCTGGGTTGCTGTCCCAACAACAACTGAGTAAGTGTGAGGAAGAGTGTTGAGCACATATTGTTCCATGCTGCAGGTAACTCATACTGTAGGTTACACATGAACACATGTGAATAGACTAATGGTGGGTTAATGACTTTGATAGACACCATTCACAGCTTCACCGGACTTACACATTTTGTGCTTACAAAGTGTAATTTGTATTGGTCATTTCTGAGAAGATAACTCACCGTGGGAACTGCTATATGCAGATGATTCACATGCAGAGTTGGTCTGAAACGTAATCAGTGGAAACATGATTTCAAAAACTTACCCATGTGGAGCAGTTATGTGCTGCACATTTGTCGAGCATATTGTTCACGCAGGCTACTGGCTGAGTTTCTGAGTAAAAACCAGACAAAGAGAGGACTGGATATATTACTGAGTCATCTGCAAGAAACACGAAGCACCAACTGCAGGCATGGCATTGGCAGGCTGAAATGTGTGCACACTGAAGAAAATGTGACTGCAATGGAGGAGCTGACACATGGCCAAGAAGGCTGACACAAACAGCATGCGAGATATTGAGACAGACATGTCTCCCTATTCCTCTACAGCGCTTACCATATTTTGGTCTGAAGTGTCTCAAGAGACGACATGATTTGTGGCTGCCGAACAGCCATGACCTCTCTTCATTTGACTACAAAACATGGGGCATAATTCAGCATTGAGTCTACTAGACTAAGTGCAGCATGTGAATAATCTGACACTTGTGATTGATGTGTGGGCTGGAGTGGAACAGAGCATTATTGACGTATCCAGTCTCCATGCCTGTATTTCAGCCAGAGGACATTTTGAATATTCTGTGTGATAATCAAAACGTTGTTAACTGAAATAAATTAAGTTAAAATTTTTTATTAAACAAGACTTTCAGATTATTGGTAGTTTTTTGACATTTACATTTTGCAAAATACAGTAGCAACATGTTTATGATGTGGTAGGAACTTTAATGAATATCTCAGTAATATAATTTACTTCTGAGTCTGCTGTCAAAATTTGGCAAAGTTATGGGCAAGAGTAAAATGTCTTGTTTTTTGACTCACGGAGTAGTTGATTGTTTATTGTTTCTCAGCAGTAGAGATATATCAGGGGTACTGTCATCAGAGGGCTGATAGGAGGCTTGGCAGCCCTCCTCCAAGCTAACCAGGAGCCTTTAGTGGTCAAAGACAAAGTTGGAAGACCCCCCCAGATGAGCAAGTCCTTCGAATGTGATATTTTTCCTTAGTGCTCTGATATTGTTTTTTGGGCGACAGGAAGGGCATCCGGCTTGTAAAACATTGGGTGTTGGGGTGTTGGTTTGTTGATGGTTATGATTTGACTGGAACTTCCACTTCCATCATTCTTAGCATCAATAAAACCAGCTAACCCAGATTCACTTGGAAAATGACCATTAAGACGGAGAGAGGGAGTGAAGTAGAGATAGGTCGTTGTTGCAAACAGCGAGTTTGCATGGAATGGCGCTGTGCATTGTGGCAGAGGTCAGAAAGGACAAGTGCTCAGCGTCTGTGTAATCTGACGTCTGAAGTGCTGCACTCGCTGAGTCACGTCTATCATCATGTCAGTGATCTGATGGTTGACATGAGCCGTGCTCCACCACGCCAGCTGCGAGCTGCTGCTCCAATGCCGACCACTGCTGCCATCATACAGCAGACTATTCCAGTCCACGTATGTCATCAACCTACCAGTGGAAATACACAGCACCTACATGGGTCACACTTGAATTACATGCTGCATAACATTATTATGTTGAAAAGCACTCTGGAGAATATGTACCTACCAATGCTGCCAGATGCACCACCTGAATGTGTAAGGCGGTCAACCCGTGTAAAACTTCTCCTCTAGATGGACTATATTGCCAAATTTGGTGGCCAACATGCATTAATTAGGATAAATATTTGGCCCTCTTGGACTGGGATGTTTCTGCATTTGGTAGTGGAGGCTTGGTTGATCCAATAACACCTTTGCAAACCCCACGTGTATTAACTAGCCAAATTTGCTTGGTGAAAGCCAACCGATATGAATATACGTCAGACGGTCCCCGAAACGTTTTGGTCCCTCGAGCTATGCTGTTTTGACTTAGGGGAATGGTTATACCTTTGCAAACTTTCCCCTCCCTGGATGTCCATTGTGCCGTGTTAGAGAATTCAGTTATTTGTGACATAATTGTCATTACTTGCCAAGTGATTGGCTAGAAACTAGAAAGACTCCTCTGAGAAAGCCTAATTATGGTGAGGGGATTGTCTCTGCAAAGCCCTGGCCAAAGAGTGTTTCTGATTTTCTTGGTTTAATGTATTTTGTTTCATTGTTTTATCCTGTGTTTGTCTTGTCCCCGGGTGCTACGTGATATATTTTCTACTCCTATGGCATGATATTGCCTGTTTGTGCTGAAAATGCCGTCAAACATTACATTGTGACAGATAAACGTGGCGCACGTTCCTGTGTCTACGATGGTTTCAACTAATGAATCAGCAACCACCAGCAGTGGCAGTGGTGTCACCATGACAACTGCTTCACAGTCACAGCAGCCACAGCCACAGCAGGCAACGACCACCACCAGCAGCTCGGTAAACTCTACAGCCAGTCTGAGCTCACTAGTTACATTTGGATCCTTTTGAAGTCAGCCATTCAGTTGAAATTCCTGTCAGATGTTGTTTAAAAATCACATCTTACATATTGCAATTTAGTGCAGCAACAATTTGTAGATGAGGTGGGTAACTTTATAATTTCAGTCAAAAAATTACTAAAATTGGTTGATTTTTCAAAGAGTAATTCAAAAATAATTAAATGGGGCTGGAGAAGCATTTTTTGAAAACATGGTGTAGTTAACTCATTGATGGATATTGTTATACTGTTATCAACATACAGCTGTTAGGCATTTTTTATTCGTTAAAACAAATGTTATTAGATGTTTTTGGTTGGTTGGTTTCAGGCCTGAGGGTGCAAGCTTCATGTGGGCCCATATCGTTATCCCTGTCTCTAAGCTTTAGGAATACTGCTCCCTTTATGCATGTCATACTGGCATTGCCTAGGCTTCCCCAGTATGTAGGTACAAGTAGATGTTGCATGACAGCATGCACCCACTCATTGTGTCCTTGTATACCATGTACAAATGCAAGCCGCATCGTCAACTTTATCAACTAATATTGCATGTGTGTGTGTGTGATAACTGACGTATAGCCAGTGTGTGTGTGTAGGGAGGAGGGAAGGGATGTGAAAGGCTGGAATCTGTATGTCAAATAATGCCGTTTCATTCTCTGAGCTATACTGACTTGATACAGCTGCTTCTGCATCCCATTCACTTGTTACCATACTGGCAGTCTGCAGCCCAGTCCTCTAGGTCAGCAGGGCCTACAGAGATTACAGCTAGAGTGCACAGCTCAATACCACTCAGTAGCAGAAGACATGGGCCATTGTTGATCACCTCGTCATTAATAATGGCCACTAGTCACAGATTAGAGAGGACACTGGTGGACTCCACCTGTAAAGGACATTAATTCCCACCACGACTGTTGTTTTTTGTTTAACTGGCATGTTTAGCCAGGTATGTGACAACATATCAACACAACATGCAGAATATATTCCAAAAGGCAAGTGACACAATGGCAGGCTGTCTGCATGTTGAACGTGGAGATGAATTGCTGAAGCTGTTTAAACTGTCATTTTTGTATAGAAATTTCAGTAAAAATTGTCAGTTGCAGCTCTCTTTTTTGCGCAGTTTTGCTACTGCCACTAGTACACACCATTATTTGATAGAAAGCTATGTGGTGAATTTATAGTGCAACTTTAGGTAGTATCAATTAAGAGTGACGTGGGATGCCCTGTCAAACTCTTGTTGGTTTATTCCGTAGTTGGGGGAGCAGAGCCCCAGGAAGGTGGTTGGCTTGCTCGGGTCTGGACCGACTGGCGGTCCAAAGATGCACAGCACCAATGCCCCCAAATGGAGCACAGGGGAGCAAAGAGGAGACAGTGGCCACGGAATAATGATTTTGCTTCTTGCTAATTACTTGCCATATCTTGGAAACTCATCAGCTTATTTGTTGAACTGATGTGTAGTTTGCGATTTTGGCAATTTTTGGCATGAAGCAAAACCCGAAACAAGAAAGAACTACACGTTATAACCGAATATTCATAAAGGAGAAGACTAGTTAATGCTTGACATGAATCAACAAATTATGCTCTTGTTGCTTAACCCATTAGTGCATAGCGTCCCATTTTTGGGACGCTATAAGAAACTTGATGTGAAAAAAAGCCATTCAATATTTAAATGAAAAATGTCTCATTCAGTCACGAGACGTCCTTAGCAACGGAACTAACCAGTTTTACCTTGAAAACAAAAGTCATGCATTAATGGTCTAAGTTTGTCAGTTGTGATCTGTGCTGGAGACACTGTGTCACAGTTTGTTTGTAGGTACCATTTGTGTTTCCACCAGTCGGTGCTATACCACAGTTTCGCATGGGACCATCATCGTCTGGAGTTCCAATTCCTAATCCAGGTGGAATGCCACAAGGAATGCATGTTTTTATGGATGTGGCACCAGGAATGGGATTTCGCCCATTTGGCACACAGGGTGCGTATATGTTGGACAAGATTTCCTGTGATTTATAGTCACATTTCTAATAGTAATAGAGGAGCAGTCATGGCACATGGTTAAGGTGGTGGACTTGTGCCCAGCGAGCCTGGATTCAGTTCCCGCTGGTACCTATATGAGTCATTGGTGGCAGCAGGAAGAGCATCCGGCCAACATTGCTCCTGTGCATCAGTAAGGCACGGCGGAGCCCTTGAACGAGGGAGTTACTCAAATTCGGTCGTTCTTTTTTAACAATAATACTTGTCACAGAGCTGTAGCTGACAGTTGCAGGCACATTTCTCTAGAGTTCTGCTTGGTTCGTACCCATTCCACCGATTTGTGAACATTGCAATGTTGAAGGTTGCTCTGATGTTGGATATTGAGGTGTGACGGTGATATTGCATCGTGTGCTGCAGCGGCTGGCAGTACTAGTGTGACGTCGTCAACTGCTACTTCAACTGACACCAGTTCTGCTGCGGGATCACGTACAGCGCCATCTACTGGACAAGCTGCCGCATTCCCACCCGGGGATTTCCTGCAGAATATATTCCAAATGGCAACAAATGGTGGATTTCGTGGACAGTCAGGGCAGCCAGGTCTGTTTCTTTTTACTTATTGCATAAACAGTGTTGCCTTCAGTGTTTTGTCACTGTTGGTAATGTGGCAGGAAGGGCAGCCGGCCTGTAGAAATCTGAGTGTTGTGTGTTGTTGTTGTTGTTGGTGATCTGACTGGAGCTTTGCATGTGTTGCACCAGCACCACTTCCATCAGCCATGATGTGTGTGTGCATTGCATAAACAACACTTATTTCTCTACATATTTCTCCTGCGTGTTTCCTACCATTTTTCTGGAAATGTGGAAAATGGAAGGTCTGACTGCTGTTTCACATTCAGGTAACCAACTTTGGGGAGTGACTTGTGGGAGTAACTAGAATGAGTATGAAATTGTTACATGTTGGACCATTGACTGCAACCACAAGGTGAGGGCCCACAGATGTGATAGACCTTATAGCATAGAGAAAGAGAAGATTGCTTATTGAATGCTACACACAGGCTGGCTCCATAAAAATGACAGGTTTACAGTTGTTTAGCACTGTTGGAGTCCGCTGGATTTAAGGCAGTTGAGTCTTTACTATCACTTTCTCAGAAATTTGGCTTCCTTGGATTCCCTGAGGATCTGTATGTTTAACTCCACTTTGTACCATTCACCACGATTTTGCAGAGTTTGACCCATAACCCAACCCTGCTTACTCTATGCTGATGTTCTGAAGTTAAACTGGAACAGTCTTTAGTGCAACATTGTTCACTGATGTGCAGTTTTGGTCGGACCAAAATGTTTGCAGCTCTTAATTACATGTTGTAGAATTTTGTTTGCCTGTTGTAGTATTTTGTTTCACATCTACTGTTTTTTTAAGGAGCAAGGAGATAAAGAAACTGATTATAATC
>Ga0049107_10000896_pt1 | contig 10046 bp, 6 predicted proteins | sample WorMetilPIANOSA1_FD_61187 | JGI IMG/M metagenome (GOLD analysis project Ga0049107, IMG submission 61187) | Marine gutless worms symbiont microbial communities from Max Planck institute for Marine Microbiology, Germany - Olavius ilvae PIANOSA.1 | ecosystem: Host-associated > Annelida > Digestive... | reverse complement strand
CTGACTGCCTGAAGGCCAGCCTGTCCATATATAAGCAGCTGCACACCCAGTTGACAGCGTGTGCGAGAGAGAGAGAGAGAGAGAGAGAGAGAGAGAGAGAGAGAGAGAGAGATCAGACAGACAGCTTGTGCTACAGTTGTATAGTTAATGATAATACATGATAAAAATGTTTTCGAACTGACGTCTTCTCTGGCTCCGTTGGAGTTGGCTCCCTGGCTCCCTGTGAGCTGACATCATGTCAACACCTGTCGCCTTTGATACGTCGTTATTGGTACCGGCGGCTTCCGCTGGCTTCCAGCCCAGCGGACCCTCAAGTCCTGAGAGCCCGGTCAGACAGGCTTCAAGAAGTATCGTCTCGCCCATCGTTCAGCTAGCCGAGATGGAAGGTGGGCAGAGCGCGATAATGCAAAACGCTCTTATTTAAGTATGTCTGCTGATAACGCATTTGCTGCCTGGGCGAAAATTGCGATTTATAAATGTCATCTCGGTTTTTACTCCAAAACAAGTTTTAGGCCCTCGTACTGCCAAATCTCCACAGATCTATATAAAATTTTGCACACAGCTATTGCTGTACGGAATACACTTGTGAGCCGACCTAGACCGGGATCGGCCCCAGTCCAAACCGCAATGACTACTTGTAACACTAACACCCTAAGCCCTATGTAGAGACGACAGATCGCCGCGATTACGGCGGCAAACCGTCATTGCAAAAGAGCATTTCTTCGCGTTTTTAGGGTACACCTCGACTATCCTGCGCACAGTTATACCCAAACCAGTGGTACCGATGAAAAGCCGAGACTATGGGGGCGTGCCTTTTGGTAGTCTGGTGATTCGCTGGCCACGCATTTGGCAGATATAGGCCCCTGAAGGGTGCCGAAAAGTGGTCACGTGATCATCACGAGAATTGAAAATTTGCATATAGCACACGTAGAATACTTTCAATGATTCCAAAATTGCTATTTTTTTCGATCTACGACGAAAAATAACGAATTTATAGTGGAAAAAAAACGTTTTCAGAACAGTGGCATCAGCAGGCGTTTGTGAACGCTTGGCTCTCTTGAATTGTCGCTCGTCGTCAATACACCATTGTAGTTTATTTTGATATCGCAATGCAATATTCAGTGCACTTGTGACCAAAGACAGTTTCATTGCGTAATATAATATAATATAATAAGTAACACTACGGTTTGTTACCGTGTGATTACTTGATATCGATTACTGTGAAGCACAAACAATAATGTCTTTAATATTGATATAAGTTGGAAAACTGTTCAAGGTAGACACGTGGTCACTACAGACAACAGAAGTCGACTTGTCGATTGTCACCTACTGATAAATTTTGGCCTTTAATGCTATACTAACTTTGTAGTCACCTACTTATAAAAATTGCAGTTATACATTGCAACTTCGCATTGCAATGACAGTTTATTGAATGTCAATGAATGCAACTCAAGATCAGTCTGAGGATAGGAAATCAGGAAATGTAATGTGAAATGCATAAAAGTCGTTCTAATCATAGGTTTTAAGGTTTTTTTTGTATGATGACAACTGGCCAATTTCGCTTACAAGAAAAAATTCACTCTTATTCAGGTTTAAGCCTAAACTTCTCTCCGTTACTTTTACTGTTAACTATTCATTATTTTTCTCGCAGTACTCTAACAAGTCTGGCAATTCCAGTTGGTTAAGTTTGCGAATCAATGTGGTTCACATATACAGTTTTGAACTGTTGCGCCTGCAGGTGTTCCATCAAATGGCAAAAGGTCGTACTATTACATTCGATGTCGGCTGAACGGGCTCGTGCTGAGTGTCGAGGGTAACAATCCTAATCAGGGCACACGTGTCGTGACGTGGCCTGGACACGAAGTCACTCAGCTGTGGTATGACGACTACGGAACCGGAACAATTCGCAGCAGACTGAATGACTTCTGTCTCAACTGGGACGGTAAACACGTTACACTATACACTGCGCAACACACCAGACGTTATCCAGTACAAAACTTAATTATTGTGTCGGCTAATATGTGCAGTGATTACTAATTGTCTGTGTGGGAAGATTAGGTAAAGCAGGTCCGGCAGGTAAGTTTGGGACTTAGCTATACGCTATTTTCAAAGATAATTTTATTCACGAAAAGCCGTAGCAACACAGTATGATCACGGCACGCTAACGGCTCCAGCTTCTCCAGCTGTTCAGCTCCTCGTGGTACCCGCTCCTCCTCTGTTTTCATCCACTCTCGACTGGAAAAAGACTTTGATGTAGCTGTCGTCGACATCAGAGCTTCAGCGAACGATGTACAGGTGAGTGACCAGTTGAGTATCGGTGTTCCTGAGGCATGCACAACTCACATGATCAGTACGTTTTTCTTGTTGCCAGCCCAAGGGAGGGGAGAAGGAAACAGTTTGGTAAATTGTAAGTATAAAGAGCATATGTTGTATGGGGTATTAGCTGTAGGATGCCAAATAGGATGGAGGTTTTCGCAAACGTGTAGAACGACGTTCTGGTTCCACTGGTTGTTTTGGTGACGTTTCCGGTTCAACCGGTGGTGGAGGCAAATGATATGGTGCCGGACGATCAACGTGAACTGTTTGCACTTTATGAGATCGGGTTTGTTGAATTTTGACCACCAGTGATGATGCGAAGTGCAAAATTTTGCATGATCCTGTCCAAATTTGTGTGAGCTTTTTGTTACGCTGACGAATCAATGGCCGTGGCCATTATAGCCAAACTTGCTGATTCACAGCAAATGCCGGAGCTTTGACATGCTTGTCAAAGTAATTTTTCTGTGTACGAGCAATCGAATATGTGGATTCACGTATCCGATTATGCACTTATCGCATCGCATTCGCATTAAGAAATGAGGTGACATACGGGACAGTGATTTTGATGCGCTCCTTTGGCGGTTGCGCAGCTAGCATGACGGGAGTAAGAACCTCACGTTCTACCATGGCCATATTCGGTGTGATACATGTGACCAAATGAACTGTCAATCGATAGGCTGACATGACAGTAAGCAAGTACGATCGCCAATTTTGTATGTGATCTGTAGCAGTAGTGCGCAACATTTGTAGTAGTGAACGATTTCAATGCTCCGCCTTTCCATCGCCCTTGGGTGAAATGGAGTTGTTTTTGATTTCTCAATGTCTGCGATTATGCAGAGCTCGTGTATCAATTTTGACTCAAAGTTTTTACCTTCGTCCGAATGGAGTTATCGGGGCATTCCAAATCGTGAGAAAAACGTCCCACATTTGCTGTGGATCAGCAAGTTTGTCTATAATGGCCACGGCCATTGGTTCCCCAGCGTAACAAAAAACTCACACAATTTTGGACAGGACCTTGAAAAAATTGTGTGAGCTGTCCAAATTTGTTTGAACTTTTTGTTACGCTGACGAACCAATGGCCATAATACTGGCGGAGTTGCTGTAACATGCGTTCCGTTCCTAAGTGTGCAGCTAGGGACCTGAGTGAACAGAGTCGATTAGCCTAGTCCGCAACAAATGCGGTACAAGATGAGTGTGAGTAGGTAGCTCACGAACGAGTATGCCATCCCGGAGACGAATGGAAGGCCTTTTGAGACCAAAGGTTGCGAGACTCCTGTGGAGTGTCAGAGCGCTGAGATCATCACGTGTCGGAGTGATATCTCGATCCACAAAATCCAATAGCGGACAGATGGCCGGTACCTCACGTTGTAACTCGTCAATCTCCTCAGTGGAGAGCTCAGGCAGAACAGTCAGTGCACGAACAACTAGAGGAGCAGTAAGTTCATCGGCTAGTTCAAGTTCGTCAATCCATGGTGTTGTGATGTTCTTACCCCAGCATTATTTGCAGATTGGCCTCGAGACGCCATCTGCATTGCAGTGGAGTCGTCCTGGTCTATGCTTAATCTCGTACTCGAAGTCAACCAGCGTCTCCATCCATCGGGTAAAGATACCTTCTGGACGTTTGCAAGTCTTGAGCCACTTTAAGCTGTGATGGTGTGAGCGTAGGATCACGTGTGACACACAGCAAGTAGTGCCGAAAGTGCTGCAGAGTGGCAATCACTGCTAACAACTCTCGTCTAGCGGGACAATAATTTTATTGAGCGGAATTCATGATCCTAGAATAGAAAGCTATGGGTCGTTCGACGCCATATACGACTTGTGACAGGACTGCACCGACGACCACGTCGGAAGCATCTGTGTTCAGAATTCATGGCAGTTCTGGCACTGGGAAAGCCAAAGTGGTTGCTTCCAAAAATGCCTGTTTCAGGCGGCATAAAGCGACATCTGCTTCGTCTGTCCATTTGAATACTATGTTCTTTCTATTTAAACATGTGAGTCGCTAGGCAATTTGTGCAAAGTTACGCACGAACCTACGGCAGTAGATTGCGAGGCCGAAGAAAGCGCGAACATCGCGGAGGCAGTTGGTCGGCCTATCGCGTATTGCTTTAAGCTTGTCAGAAACTGTGTAGACACCACTGACAGACACCAGATGGCCAAGGAACTCAATGTCGCGCTTAAAGAGTACGCATTTGGACGCTAGACTTTCAAGCCTACTTCGCGTAGTCTATCCAGAACAAAGCGCGTGAGTACCAACAGTTCCTCAGGGGTTCTAGCGAAAACAATGATATCGTTCAAGTAAGACAGAAAGATTTTCCAGAGATGATCTTTGAAGACTAGTGACATCATTCTGCAAAATGACGCCGGTGCAACGACAAAACCGAACGGCATACGGGTAAATTGAGAAAGCCCGCGCCGTGTACAGAATGCAGACCGTTCTTTGTCGCGTTCGGTCGTGCCAAGTTGCCAGTAGCCTGAAAGCAGATCAATGGTTGCGAAGTACCTAGAAGAAGCTAGAAGAAGATGGTCCAATGCAAAGTGTATAGCCAGCGCCTCTGAAGTTACGACCGTATGGCGCTATAGAAATTCCGTTATTATTGTTATTTATTTTTGGCCCACCAGCACAAAGCCTGTAGGCACTAAGACATTAAGAAAATGAAACAACGATGCCCATTATTATTATTATTATTATTTATACCCTCGGTAGTAAAGATCCCGAGGGTATAAGTTGTCACCTTGTCAGGACTGATCTCAGTGCTTTAATCAACTTCTCCAAACTTCCCTACCACCTTATATGGCTCCCTCCAAGCTAGGGTAAGCTTGTTCTTCTCTATTGGTAGCAACAACAACGCACTATCGCCAACACTGAGCTTCCTGACACGTGTCCTCCGATTATAATACTGCTGATTCCTTGTCTGGACTTTGGCCAACTCCTCTTTTGCTAACTGGCATGTATCCTCAACCCTCTCATGTAAATCAATGACATACTGATATGCCGTTTACACTTCATCATCTTCACTTTCTCCTGTCCAGATTTTCTTCAGTAACGTCATTGGTGTTGTGGCCAGTGATGTAAACAAGACCAAATTCTTAACACCAAGACCAAAATAACGAGGCCAAGACCTTGAACCAAGACCGCTGCTTGCAATACCAAGAACAAGACCGCCGGAAGTAAACAAAGGCACTTCACGGATTTAACTTTTAAGTAAGTGAACGCCACTGTTGATCTCCACAGTAGCGATGTTCCAAGCACATCACAGAGAAACTATAAATAGTACTTGGAAAGTTGCTGTGTCATTCAAAATCATCATGACGACGAGCGTAGCAAGATCGCGGTTCACAAAACTACACCAGACGTGCAAGACCAAGACCACAGCGTGCAAGATCAAGACCAAGACCAAATTTTTGGGTCTCAGACCGGTCTTGTCCTAAGACGGACGTTCTTAGACCACATCACTGGTTCTGACCTTGTGTCCGTATAGCAGCTCAAATGCCGCGAACCTGTACTATCTTGTGGTGTTTCTGACAGCAAACATCAACGGTCCTAAGTAACGATGTCAGTCCTTAGGTTTCTCTGCAGCCACTTTCTTCAAGAGATCCTCTATTGTCTTGTTGAAATTCTCAATAACTCCATTACTATCTTTTGGCCTACCCTGTAGTTATGTTTTGTGTTGTTTCTGCATTGTCCTGTTCTACTCTGCCTTCGGGCGTAATAAACTCGTCATTACCCATGCACGGTATGGTGCGGTTGTTGACTGTTTCACATTCAGTAATCCGTACACTTCATTCATCATTTCTTATGTGAATTGAGATCCTGCGTCAGAATGTATTCTGTCAGGTAATCTCACACGACTAAATTTTCAAGCACGGCTTCTGCTACTGTGCTTATGCTGATATCTTTCAGTGGTATTGCCTCAGGAAATCTTGTGCACATGTCAATCGTTGTCAGAAATTTCAGTTGTCTCCGTTTTTTAAGTGACTGTTTGTGTCAATTTGTTGTTGACCAGTCTCTAGTTTATGTTGAGATTGATCCAACCTTTGACCTTGTGTGGTGTTAACACCTGTCAGTTTTGCTGTTTATACCTCTCTGATTTCAGATATTTCTCAACTTCTCGTGCACCAGGTACGTTCCCAATAATTATGTCCTTCACGCGTCTCCATGCACAACACTTTAGCTGTTCCTGTGTAGTATGGTGTGTCAAGTTCAACCACTGCTGTGGGATAACGCTTAACCACACCATCAATGAGCATACAAAGCTCATAGGAACCAGTCATTAGTTCTGGTATGACCAACGATTTCTTTACTACACATGCTGTTGACCCTGCGTCTCTCATAGCTTGTGTTGTTGTGCCACATACTTTGCCATTACAACTTGGTGTCATAACTCATTTGTGCCTGCCACTGTTTCAATTTATTTTATTTATTTATTATTTATTATGAAATTCGTACTCAAGGTACAATATAGAAAACCGTGTAAAATATACAGTAGCTTGCATCACAAAAATACAATGAAAAGCATAAATAGAAATAGTAAATTAAAATCAGATAAAAGGTAAAGTAAAAGAGGTACATAAAAAGTTAATAGTGCATAACCAGTATCATACTGCAAACATCTAAAATATTAAACTGTTCATTCGATAAACAACTTAGGCCATCTTTCACCTTCAGCAATTCCCACACTACAGTCGATCTGTCTGTCAGTTCAGACTCAATATACTGTCTGCACCCAGTTGCACTAAACCGTAAACTAAAATTGGGATTGATCAGATCATTAACCTTACATTGTACTTTTCACTGCAATGTTGCACATTACGACCAAGCAACGAACGCATTCGACCAGTGGCGTCGCCAGCTAGTGGGCACGTGGGCACGTGCCCCCTGGCGTTTGAGAGAACTTTTTTGCTAGGCTATACGTTGAAACAAGTTGTCTGGTTTCGTTTGGTATATATGCCAAATTCTAACTCAGCACTTGTTCAGCCGTACTCTCTTTGGAATGACGCCATAACCGGTTATAATGGTGCGTGTGCAAAAATTGTTTTACCGCGCGACGCCGTGCGTTAGCGCGGTCTTTGTTGTCGGCCGGTGTCCGTCTGTCCGTCACGTTCGTGTACTGTATTGTATCCAGATGGCTGAAGATATCATCAAACATCTTTCTCGGCCCGGTAGCTCCATCATTCTAATTTTTGACCGCAAGCGCTGATACCCAATTCCAGGAGGACCCCTTCATCGGGGGTGCAAAACAGCGTTTGCGATTTTGGACTGTGATCGTCGTTTAGCTCGGATACGGTAAGAGATAGGCCCGTAGTTGCCACGGAACATTAAGAGGAAGTCATATGGTGGCGGATCGATACGTGTCGGTTCCGATGACCTTGAGTGACCCATAACCCGGGTTTCAAAGTCACTGTACACTTACAAGTCGAACATCTGAAAAACGGTGCGTCTTAGGGACAAACTTACTATAGGGAAACCATACGCTTGATATCTGTACAGACGTACACTTTGACAGTCATAATATATCTGTGCGGTTGTCTATAGTGGACACTTTTGTTTTGGGGGTACCTCACTAAACCCTCGATAACTATTGCAAGCGTTGACATATTTTATTTAAATTTGGTAATTTGTTTGCAATTAGACATTGCATTGTTGATCCAGAATTCTGTTAAAATCTGACGTTGTTTGTCGGAGTTATGACAGGGGTTACTTTTTCCCTGACACAGTGTAGATGGGCGTGAATATAAACGATGCATGATTGCGTGTTATATAGTCTGACAGTTGTAGTCTGTACTCTGTGGTGCATGAAACATGACAGAAAGGAATGTTTTCGCTGTTTCGCAGGGAGGGTTATCACACTCAGACCTTGCTCCACAGGCAACACGAACCAACAGTGGATGAGACAGGCCCCATATATTCGCAATCGAGCGACGTCTAACAAAGTACTTGCCATTGCCAGTGAGTATCGCTTGATTTATTATGCTGCCGCCCAGGCGGGAGCATTAAGCGATGATGCTGTATGACGTCTGTCAGTCGCGTACATCGGGCCTAAGTCGAGAACAGAGAGGCCTAGGAAGACTAAAATTGGCACAGAGGTAGCCCACGTCACACGTGACTCGGACACCACTTTCAAGGTCAAAGGGCAAAGGTCAAGGTCACCAGGCCGCTTCACTCACCGCGGCGTTAACGCGTCAAGCAGCTGCAGCTGTGAACGTGGGAAAGTACTGAGCGTGAGAACCTAATGCTACGATGCTGTCTGCAGGCGCGGTCGGCTTGGCGGTGGGAGGCGCTTCGGCGCCCACAGAGGGAGGAGAGGGTCGGGGCATATTGTGGCGGCCGCCCGTCTACAGCTTGTTTATTTTTTGTTACTAGCGGTGGAACAAAATAACGTACATAAGTAGATCGCAGAATGGATGTTGGCATTTTGGTCCTAGTAAGGCCGAACGAGGCAGAACTGCGTTTCGGCGTCTATCAGTGGCGTAGATCTGTCGTAACTCGTAATGTATTTGGTTATGGTCAGTCAGGTCAAGGCATCACAGTGTTTCTGGTGCCTCGTAGAATTATTTTTGCGTTCCATTTTTGACACAAGTCTTTCATCCTTGGTGATGTGAAACTTGCAATGTTTTCCAAGAACAGTTTTGAATGAAAGAATGTGACATTCGTTTTTGGGGGATGGTCAAAACATACTCTGACTCTAATGCATAATTTCAGGGGATCAAGACCACCAACTCTGCATCATCTACGCCCCTGGCGTCTGTCATTTTAAGCTATTTGAGTTCCGTCACCCAAGTTGGCGGAAGCAACCCAGGTTCATGCGAAATAAGGTTTAAGCTTGACCATGCGTACGGTAACTTTCGAGTCCTGGGACCGTGCTTCAATGTGTGTTAATGACGTTCTGTTTGCCTGTAGACAGCAACAGGGCGCCGTTAGCGCACCTGGTGTCGCTGGACAGAAGCGACAACCCCAGTCAATATTTCGACGTTCAGTTCGTTGACGCTTCTCATCCTGCACCCCAGCCACTGCCGCCGAAACCAGCCTCTCGGTATGACATAAATAACGTTCAGTGTTTTGTCGTACGACTGACATAGGCACAAAAGTATGTACGATATAGGCGTAGCTTTTGAGCGTAGGTTACGCTCTACTGTACGGTTGGCGGTTTGGTGTAGCGGTAACGCGTTGGTGTCGATCAACGCAGTTGCTCTACATCGAGCCTGGTTAGTACTGGGATGGGTGACTGCCTTCGGGCAGGTAAACTGTCTCATTACGTAACCACCCACCCAGGCCAACTCAGCCTTTCATCTTTTCGGGGTAGATAAATGATTAGTAGGCTGCAATTAGATGTCCGCAACCTCAGTCTGGGATGCGCCATCTGGTGAATGCTTACGAGACAGAGGCAGGTACGGTGTAGTTTTTTTGCAGGTAACACTGTGTGATCCGTACCTGAGCGCCTTGAGTGTAAGGTACTTCAATAAAGGCGCTATGTAAATCCGCTTCCTTTACCTTTACCTTTACTGTAGTATGTAGGCTAGACGTCTCAGCCGCCGTAAATTAGCCGACTAGCCGAATTTTGGCAGCTCAGCCGAATATTAGCCGTAAATTTTGCGCTTAGCCGTTAGCCACCAGAGAGAGAGAGAGAGAGAGAGAGAGAGAGAATTTTATTCGCAACTGCACTGCAGGCATACCAGAAGGGCTATAAGCCCATCTAAGCTGGTGCCCATATTAAGTATACATATAATGAACA
>Ga0049107_10000895_pt1 | contig 10052 bp, 6 predicted proteins | sample WorMetilPIANOSA1_FD_61187 | JGI IMG/M metagenome (GOLD analysis project Ga0049107, IMG submission 61187) | Marine gutless worms symbiont microbial communities from Max Planck institute for Marine Microbiology, Germany - Olavius ilvae PIANOSA.1 | ecosystem: Host-associated > Annelida > Digestive... | reverse complement strand
ATATATAATGACTTGATCCCTTGAGCGTCATTCTAGCATAAAACCTCTCCGGAGCCTATCGGAATGGACCACACTCAATGCCTATCGTCTGTGACACGATGGTCTGTCTAGATTTTTGTGCGTGAGAAGTGAAAACTTTAGATGGAAGTTTTGTAATGTCATTGCATGTGAATCACGGTTATTAGGAATCCATCTCGGCATTCCGCCAGAGCTTTTCATGTCAAACCAGATGACGTAAGTGCAAAATCATGTCTGTCATCTTTCAATGCCTGTTTGCTACACCTGTTTCGTCAACTGGCTACAATCGTCTCGACCTTATTCACCGGCGAATAATGGCGGTACGATCTTCTCGGAAGTCCGTGTTGTCAGCTAAAGTGCATAATTGCATACTACATCTATGTCTAACGTCAACGCTCTAGTTACCTGTGTCAGGGAGGTTATGTTTTCACCTGTGTCTGTCTGTTTGTCTCTTTGTTAAAATGATTACTAAAGAACTACTGATCAACTGTTTATGGTTGGAATATTACAGGGACCAAGCGATTAGATTTAGGTTAAAAAGTCGAAATCGTTTCTACGAAATACCTCCCTTCAAAACTGTCGTAGAGTCGTGACAAAAAAGTTCTCATGTAGCTTATTCAATTCTCTAAATATTTCTGAATATGATTTTGGCATTAGGACTTGCAGTTTCAAAGATCGGTAGAAGTCAATAGTCGTCAGATTGCAATACAAAATAGACCATTATTCGTTAAAATGCAAGTTAGGACTCTGTACATTATTATGCCTCCGCACCCATAGGGCGGAGGCATTAAGCGATGCTTTTGTCTGATGTCTGACGTCTGTCTGTCGCGTACATCGGGCCTAATTCGAGAACAGAGAAGCCCAGGAAGACTAAAATTGGCACAGAGGTAGCCCACGTCACACGTGACTCGAACACCACTTTCAAGGTCATGAGGTCAAAGGTCAACTTGTTGCTGATGTCTTAAATAGCCAACATGCCGGAACAGGTGCCACCTGGCGAATAAATACGAAGATATTGTCAACTTGCAGGCCTGGGCGGGGGCATACTGTGTCGCCACGCGCACAGCTTGTTTGATCTTGAATGCATATTAAATGGTCTGCCTTGGCAGATATTTGCGCTCTCCGGGTGCTTCTAGTTGATCGCGCGTTTTAATTACCGCACGACGCTATGCGTAAGAGCGGTCTTTGCTGTCGTCCGGTGTCCGTTCGTCTGTCCGTCCGTCCGTCTGTCTGTCTGTATGTATGTATGTCACGTTCGTGTATTGTACCGTCAGCTGAAGATATCGTCAATCTTCTTTCTTGGCCCGGTACCCCATCATTCTAGTTTTTTTGACCTCGAGCGCCGATTTTCAATTTTAAGGGCAACCCTCAGTGGGGGCGCAAAATACACGGGGCTGGGAAAAATTTGCGATTTCAAAGTGAAATCGCCGTTTATCTCGAATGCGGTACGAGATAGGCCAATGGTTGCTATGGGACGTTAATAGGAAGTCATAGGTGGCGGATCGATATGCGTCAGTTCTGATGACCTAGAGTAACCCCTAACACGAGTTTCAAGGTCACTGTATACTTACAAGTCGAATATCTCAAAACGGTGCATTTTATGGACAAAGTTACTATAGAACACTAATAGCAAACCACACACAGTCTATCAAATGGCACCACTTGTAGAGTTATCCAACATTTTCTTGAGTGACCTCTGACCAGGATTTTAAGGTCACAACTTTTTAAAAGTCGAATATGTGAAAAACGGCGCATCTTGGGGCAAAGTTACTATAGCACACTAATAGGAAACCATACCTAACATATCGAATGGTACCATGTCCATGTTTGGTGACCTTGAATGTCCTCTAAATGCGTCGCTCGAGTTTGAAAGCATTAGTTGAGATTCTTTTCTGATTCGCTAGGCGGCGCCTAGTTAGAGAATGTTTGTGATTTTCGCAGAAAACACTGCGCATTCCGCAAAGTTGTTAACATACACGACTCACAGCTAGTGGCATAGATCTGTCGTAAAATAAGGGGATGGGTCGGGGTCAGTCAGGTCAAACCATCAAACTGTTTCAGGCGCCTCGAAAAATTAATTTTATCTTCCATTTTTGTCAGAAGTCTTTCATCTTTCATGATGTGAAACTTGCAGAGTTATCCAACAACAGTTTTGAATGAAAGAATGACATTTTAGGGGGTCAAAACATACTGTGACCCTCCTATATATTTTCAGGGGTCAGAACCCCAACCCCCATGATCTACCCCCTGCTCACAGCGATCAGGAAAACCGCAAACACACTTGTGTGTTACCTTGATAATTCGATAGAAGTCCGTGGAGGAGAAACAGCAAATTGGAGAACGAGAAAGGAAGTTGAAACGTCCTGCAGAGCTGAATAACTGCATAATCAGAGACCGATATGTCCAAGCGCATCCGTGGCGATGTTTAGTAAGTAAGTAAGTAAGTAAAAATTATGGCTCGTGGTATTCATCTAGTGAATGTCTACAGTGCGGACTGCGGAGAGTGGATAGGCTATAGACATAAACAGGTAGTCAGACACTCTCGAGCCCTGTAACCTTGGCCCTTATAACTTTTTGGTCTGAAATCAATCCCACGCTGAAACTTAGGCACCTGAGATGAAAGTGATTGGTTCACGCATTTCTGACTCATCGCGCGACAAGACATAGGCCTAGGTATATGTACTGACACAGTTAAAGACAGACGCCTGTGATGGTTGCCTAATGATGATGATGTTGATAACGACGACGATGATGACGACGACGAAAATGATGATGAAGATGATGAATTTCCAGTGGTAGAAAACGTTAAATTCTTAGGTCCAGAAGTAATCTTACTAAATACACTACAGCTAGAGGAGTTAGATGTCACCTAAGATACAAGTGTCAGACAGTTTGCTAGGTACGGTTGGAAGAAAACAGTTTGGTGTTAAACCCCAACTCCAGACAATTCAAGCCGTGAAACCCTGTATACCGGTAGGCTATATTAAGATCTTCCATGTGCGTGTGCCGGATGAAGGCCTGTACACGTGGGTAATTCGAGAATTTTTTTGTGACTCCGAGAGATGCGATTGGTGCAGTCATCGGGCAATGCTAACTTTTGTCCCAGGAGACTGGCAAAATATGACGATCGTTCTGTTCACATACATCATACATAAACGATGTCTAATTTGCCAGTTGTCACGACGCAACCTTCGTTAATGGTCGTGATTTTTATGTCAACTATTAGTCATAGCTCACAGATCGACGCCATGACAGTCCAGCAGGAGGCCTATTAGCGACCCTCGGAGGCTCGGACCGCCAGGCCATCTAATCCGGCTGGCGAATAATTCAGGATCTAAGTACCGGCTGCGCATAAAAAGACCCGACCACTGGAATTTCTCTGAAATATCTCAACATTTTATTGTCAAAATTACAACTTATAGCAATAATTGCCTTGTACGTGTGATGCCAGTGAAAATGCGACTGGGCCTGCGCTATTTTCAGTTCGGTAATACCTGGTGCTGCAAAAAAGTAACGCCGTAAAATTATTGCTGTTTTTCACATCAATTGCTGAAAGTATCAATGTGGAATGTTGCAGGTTTATGGATTACTTATGCTTACACTTATCTGCAAAACAGAAGTTAATACAATGCTTCCAGTTTTCGAGGTGATATGCAGCCATTATTGCGTTCACTTCGACGCAGTATCAGAGTTTTCAGTTTGTTTTTATGGATAAATTGACCAGCTTTTCTTCCTTCTAAATAACGGTAGTTTCACGGTGCAAACAGACAAAGGACGTTAATTTTTCAAGGCTTTTTAGAAACCAGTAAATTTTCGACTTCACAATTTTTTTGCACAAAATGCGTTCGGTTAGACAAATTATTGTCGCAGAGTAGAAATAGGTGGTCAATTCCCAGCCTCTGGGTCGCGTGGTACCGCGTACGTGACCAATGTCTTCAAGCTGAAACCTTAATAACTCCAGTACTGATGTTTGTAGTATACTCATTTTGGTAAAGGGATTGATCGCGATATACTTGATAAATACTGAGACTCCAAGGTCAAAGGTCAAGACGTAAGGTCACGCAACCTTTTAGCAACTAAAGCGTCGTAACTCAGTAATAACGGGCGTCAATTTGACACTATGTGGGAATAACGTCATTGCGTCGCTGTAATCACCAGGCCTCCTAACTGCATCTGGAAAATGTTGAAAAATGGCCAAAAATGTTTACTAATTCAGCCGTTTACCAATATTTTAGATACTGTGCTACTAAATTATTGTTATTACTATTAAATTATCATGATGACGTATTGTCATAATATGCAGGATACATAATACTGTTATTTGATTGGAAAATGTCAAGATCAACAAAAAATGCACTTACGAGGTCCGGTGATTACAGCGACGATTGGTACTTTTCACATAATATGACGCAGTTTCAACAAACACATATTTTTTGGTTTCAAGGTCTTTACTTCGAGACCGGAAATCGAAATACATGTATTTTCTGGCGGTTCGACAAAGAAATCAATGTCCAACGCCCTCTCTTACTAGAAATCGGATGTGCCAAATACGGTGGATTTGTCAGAATTATGCGCAGAAGCTGTTAGCTGTTTCTGCAAATGCGCAGTGGTAACACGGCCAAATGTCGCCCTAAACAGTGTCAAATCTCCCAAATTTATTTAAATACTTGTACAACAAATCGGGGTCTCTTGAGAACTCCCAGGGGAATATTTACACTGAGCGCTAAGCTGCGTCGCAGTGTATTGTAATCGCCCCTGCCTGTGGCGGACGGACGATGTGGGTCTGTTACCACGATAACTCGAAATTGCATGCATCGTTCCTCACCAAACTGGGTTTGTACGTAAAGGTAGTGACCATCTCCAGCTGATTAGATTTTGGCCGTCCCGCGCCCCCGGGAAGAGGGTCTGCGGCGGGACGAAAGTGTTTGGCTCCGCTTTACTACAGCCAGCGCGCAGTGTTTGCGTCTCCTATGAGCGCTTTTTCATTTGTGCATAATTCGCTCTGGGGTGGGAGGAATATCTAAGGTAAATTTTGGCCGAGGGCGGCTTTTTGGGGTTATGTAGGCCTATAGGCCTACTGACTACTGAGGACCGAAGCAGTACAAAAATCACCATAATGTCCCAATTCATTCACCAGATGGCGCCTGGTTCATGGATTTACTAGAGCATTGTGGACGACGTGCCGACCAGCGTTTATAGGCTACAGAAATCAGCGCGCAGCCGCCAACCCCTCTGAAGCCTACTTCGGCGTTCAGTTTAAAGGCACGAAGGTACGAATTAGTTTTAAACTTCAATATTAACTGAAAGAGCTCGAAAGTCACACAACTTGCTGCGGTACAAAAATTCTCCCACCATGATGTAGTGCCAATTTATGTACATAAGTTGTACTTTACGAATAATCATGGCCGGGTTTCGGAATGTGCAGATCGTTCGGCTACACAGGCCCCACAAAGTTAGCGCCCTGCTTTCTGACAAGTACACAACTGGTCGGATCACAAATACTGTTCAAAGCTCAACAACAGCATTCGGAGACACAAATCTTGCCAAGACCGCTGAAGCCGCTTTTAGTCCAAATCAGCATACCGCTATGTGCTCCGACTTGCCACCCCAAGAGAGCCAACCACTGTGTGCTGTTGCGTTTTACGTGTGCGCTGTCCTCCAGTGCGGGTTATAGGGTAGGGCTACGAATATTATTTTCACCACCAAAATTTAATAAACTGTTTCTAGTCGCACTTCCCGATTCTCTTCAAAAAATCATAAAAATTTGTCCACAAATTTTTGTTATCCTCTTAACATAGAGACAAACAAACAAAGGCAAAATACATATCCTCCTTGGCGGAGCACATTGAAGTTCATACTTTCATAGACTTAGGCTATGCTTCACGGCGACACCCATACAAGCTAGGAAACTGCTGAACAGCAGACAGTGACGGAAAAGAAGTAAGGTCCAGGGCCACCACACTTGTCAATCTGGAACTGCGAATACTGACTGTAGGAGAAAGAGTTAGACTTTTGAAGATTCTGCCATTCTGTGAGTGAAAGGTTATTAGCAAACAGTCGTCGTGTAAATCTGCAGATGACGTATTTTGCACTAAACTTCACTTGGTGTTATTCTGCAATTACAACATAATTTCCGTAATTCTGAAGTACGGTGCTTCGGCATTACGGAAATTATGTTGTGTATACAGAGTTGCTATATAAATATCGTATTGTAGACAGTCTCTGTACTGTTTTGCTATGGATGCGCAATCGTAGTACAAGGACTTCTGTTTTGCTCAGCAGCACTATAAATGTCTGACGATGACGGTGATAGTGACGGTACTGTTGCTACAACGTTTAGCCAGTAAAATAACCCGGGTTTAAATGAACATTAACATTCTACTTTTACACTTCGGTAGAATAATATTGTGTATTTTGATGACAGCGTTAACTATAAAAGTAAGACACTCAGCTATCGTTGACAAACCGTGCGACACATTTGTGCTTGAGTGACCGACGTTCTGTCGACTGTATTCGCCGTTTACCGTTATAAATTACAACGAGCTGATAAAATTGAATTGTTGCGTATGTAATTTTTCGAAGGCAAAACATACTCGTGAAATTATGACATTTTATGACGCAATATTACTGCGCTGGTGCGACAACGCGGGTTGATAATTGGTTTTCAAGCGACCACTGTTGACAAATGCCGGTTATTTTTTGCGTTTGTTGTGGGTATTTCGAAATTACCCTAACAGTCTGACGAAAATAAGTAGCCTATATCTCTACGTGCTTCCGAGATAATACATTCTGTAAGATGTAGGACATTTTTCTGTGCATATGCTATTGTAGGCTACTTAAGACTACAATATGTTAGGTTTAAAGAAGTTAGTGGCCTATGAAACTTTGTCGTAACTGAGAGTTCTCGGTGTAGCGTCATACGTTCCACGAATTACGTCTCAACTAAAATCCAGGTAATACACCTGCTAGTGAGCCGTTGGGTGTTGTTTCCGCGCGTCGCGTTTCCGCGCCTTCCGATACCGCGCATCTCGTTTCCGGCGTGACGCAGACGAGCGCGCCTGCTAGACCGTGACGCCGCGGCCGGCAAGGAGTCGAGTGCGATACGTGTTTGATCTCGTCAATGCAACGAGGTGCGTCTGAGACGCATGTCACGCGGTTAATCGGTAACTCAAGTAATTCTATTCGCTAAAAGTAATCAGCACACACGCGCAACAGAACGTGTTCGGCCAGAACCTGCCAACGAACGACGACTGCAAGGGGTGGCATTCTGTAATGCCATCCGCCGTTACCACCCAACATATGGCAGTTGGTCGATTGCATGTGAGAGAAACAGGCTGCGGTGGAGGTGACGCAGCAGCAGATAATGACGGGTCGGCGAGCACGTCACTCAAACAAGAAGTATCAGTCCATTCAGCGACGCATCAGTCGCCTGCAGAGCCGCTACCTACGATTGTGGATCCATCGCAGCCATTGACTTTTTCACAGCAGTGAGCTACTTTATGAGCGAGTGCCGTGTCTGCGAACATCGACTATTTGCTATATGTATATTTGTTCGACATAAATCTGAATTAATACAAGCTGTGCGGGAGGCCGCCACACTATGCCCCCGCCCCGAGGTCGAGAGGCAGCGGCTCGCTCTGGGGCATAATAATATGTTGGTACTCTGTCTACAACATTTCGGATTCAAGTTCATTATTCGCTCAAAGGCGTATTATGACTGATAAGCCTTCGTTCTTTGGGTGCGCTGCCAATCAGAATCATAACTATAACTGAACAAACTATAACTTACACAACGTAATGTGACAACACTTACTTTTCAACTCAACCCCTCGCCGACTGCGGCTAAGTTCTCGGTCGAGCGGGTCAGCTCAACTTGCATCACGCCGCAGCCGACTGGCAATTTGCGCGGTATCGAGATGCGCGGAAACGCGGCGCGCGGAAATGACCTGCGCGGAAGTGAGACCCGCCCTAATGTGCTTGAAGGATAAAAAATGCTGGGATTTTATACTTCAAATGCTGATGGGATTTGCCTAATCAGGTAGTAGACACAGTGGTTTCTAATTCGTATCGTATCATCATCATAATCCTCGTCGTCATCTTTATATTACGCAACACGGCTCTCGCGTCAGAAACAGCAAACAGCACAAAACAACGAAAACGCCGCTTACATAAGAATACATTGAATTGTCTCAACTGACTGACGAACTGCAACGAGAGGGACGTTAAACTGTATATAGTATACCATACCATACCATACCATACCATACCATACCACACCACACCACACCACACCATACCATACCATACCATACCATACCATACCATACCATACCATACCATACCATACCATTCCACTTTAACATTTCTACAGTTTTACAGGGGTGGCGTGGTGGTTTATTTGTGTGTGTGTTTTACTTAAACATTTGCAATGTTATTTTAGATGAGTGTACTGGACGAATATAGTGCTGTGTAAGCTTTTTCGTTTTATCTCCGGCATGTTATTTGTGCATATGCATACGTAGCCTACTGCATGGATATGGAGTGTACTGAGCCGTTAGTGAACATCAAGCAAACCAATGAATAGATATAAACGCGTAGGCTGTTGAACTTGAAACCTAATGGTGGTCGCGGGTTCGTGGCTACGTAACAACTCTGGCAAGTTTACAACCATGTACTTATGTCGCAAGCAGTATAATTTGGTTCCGGTCAATGGACGGTGATGCGCTGCGGCTGGGAAGGTAAACGCGGGCCTGGCGGAAATAATGGCAGCCTGATAATGGCAGACTACCGCTGGGTTTATGGTTTCCGTCACCTATATGGGCTGACTGCCCAAGACTGTGATCAGCTCCGGAAACCCTAGCTCATATCGAATATGGAACTACCATTTTACAGTTTTTAAGGCGCACCATGCACAGAATAGCTGTAGGATTTCTGACTGTGTCTGTTCGTCCGTCCGTCACATACGTTGGTACTGTGTCGAATTCGGTTGCACGTGTTATCAAACTATTTCACCACCTCGTAGGCCCATTATCTAGTTATGTAGTAGTAAATGTCATTGCTAAATGCCGATGATATCACCCTCTACTGGTGGCGTTAAATACAGGTGGAGTATCAAAAAAGCGAATTCAGCGTTGATATTGTTATTATTATTGTTTTATTTGTTATTGTTATTATCTCCACATCTTACTTCCGTCCAAAGTAGAGAAGCACTACTCTACCCGTCCCCGCAGCCATTGTTATCAATTTCTACGGAAAACTAGACGAAAATAATTTCTTTTATCGTCTATTATATCGTAATATTTTATCGGTTAAGTCTACTGACTGACATTTCTAAGTCTTGTCTACTAGTTTTTTCTCCTTTATTTCTTTATCTCTTTTTATGTTTGTACTCCGTATACGATTTAATAATAAAATAAAATAAATATTGCCTCAAGATCGGTGAACACCGGTTCGCGTTCGCGGGTCCTGCAGCTTGAAACGGACTTCCTTCAACTCTCCCTCAGACCGTCACTTATTGCATCCTTCAAGCGCTATCTTAAGGCATTTCTCTATAATCTCGAGCTCACAGTGCAATGCTGTAGCGTTTATTTGCTCGTTATCAGATTTTTTTTTGTTCCCACTGATCATTTTTTGTGTAAGCGGTTTCACCATTATGGCATCATTATTATGACTTTATATAACGCTGCTCTATGGTCGCATTATTTCTTGAAATCGATTGATAAATTGATAAGTTTTTATCTTGTTATAGCAAACGTACAAAACTCTTCTTTTCTTTGGCTACAGGCTGTATGACAACCTAACACCATTGCTAGTAGAAATTATTCTGCCTAATTTTAGAACTGTTATGTGAGATTTTTCAATTGTTGGAACTCCTGAACTAATAACCTTGTAGCCGTATTACGCAGATTGGATTTTTGTTAAACTTTATTCACCATCAAATGGTAGACACGAAGGAAGAAGCTTAACTAAACTTAACTAATAATACAAAAACATGATATAAACAGATCGAACTGAGCACAAAATTTCGTGTTAAA
>Ga0049107_10000894_pt1 | contig 10058 bp, 5 predicted proteins | sample WorMetilPIANOSA1_FD_61187 | JGI IMG/M metagenome (GOLD analysis project Ga0049107, IMG submission 61187) | Marine gutless worms symbiont microbial communities from Max Planck institute for Marine Microbiology, Germany - Olavius ilvae PIANOSA.1 | ecosystem: Host-associated > Annelida > Digestive... | reverse complement strand
TGATGCCGATCACATGCTTAGCGAAAAGTCGCAATGGACCGAAAATGGTACCATGTTTGTTGACCTCGACTGACTGCTAAACGCGTCGAGCCTGTTGTCAGCATCAGCTGAGCTTCTTGTAATATCAGTGGGATGTACACTATAGTGTCCGAACGATAATGCTTCGATAGTGCTTGCTTCGAGTATTTAACTTTATGTCTCAGGCAAGTTGCGTCTATTGCGTTCCGGCTTACCGAGGCATCATCTGCGTTCCGCCATTAGCCACTAGTTGTTCCGCAACATAGCTTAGAATGTACGGCTGTCCGGCTTCTCCGTGTATGGTCCGACAGAAAGGAGTCTCGGACAATACATTTTCGTGATTCATTCCGCCGCAACGCCACCTGTCCATTGTAGATGATGCACCGTGGAAGGCAGCCAGAAGCGCACTCACGCCCACCCAGTTTCTGAGAATTTCACCTTCGACTTTTCAGACTCAAAATCGCAGCAACGCCAGGGTGACTGGAGGTTATGCGTGTACCAAATTTGGTAGACCTAGCTGGGACGTATATTGTGAAAAGACATACGCTTAAAACAAACTGAGCCTAACGTCACGTTACATTATGTAAACGTTTTAGCAACAATTCTGGCTGCAAAATTTACAGCCAGAACACAACCGCATCGCGGGACTCTGTGGATGCTGATGATTGATCCAATGTTTCACGGTTGACGCCTGCGGGGAACTATTTTACCGACGCACTGATAGCATTGACTAACAACATGTGTCTCGGACCGACCGACTCGTGATGTTCTGCTATGACCGCATCAATACAGACAGCGCTGTTTATTGACCGCGGCTGCAGGGTGCAGATGCGGCGACTGGATGAATGCTGACGACGACGCGGACGATGGCACTACCACGGTGTGCGCTGGGCTAGCCGGTCGGCTTATACTACGACACAATGGAGTCGTGAACAACACTGTCTTTTCACAACAACATTACTAAAACTTACTGTGACTGGAACAATGTGTTTAAGAACCTTAAAACACATGCCACTGCCGTAAGGTACAATGTCGTTTGCAATAGGTTTCATGATAACCTGCTGTTAGTGCACATTGCTGTACTGTGCGTTGTAGTTTCAGTTGTTGAATAAACTAGAACAGCACTGGCCAGAGCGCATGACGTCGCCAACGGTTCGTCAATTCCCAATACGATGAACTGCTCCCACAGAAGAAACGCTGCGATTGCTGTCATTACGCCGGAGATACGGAGTTGTACGAGGTCACTTTGTGGTCGTCAACATGGATGAGTCAGTGTCAGCGATAGAGATCTAAATACCCTAGTTGCATGGCGGTGATCGTCTGACGGCGAACGATGAGACTTGACTCACTGGCGATTGTCAAGGGTGGAGCCGCGGTCAGGTCAAACACGTCGTCGCTGCAGCACCTCATGTCGCGTCGCGGTCGTAGAGCTGAAGACCTCCTGCTCGACGGGTCTCCGTCGTCCGTCATCGTCACCGGACCGCGCCGCGTTCTCGCACCGTTCGCCTCTCCGCAGACGTCGGTGGCCAGCGCGGCCGCCCTGGTCGCCACCATGCCGTCAGACTTCCTGCCGTCGCGGTACAAGCGTCGAGCACCGATCACGGACGCGATGCTGGACGGGACTTGCGATCTGCGCCGTCTGCGGCAGCTCAAGGAGCGCGGCAGCAGCTACGACTCCACGGGCGTTCGACGACCGCACGAACGTCTCGTCTTTAAGAACGGTGAGTGTAACGTAACGCGCGAGAACATCAAGAAACGTCGCCAGCGCTACATGGCCGACATCTTCACGACGCTCGTCGACATCAAGTGGCGCTGGAATTTGCTCAACTTTGTCCTTGCCTTCATGCTCAGCTGGCTTATCTTCGCTCTCGCTTGGTGGCTTATCTGCTTTTCTCACGGCGACTTCGAGCACTACGTTCCGCCTGATGCCGTCGGTGCCAGCCACGACTGGAAGCCGTGCGTGGAGGAAGTACGTTGCACGTTCCTTTGTTCTTACTTTCAGACATTTATATTTGTAAGACCTTGAGATAAAAGTAGTCTCGAACTCGATAGGATCAGCAGTTGGATTCCAGTCCTGAGCAGTCAGCCACAAACTCTGCGTTAGGCTGTTGTTAATTTCCACCATGCCTGCCGTTAACTTCTCAGACACAGGGCATCACCGTCCTTAGGCCAGTACCAAATTATACTGCTTCGTGATAGAGGCACGTAAGTATGTGAACGACTTGCCCACGGTCGCTAGTCGCTACCGAAAGCGTGACGGTCGGGAGTCGAACCTGCGACCTGTTATTATCGCAGACCCAGAGCCCTAACCACTATATTCCCAGAATGTTTGGACGTATACCATCAAACGCGCGCAGACAACTCCGTAGTAACGATACTCGCAACTATATGCTATGACAGTCCAGTTCAACTGCATATGCCACCGACATTTGCCTAAGCTTTTATTGCTAGTTAGGACGTCACACAGAAACTGTTTATATCAACATCAGGACATTACAACATTTCAGCCACTAGAGATGCAGTCACTGCAGTGGTCTAGTGATAGAACGACGAATAATTCGTGATGGAATCTCAGGGGAGGGGGACAAAATTTTTATGAGGCGACTGCTGACGTGCGATCTGTTTGCGGTAACTAACCTTCTTGTAGTACACGCCTTTATATCCTACTTACCATTAAAACCCTACTTACCATTAAACATTAAAACCGGTAACCGACCGACCATGGGCGATGCACGCACGTCGGTCCCGCGATGAAGTTGACTTGTAGCTGCGCGTTAATCCATGTCATACACTCCCGGTTGTTACCGAGTGGTGATTGGGTGTTACAGTGACCTCTGGTCAGTGTCTAAACACATCAGTGCCATTGTCGCATTGTCGCTAGAGCACACCAGCGTGCAAATGCTACTTTGCGTTGCTTTGTGTCGCGCGATCGCAATTTGCTGGTGAAAGCATTCAAGGTGTATTCCATTTTGGAATACAATTCCGTGATATTGTAAGCATTGAAAAAGTACAGAATCGCTCCACTAAGCGTCTGCCTGGGCTCAAGAATTTTACAGAATCCATGACATAATGCCCCATGGCCATTATGCCCCCTGGTCAGAATGCACCCCGACATTATGCTCCCGGTCAAATGCCCCTAGTATAAACAATAACACGGACAAAATGCCCCATGCAATGACACTTTACGTACGTCGCACTTGGCAAAACGTTGTACGTGTACGAAAACGTTGTAGTCTACGAAATGCATGTTTCAAATATTCATAGAAAATTAAATTACGTTGCCGGTACACTAGTACGACGGTTGTTCAATAAGTATTGAGAAAAACAGAAACAATTGATTACGAGCATAATCGTTTTACAGGTTGTCTAGTACACAGTCCACAATGACGTCACATGCCATGGTGCTTGTTCACGCACTCTTCTAATGAAGTAAGATGTTCAGCAAAAAGATATTAAATATGTGAGAATAAGCATTCTATTGTGTTTTCTCATAACTTATTAAACAACCCTCGTGTGCAATAAGTTTGTGCACAAATTAGGTTAAATGCCAAACCTAGATACGTTACTTCAGCCAAAACTTCAACGCGTTGAGGCTCAAGGCTTCGGCAGTTGCAGGCCTGAGCAGCCTCGACGCTTTGCAGTTTGCTGAGGTACCGTAGCTAGGCCTACATCTGAGCAGATACTTATACTTGTTACCTAGTCCCGTCGGTTTCTACTTTGATGACGCGGTAAGTACTGAAGACGACTCGCCGAGTCAACAACCCAACCCGTATATATACCTCGACTTTCGCAGAGTCAAAATACTTCAGCTCAATTTGTCCACGAAAACAGTGGTAACGGGCAGAACAGCGCCGAGCACAGTTGAAGCATTAGACCTCCTCACCAGTTCACGGCGAACGCATTATCCGACTACGATAATAAGTTAATAACCCGTCACGCGTCGGTGGGTCTATGCAAGCACAATGACGGTAAAAGACGCCAGTGGGCACGCGTCCGAGACAATTTAAGTAAGTAAGTAAGTAAACTATATTAAAGTGCGCCCAAAAGCCAGCCGAGCTGGCTTAATCTGCCGCACTGACCAATGTTTTCAACGCCAGATGCAGTAGGATTAGCTTCAATATATTACAGTTTTTGTCCTTACATGTGTTCTTATTTTTCATTAAAGAAAGTCGTAAAATGACGTCGTGCACGTAGTACAACGCACAGTGTCATGGGCAGTGTTGTAACAAATAGCTCAACTACAGTAATTAAATACTGTACTGTTTAAATACCCAAATACTGATGTTGGTGCACATATTAGGCATACATGACTTTGCGGAATTATCAGAAGATCAAAGACGCATGTCTAACATCTCTTGACAGCTTACAATACGCGGTTGAAACCAAAATGAGTGTAAGTTTATCAATATACAGTATCTAGGCATTGACCAGTAAATAATGTAGAGTAAAATAATTTACTGAAAATTTTATCAGGTCAGTCGAGGAAATATTTGAAAAATGACAAATACTAAATACAATACACCAGTATTTAATTACTATTTAAATACCCAAATTTTAGAGAGTACTTAAATACCGTTTACAAATACCAGTCACGGCATTTAAATAGTATTTAAATACTTCAGTATTTAAATACTTAACAACGCCGGTCATGGGAACATTTTGTCCGTGTTATTGTTTATACTTGGAGGCATTGTCACTGGGGGCATAATTTCAGGGGGCATTCTGACCGGGAGGCATTATGTCCGATTACCAATTTTACATACCAGGGGAGGTTAAACCGTTTAAATTTAGTTAGCTTGGAACTGCGGCGATTTCATATGGACCCGATTATGTGTTATAAAATAGTATCTGGTCTTGCCAATGTGCAGTGCACCAACTTCTTACAACTCAGCCCACCTTTCACACACCAGAGGACATGCTTACAAGCTCTAGGCTATCAACAGCGCAGCAACACTAACATTGACACAACATTTTTTGGCAACCGATTTATTAATGTCTGGAAGAGCCTCTCACGAGACAGACGATTTCACCTCGTTAAACAAGTTTAAATCTTCGTTATCATTGTGTGATTTGTCGTAATTTTTAAAATATTAACAATTCTGCAGTTATGTTTCTATATGCATTGCGGTTATTCCACTGTTTTAGCTGTCGAAGCTGTTTGTGTGAAACTTGAAAGACTAGAATTTTAGGGCAGTTGTGAGCGCTTCTTATTGAGCCTTGCTGTCTTGCTGTCCAGCTCAAGTTGTTTTACTTTCACTGTTTTTACGGCATGCTTGGTTTTTACTGCGCGACGCGATAGCATAGCGCGTATTAGCTACGGCAACGTGTCTGTCCGTCTGTCAGCCGGTATTGTATCGAAACGACTAAACCTATTTTAAAACTTTTTCGACCATCTGGTAGCCCCATCATTTGAGCATTTAGGACCCCTTACGCCGATACCAAATTCCAGTGAATTCCCCCTTCATCAGGGCGTTTAATACACGGGGGGGTGGGAAAATTGGCGATTTTCAACGAATTTTTCCGTTTATCTCGGAAACGGTGCGAGATAGGCCGATGGTTACTATGGAACGTTAATAGGAAGTCATGGGTGCCGGATCGACTGGTATAATTTTCAATGACCTTGATTGACCCTAACCCGGGTTCAAGGTCACGGGATACTTACAAGTCGAATATCTCAAAAACGGTGCGTTTTAGGGAGAAAGTTACTAAAGAACACCATACACGATCTATCGAATGATACCACTTTCGACGACTTTGAGTGACCTCTGACCCCGATTTCAAGGTCACGACTTTTTCGACATTGAATATCTCAGAAACGACACGAGATAGAGCCATAATTACTATAGAACGTCAATAGGAAGTCGTTTGCGCACTATGGAATGGTGATATATCGAATGACCTTGACGGACCCCTAACCCGGTTTTCAAAGTCACGAAAGTCACAGCATCTTTGTAGTCGAATATCTCAAAAACGGTGCGTTTTAGGGATAAAGTTACTAAAGAACACTAATAGGAAACCATACACGGTCTATCGAATGATACTACTTTCGATGACCTTGAGTGACCTCTGACCCCGATTTCAAGGTCACGACAGTTTTTGAAGTCGAATATCGTAAAAACGGCGCCTGTTAAAGACAAAAGTTACTATACGTAATATATGGAATGGTACTATGTTTGGTGACCTTGACTGACCTATAATAGCGTCGCGCAGGTTTGTCAGCATCAGCTGGGCTTCTTGTTTACTGGAGCAAATAAAATGATGATGATGATGATGATGACTCCGACGCACTGACAACAAACAGAATGCAAATCTTTTCCATATTGTGACGACACGAATAGTCACTTACAGTTGCAGCATAACTCGGAGAATATGAAGATGTGTATATATCTAAGTATATTTTACGGTGTGATTACATTCAGCAATATCAGGGCCTATTTGGTAACTTCGTTTGTTTGCAATCTTGTTTAATTATTTCTATAAAACATTGACGAGGTTATCTTAAAATGTTATATTCGGATGGCGAGAGTTTTGACCTAGACAGGTCCATTCCAGGGGTTATATCCTACTGCAACCAATCATGGATGACCTTTGTCCGGGGTTTTCACCCGCAGTCGCATCACGTGAAGTTTAAGCGCAGAAACGTTCCAACCTTAGGTTTATTGAATTTTCTTTGGTCGTACAACAAATGCGGTCTGATGTGTCGCGTGACGCGGAAAATATATGCGTCGAAGTCGCGATGTCGACAGTCGGCCTCGCCTCGTGTTGGCATTTCGACTTGGAGTCATATATCTCTCGCCCGTCGCACGCCCAGCCCGACGTCATCTGTGTCGTGTTCCAGCGCGTGGAGGGTGTCGGCGGGCGAGACTAGGTTTGAGGCGGCAAAACACCGGGAAGGAGACGTGAAGGCGTCGAGGCTGGGAAATGGGAAAGTGTCTAACTAGGCAGACTGCGTAGCGTGGTCTAACGGGTTGCAGAAAACCAATCTGATTCATTCTGCAGCTGTCAGAATGCGTAATATAAACTATACGTTGACGATCGTAACAGAATCTCAGTAGATAGGCTGGCTGAGCTTACCATCAGAAATGAAGCGCAAGCCTAATAGGCTAATAGAGGTTTATGCCGGAGTGGGGCGATGTTTGCCGACGTACAGAAGTCACTGTTGCCGCCCGAACTCACCACGTTCACTATTTTCTCGTCAGATTGCGCATTTCAAGATCGATTCGTGCAACGTTTGGCGCAGAGAATCTGCCTCCCATTTGTCACCGCTCCGCTCCGCTGCGGGGCGATGCAAACGATGCACGGCGTTTCCTAATAACTAAGACGTTGCGTGACTGTCAGGTATACGACTTCACCACCGCGCTGTTGTTCTCCATTGAGACTCAGCAGACAATTGGCTTCGGCAGTCGCCGCACCAACCCCGACTGCCCCGAGGCGATACTCGTCATGATGTGCCAGTCGTGTTTCGGCGTCATCATACAGGTCTGTCTGTCTGTCTGTCTAGTGTCTTTTTTACACTCAGTTGCTACCCGGCAGTTTTTCTTCTCACACGTTATACTCTGCGTATCGTTTTCGCTTATCACAACCTGCGTCCGACGGACACAAGCCGTTATTACACTTGGGCATGAGGCTGTTTGTTAGTTTGTTATTCTGTTTCCGGCAACGACAACATTTCAAGCTAGGGCTACCAAACTTGGCGCACAGGTTGACCCTATGTTAAAGGTCAGAGTTTAAACTCACAGGGTCACAAGTGTCAAAACTACTTTTTGTCTGCAATGACTGCATTAGTAAACTTAAGGTTATCAGATTTTAACAAAATGTAAGTGTAGGGTATGGGTGAGGTGCTGGGTGTCAGCTGTCCTTGACATTGCACGTGACCTTAAATACAGGTTAAATCTGGACTCTTAACTACCTTCAAGCGCCAATTGAAAACTGAACTTTTTACTCGTTGTTCTATATTATAGACGACATTTTTATCCTTTGTCACTCATTGTACATTAGTCTTGTAGTCTTGTGACGTTAAGCCACTTTAATAATATTGACATGTATGTATGTATGTACGTATGTATGTATGTCCGCAAGTCGAGCTGGCCCTACCACGTGACTTTATCGCTATGTTTTGGGGCTGAAAGTCAGAAATTAGGTTTGTAGAGATAGTCGCAGTTGCACAGTTGCCAGGCTACTGCAAGCTCTCGTCTGTCTCTTTTCTTCTGCGCTGTATGACGAAGTTAGCCGTGTCATTTCCATTGAAGTCAGACTTCTTTACCCACCCATTGTTCTAATTAAATTAATGTATTACGTACTATCATTGTTTTATGTACTGTTTTATGTACTTTCTCGCGGTATTGTTGTGCGGTGGCTCGTTAAGTAGCGCCTTGCAATGATTGATTCTTCAGAACCGAATAACGAATAGCGAGGCCATATTCACGGGGTGGTACTGGGCTAGGGCCGCACTTGTCAGGGTCGCACATGTCTGTCAGCTGCTGTCAGGCGTCAGTGTTATATTCCCAGATTCCGTTAGTGCGGGACAAACTGAAAGATCTATGCGTTGTAACTTGGTAATTAGTTGTAAGATAATCAAGCTGGTTTCGATGTGGCCAAAAAGCCAAGCTAAGCTGCGTGTCGAGTCTAACTCGCCATTTCAAAGTAAAGTATAATTGTCTATGAGGCATCACGGTATGTGACACTGACAGAGGCCCATGCGGGAGTACCAAGGCAAAAGGCGGGTCTGCGCTTATAACCGGGCTGTCAGACACTGCAGTGCTGGCCCGTCCAGGCTTTGATATCTAATTTATATGACACACCAGGGATCTCATGTCGAGATACACGAATGTGATGCCGCCTTCTCCGAATCATGTTTTTATCTAACACTTGGGTATCTGACACTTGCGTCCGTAGCAGTCACCCTTAATCAATCACTCGATCGATCAACCAGTCAATGTTAGTGACGAAAGCAGAGCCACTGTCTCTATGACGGCATCATGAACATAACGTACATCGTTTGTTACTTCAGTCACCTCTGCATTGATCACTCTAAAAATTATGTATCGGTGATTTCAGAGACAGATGAAAAAGACGGACCGAATTCCCGTATCAGTAAATTACGTGTCATTACAATGAAAGATTGGTGTTGTCCAGGGCAGTGGTATTGGGCCAGTTTTGTTCGTAATATACATTGATGAATTGGCAAAATTGTTATAAAAGCATGGTATCATTGTAAAACTGTTTGCTGATGATGTCAAGGTGTATTTAGAAATCGTGAATGCCACTGATACTGAGAAGTTGCAAGGCGCTCTTGATTATTGTAGAATGGGCTTCTGTGTGGCAGTTGCAGCTATGTGTTAGCAAATGAAATGTGTTAGCCTAACTGATACTGTTGCACATGTCCCCTTTGATGTGTTACCGTATGTCAGTACTAGTCGGAACCTGGGAATTGTCATTACACATGATCTCTCTCCGTCAACCCACATTAGCGAAATTACCGCCAAAGCACACCAACATGCTAACTGTATCTTACGATGTTTTGTGTCCAAAGATATAAACCTACTACTAAGAGCATTCATTGTCTATGTGCGTCCGATTGTCGAATATTGTTCGATAGTCTGGTCCCCTAGTCTAAGGAATGATATTGAACTAATGTATATACGCTGAGCAATCGCTCCATAAGTTTACATGCGACACAAGTGAGCGATATAGGTCTATAATTTGAGACATCTCCAGTTGTGTCTTTCTTGAACACTGGAGTGATAATAGTTAATAGCCTGCTTCCATTCAACAGGGACAGCAGCAACAGCAGCAGGCTAAACAGTAACGACAGTGGCCTTATCAAGCAGTGTTTCACTTTCTTGAACAATACAGGCGGCAGATTATCTGGGTAACACAAGTTGGGCTTAAGTTTATTTATTGCCAATATTGTGAACATCTTTGAACATCTTTATTTCACCAAAACTGGTAGTACAATATATACACGATAAAGCAAGGACTAAACTGACTTAACTAAGAAACATTGACATTTGCAGACAAAAACTTCTTAGACTGCCTGT
>Ga0049107_10000893_pt1 | contig 10060 bp, 7 predicted proteins | sample WorMetilPIANOSA1_FD_61187 | JGI IMG/M metagenome (GOLD analysis project Ga0049107, IMG submission 61187) | Marine gutless worms symbiont microbial communities from Max Planck institute for Marine Microbiology, Germany - Olavius ilvae PIANOSA.1 | ecosystem: Host-associated > Annelida > Digestive... | reverse complement strand
ACCTGGACTGCCTTCTCGGACTATACTGGACCGGACTTACTCTGCTCAACGGTTTTCCATTTTTAGTTTAATTTTTTCTTTTTATTTTGGGTCGTGCGGCAGACTAAGCTGGCTTAACTGCCAGCTTTCGAGCGCATGTTAATATAGTATCTTTACTTACTTACTTACTTACTTACTGTAAATCTCCACGAGGAATGCTGTTTCTTGTTGTCTGTGCAGATTAATTACACTGCGTGCTAGCTGCGGCGCAGTATATTGTAATCGGTCCTGTCTGTTTGTTTGTGGGTGTGTGTGGGTCTGTTACCACGATAACTCGAAATTGCATGCATCAAGCCTCACCAAACTGGGTTTGTAGGTAAACGTGATGACCATCTCCAGCTGATTAAATTTTGGCCTTCCCGCGCCCCCGGGAAGGGGGTCTGCAGCGGGGTGAAAATTTTTGGCTCTGGCTTACTACAGCCAGCGCACAGTGTTTGCATCTCCTCTGAGTGCTTTTTTAATTTAGAATGTGTTTGTCCAGTCTTCCAGTGGTTCGTTCTAGGAAAACCATCAGAATTTCAGGAGGAATAATTTTACAGGCCAGAATGTACTTTCTGATGCTTAACCAACAGTTTGTGAAACACTGCAGGCTACGTCAGAGGATCTTTTGTTGACTTTAAAATGAATTTTGATGCCAGATGTTTTAATGTGCGCTGTTAGAATCTGACTGCACAGAAAGAAGTAACCGAAGCTGAACTGAAGGCAAGTGGTCACTAACGATTTTCAACTTTATCATGCCGATAGCAAATCAACAATATCTGTTTATTTTGCTCTTTGTTACTAATAACTTCTGACCTGGTTTAACGGCCAGTGTTTTCAGGAAAAGGTGGGTAAGCCGGCACCAAAATGTCAAACTGTTCTGGATTTTGCTACAGTAAGAGATAATGGAGGTAGTATTGGTGGAACTCTTTGAAGGTGTACAAAGCTTCAGTCAAATCTCGACCACCGTTATGCCAACCAACACTCGGTTTTTACAGGCCAGCTGCCCTTGCTGCTGCCCAACCCGCAGTGTCATAGCAATGAACATATATGTGTTTGTTGCTGATAAATACTACTAAATGCTGTTATTGAAAAGTATTAAGTGAAAAGTTTATCAGTTCATTAAAGGACGTTTTAACTAAATTCTGCTACCATAATTCATGTGTAGCTGAAACTTAACGTGAACGGTACAAGTTTTGGAAAGTTACAAAAAGTTGATCACGTGCATTGTCATAATGTTTAATTATTTTGATGTACGTTCAGTTACTGTCAATACTAAAACAAGAGATTTTTTACTTCAAATGTGAACTGGTTTCTGCTGTTTTCACTGTACTCACGACCGCAGTTTGCATACAAAGACTGTGACACTTGTAGTTTTTAATGTCCCCCAAGTTTGTTGGGACACCTACTTGTGTTATACGGTTTAGAGTGACCATACTTGGTATGGTAACCACCACATGGGGGCATGTTTCTGGGTGGTCAACCATGCTGCCATATAAAGGGGGTGGGGCTCCAGCATCTCCAATTTTTTGGACCGGTGTGCTCACACACGGTATAAGAAAAAGAACCATATTTTGCATGGTGATCAAACTAGGCCTAGATGAGAGGAAAACTATATAGGGACGATTATGCCCCCTCTCCTGGACAAACATTTTTGTGACATGAATGCTGATGCAGGATCTGCATTAGCTAACGTCCTTGCTTTACTGCTGTCTCGTGTCTTAGCCTACAAGAGCAGACAGTGTTATACTATTTTACCTATGTGTTCCTTCTGTTGGACTTTTCCTGCTTTTGCCAGTAACCTAATTTGGGGTACTGGCATCGGAGAGCTGATGCAAGAGGGACTGATGCCCCTTCCGCTTCGTGAGCCGATGCGGATGGGCAGAAAGTGAGCCTGTTGTGTATTTCCGCTGGTAGGCGTCAGGAAGGGCATCCAGCCCGTAAATCTACACACCAGCACCCCTCATTTTAAGGGTGACAACCCACTAACTAAGGTTTACCTGGGAAATGGCCAATAAGGCTTTGTGTATGTGTCAGTAACCTAATTCTGAAAGTATTCCATTTCATTCTCAGCAGCACTGTGTGCTTATTAGGAGGAGGTGGTTGCTCGACTGTCGGCTGAACGACGCCAGCAGGAGGCGGAACAGAGACTTGTGCGCCTGGAGCGAGGGATACACGATCACGGATCAGTTGGAGCAGGTCTACCTACTGACAGGAGAAAGGAGATGATCGGTGACGTCAAAGCCATTAGACGTAAAGTCCATTTTCATTCTACCAGTTAATTGCTGTCAGTTCTTGGTGTACGCAGAGACCATTAAGTTGCCTATATTTACACTGCACGCTAGCTAGCGGCGCAGTGTATTGTAATTGGTCTTGTGTGTGTTTGTGGCGGGTGGGCGGTGTCTGTTACCACGATAACTCGAGATTGCTTGCATCGATCTTCACCAAACTGGGTCTGTAGGTGAAGGTAGTGACCATATCCAGCTGATTAAATTTTGGCAGTCCTGCGCCCCCAGGAAGGGGGTCTGCGGCGGGGCAAAAAATTTTGGCGCTCAGTGTTTGCGTCTCTCTGAGTGCTTTTTTCATCGTCATTACATTTGTAGTTTGTTTGCATATGCATGATCCATACCTTACCTTCATGGGGGACAGCTATTACTGGCCCAATGCTGAGGCTGTTATTGATCAGCAAGATGTAACCAAATGTCATCAGATGTGAAGTACGTTATTGAAACGTGGGAATTGACCTGCAAATTACATTGACTACATTCTTTGAATTGTGAATGTTTTTCGTTCAGAATTTTTCGAAAGTCTCGCTGCTGAAGCCAAACTGGATGCAGAGAAATCGGTGATGGTGAAGAATACTATTCTTCGTGATAAGGTGGTGATGCGACGTGCCCAGGCGGCACAGTACAGATCGCTGCGACAACAGAGTGAATCGGGTTGGTCTTGTACTCTTGATCCAGCCACCCCATAACTTCTTATCACGTTTGAATTTACATCGTCTTAACTTTAGTCTGTCATCGAAATGAAATTAAATGTACTAATTGACGTCATTACAGCCCCGTGCTGGCTCTGGGGTTGTAAGAATAGACCCACTCCGTTTCCTGGCCGGATGTCGTACAAGGCGACCAAACCAGGCTTAATCTGTCTGTCTCATCTTAGCATGTTTTTTATTGTGTTGTTATTTATTGGGGCCCCTTTTTATGTATTGTTAGTTTTCGATAGTATGTATTCTGTCTTTTGGTTGTTCTAGTTAAGTTGTCATTACTTGCCAAGTGATTGGCTAGAATGACCCCTCTGAAGAAGCCTAAATGTGGCGAAGGGATCATCTCCATATAGCCCAGCCTGAAGAGAGCTTGTGATTGTGTTGGTTTATTGTATTCTTTCGTTATTTTATTGCATGATATTTGTGTTCTCCCCAGCCCTATGTGATACATTTCCTACTTCTATATGATATAGTCTATATGTGCTGAAAGTGCCGTAAAACACTAACTAACTGATGTAGTACTGTAGTTATCTATATTTACACTGCGTGCTAAGCTTAGCAGCGCAGTGTATTGTAATCAGTCCTGTTTGTGGGTTTGTTTGTATGTTTGTGGGTCTGTTACCATGATAACTCGAAATTGTATGCATCAATCCTCACCAAAGTGGGTTTGTAAAAAGGTACAGACCATCTCCAGCTGATTAAATTTTGGCCGTTCTGCGCCCTCGGGAAGGGGTCTGCGACGGGGCGAAATTTTTTGGCTCTGCCTTACTACAGCCAGCACGCATTGTTTGCGTCTCTCTGAGCGCTTTTTCATAAATTTTATGGCCTACTTTGACCACGTGTCCTCACCAATACTGTCTAGAGTGTTTTAACTACCCACAGACTCACTGCAACTGAGTGCGACTTGATCAGCATTGTCACTGATCAGCTGATGGTCAAGCTTGACTGCACAATTACGCTACTAAAGACAGTTGGCCACTGTTATGAAACTAGGAGGGCACTCAAGAGAGAGCATTTTTCCCAGCGATGGCTGAGCACTCCCTATTGATCTGACCAGAGCCGGAATCCCTGTGAGGCATTATCTGGCCAAATTCGGTAGCTGTGCATCAAATGGTTTCAATGTGGCTTAACGGGGAAGAAACGAAATGTGCACCCTGAGGTCCTATCGCCTTGGATTGGAGGGTTGGGGTCTGATCGTCCCCTTAAACCGTGCCAAGTCTCTGCATACAGTCTGCTCTTTGTTACGTACTGTGTGGTCATTCTTAGGTGTACCCCAAAAATTTTGATGACTTGGTACTGGTACTCAGCAGATGAAAAGTGCTTGTCACTGTCTTGGATGAATTCAATTTCATGTGCCACAGCTGATAACGTTTGACAAGATGTGAAAGGTCCGCTTGTCGTCATACACTTTATTTCAGCAAAATTCAGGCCATCCGGCCGATTTGGGTTGTGTACTGGCTTAATTGTATTTAGCGCTCACCAGCTCAAAAGTGTTAAACAAGCGGATGAAATCCAAAGCAGTTGTCCTTGCGTGTGAGAAATATTCTTCTTCAGCTGTCGCTCTTGTTTTCATCTGTAGTTTCGGCCATCACACCATAAATAACCACACTGCTGCTATATATAAGAATATTTAGTCACCATGAAGCTGGTAGACAAAAGTAAGTTAACACTGAACCAAAACATAGGATTATTTGATTTGTATTAAGCGGTACAAAACTGCCCATAAAAATATGACGGCAGGCACATTCACTTAGAAGTTTCTCCATTCTTGCTTATTTTGTGAAGCAGTTTGTTAGGCAAAATATATTTCAAAATACATTGAACACGGAACAGTTGTGAACATGTCCGTATATTTAACAACTTACATAGTTGCATTTCAGCACAGTCGTGAGATATGTAATGTAATGTAATGTAAATGTAGATTTATATAGCGCATAATCGCACAGCACCTCTAATGCGCTCAATGCACCAGGTATTGTTGAAATAGAAACGTTTAAGTTGTGTTGGAAGATGGCACTGTGGAGATCCGGGTTTCGCAGACCGATATGGTAATCCACCTTGATTAAGGAATGGTACTGTAGGCCATAAAGTTAAACTGATGTGTGTGTGTATAATGGGGTCTTATTGTGTCTGCGTGTGCAGAGAATTCGCGACAAAGCGTTCTGGATCAGTTTGTCAGTATGCAGTCATCGACGTAGTTGAAGTATACTGCGACTTATTCCATTTCAGTTGCAGCATTGCTGGCATTAAGGGAGTCACGATGTACCATTATAACATTTCCACTGTGAAAAACACTCCAAAAAACAAGACGTAGTTATATTAAACCTGTTGAATATGCTAATGTATTGTCATACATTCGCATATTAATTGCACTGTTCTTTTGCAAAATAATTTGTAGTTAGCCTGGTGATAGTGCACTTATAACTCAAGACATATATAGTCCTGAGGATACGTTCGTCTGTGTTGTTATGCCTCCGCCTCTAATAGGCAGGGACATTAAGCGATGATGCTGTCTGACGTCTGTCTGTGTCTGTCGTGTACATCGGGCCTAAGTCGAGAACAGAGAGGCCTAGGAAGACCAAAATTGGCACAGAGGTAGCCCACATCACATGTGACTCTTGACACCACTTTCAAGGTCAAAAGGTCACCAGGCCGCTTTACTCACCGCGGCGTTTACGCATCAGGCAGCTGAAGTGGTGACTGGGAACGTATTCACCGTGGGAACCTACTACTACGTTGCGGTCAGGCGCTGTCGGCTTGGCGGCGCGAGGCGCTTCGGCGCCCACAGAGGGAGGAGAGGGGCGGGGGCATATTGTGGCGGCTCCCATACAGCTTGTTAAATTTAATACTTAATGTTAATTTGGCATCAAGTCGCCAAATGTTGCACCGAATATCTAAGAAAACTTCATGGATTGCGGGCTAGATGTACTTCGGATGTCCAGTCAGGGTGCTGAAGATAATGGTGCTGAAGGTCGCTTGGAGACTTGTTGGCTGCCAGTCCCACGTAAAGCTCGAAAATAGCAATAAATTGGCTGTGTGTGCGTGTGTGTGCTTATGTACATGTGACTGTGATGGGCACAAATGCATAATACACTGTTAGCCATCTCTGCTACTGTTGTTAAGAGAAGATTTTCAGTAAGCAAAGTGTAATCTTGTTGCCGACTGATATTTTGGCTTTTTTGATGCCGTGTTTTCAGTTACGCATGGATGTGTACTTGAACTGCCTGTGATGGTGGGTTATATTTCCAGGATCAAGTTGTTAATCAGCATTTATACTTCACAATGTACAGTTGCACATGCACTTATATGTATAGAAAGGATAAAGTCTGATGGCCGGCTCTAAACCCTCTCACACTGTCCTTCCGAGAGGACAGTGCTGATTGCCATTTTGTAGGTCCTGCGGGTCCAGCCAAATGTTACAGCCACCAGACCAGATTTCTCTCATGACTCGCCGTTTCCTCCGTAACTTATTTACATATTAACCTACATATTTACCCATTAACTTACCCCATGGTGATGGAACGCTGAGTTTGTTGCTTTGGTGTCGAGTAGCTGCTGCTGAGACTAAAACTCATGCAGTCGTGATTCCGACCGTGTCTGCTAGTGCATCTACCTGTGTGCATATATTTTAGCAATACTGTTACTGTTTGTCAAAGATTTCATGCTGTTTCATTGCCTGTATACCCAAGGCAAGTTGTTAATTAGCATCTATGCATGTACCATTATGTGCACTTACGTATATCAAAATGGGTAAAATCTAATGGCCTGCTCTATAATATACCCTGATGAGGTGTCGTACTTCTCGGTTTCGTAGATCCTGATCCTGCAAATGTTACATATGGTGGACAAGACCACTTCCACAATTTGCACAATTATGTGCTTTCATGCCCACCTGCTATATAATAATAATAACAATAATAATAATAATCGAATTTATGTAGCCCCATACGGTCGTAACTTTAGAGGCGCTGGCGGCAGGTTGGGTCAGTGTTCAGTTGAAGCCTGAGTAAATAAAAAAAGTTTCAAGTCTTGATTTAAAAATAGACAGAGAGTCACTGATCAGAACTGTTTGTGGCAGCGAGTTCCAGACAGATGGTGCTGAAAATCGGAAAGCACGGACTTATATGTTACTGCTATGCTTGTGACAGAGTGCACACTATTCACTACCAGGCTGTCTGGTCTGCCGATCAGCAGTTGGACAGTTTTGAGACAGTGAGTAATTCCTGTACTATCCTGGATGACCGTGTGCCATATCTGAAGTTCTGGAAAAGTCCCTAAGGTTGGGGAAGTGTTGGGGAAATTTGCAAAATGTCACAGGCAAGTTGTAAAATTCTATCATGTTGTAGTGTAATTTATTTCTTCGGTTATGGTGCCAGACGAGTGTTTAATAAGATCACTCGTAGAGTTGTCTTTGCAGGTTTTTAATCCAAATTCAGCTGTTGCAACAAGACCCTTATGATAACTTAAGTTTGTTCCATGCATGTGCTGTTGGCTCCACTTAAGCAGTAGTGTTCTGATCAATTCAATTAAATGTTGTAAACAAAAGCAACGCGGGTTAAGGGGGTTATTATGTCGCTGGCCCTCCATTACTGAATGAGAGATGCACATCTCTGCTCAGGGGCAGGGCCCCCCGTCTCCAAAATGACCTATACTGTGTCGAGTGGGTTAAACTATGAAATCTTCTGACATGTAAGTGAATGGTATGGTATGGTATATTAATACCATACCATACCATTCAATTAAATGTCAGAAGATTTCACAGTGGCTGGAGAGTGGTCATCCCGCATTGAGCATTCCAGCTGTGTTCACCAGCATCCATTTGTGCTGGAATTTTGCTGCATATTGCATAAACTTGAAACTGCACATTCTGTGATTCGCTTGTTTTGTTAAATCGTACTGTGCATTGATGAAATACGAGTTTATAATATGTATGTGAATGATATTACCGTGACGTCGTTGTCGTCGATGCTGCATAATCGTTAAAGACAGTTGCGTGCACCACAAGGATTTTTGACTGCCGTAACACATATAGATTGAATGTTGAAGATTCTGTCTCTGTGTTTGTGTCTCTGTTATTACACTAGGTGTATTGAGGTCGATATTGTGATTTATTCCAGCTGGTAGCTTCATGCCTTCCCATTTGTAGCTGGAGATGATTGACATCAGATACGGTTGGGGACAGCATCGAAGGATTACTCTTAACTGCTTGCAGGCGGGTTTACCTTGACCTTTCCCTGCTATTCAAACCGTTTTCAGATTTCAGGCAGGATGGTCAGCCATTTCATCTGGGTCCACCTTGTATGACCAACCAGGCATATACATATAAGGAGTTTTCACAGCGTACATAATGTTGTTGATCGTGGTGTCCTACAGGCGACGTGGGAGGAACTTGCGGGACAAGTTGTACACCGCGATCAACTCATTATCTGCTAACCACGCCTTTCCGAAAATGCTCTATGGCAGGTGATTGAGAATATTGTGATGATGTCAAACCCACGTGGTGCCAATTTACCGTTAACTTATGTTGTCGATTATATATTTGTTGTGTAACATTCACTATCGCTGTGTTCATTTGTTGCTGTGAATTACTGGTGTTATAGTGTAAATCATAACGTATTTTGTATTTGCATCGTTGTATAGAATTTACATGCTTTAAGCTGGCAGCTGCATTAATTATTGTGCTTGTTTGAATTGCCTTTGTTTGTTATATTCCTAGTTTAAGTGATGGATTCCAGTAACCAGGTTTGTTTGTTAGTTTGTTTCTAGACAGCTTGTTGGTAATGGTTTTCGTGAGGCATTCTAACAGATGGTGTACACTTGAAATTTTGTTAGAATTTCACTAGTCGAGCGTTCAGTTGGACATAATCATATACCATACTTTAATTTGTTAATATGTTTTATTGCCTGCTTTAAGTGAATGTGTCGTGTATTCTTAGCTGTTGTTTCAGATTGTCGTTTCTGCTTTTGCAGTAGTGTAATAATGTCATTACTGTAAGAGCACTCACCGTCTGAAGTATTGAATATTATTGGATAAATCTTTGCCATACGGATCGCTTTTGTGTCACTATTGGACTTTTGTAATTGACTAATTTCTAATCTCATGTTTGAGATGTACTGTTACAAAGACATAAATTTATGTGCCATTGATTTAACGTATTCAGTGAATGACAAAATCATAAAGTCGTGTCTGTTTATTATAATTCTGTAGAATGAACAGTACACAATACACTGTGTCCGGAAAAAGTGAGATCCGTAAATATTTTACAATAACAAGCCTGCACCTAAATGAAATTTTGCCCATACATGGTGACATTTGCTTGTGTTAGCAACACCGAGTTTCATACTGATCCGTCGTCCTGCGTATTAGAGATTATCACATTTCACAAACTGCTGTCATAGGTCTCCGATGTCCTGTGGGCTGCATGACTTACTTGTTTGCTGACATCATACGTGATGTCACTGTCTTTTGATGAACAAACAAAACGTTATGGATAGAAAAATCAAGTTTTATAATTAAAACTAGAATAGTAAAAGCACTCAAGAGAGTGTAAACCTCTGCCAATTCACTGAACATGCTTTTAGTACATTTCAGCGTTGGCCATATAATGCAGTGGTGAAAATTCTTTTTAAAGAAAATTCCTACATATGCATATACCAATATCCCGTCAGTTGTTGCTTGTTGCGCATGATCCCGCCGCTGCAAAAACTGTCATCAGAATTTGTCGACAGATTTCAGGTTGTACTGTCGAGTGACAAACAAAGACAAAGACTTAACCTCCCTGGCGGACGTAATACGAATTGAAAATACGATGTTAAAAGATCACTGGCTGAACTGGCATGTTGCTTCTCAATGTCCCCTTGTTGCTTATCAGAGTGATAAGAATAGGTCTGCTGCAGTGTGTTATACTTTAGTAACTGAATAATAATTGTAACTAACAAGATCTCTATAATCATACTAAATAAATATAATGAAAAATATGCAAAAAAATAATAATGAAAAAAGCGCTCGGAGGAGACGCAAACACTGCGCGCTGGCTGTAGTAAGGCGGAGTCAAA
>Ga0049107_10000892_pt1 | contig 10060 bp, 9 predicted proteins | sample WorMetilPIANOSA1_FD_61187 | JGI IMG/M metagenome (GOLD analysis project Ga0049107, IMG submission 61187) | Marine gutless worms symbiont microbial communities from Max Planck institute for Marine Microbiology, Germany - Olavius ilvae PIANOSA.1 | ecosystem: Host-associated > Annelida > Digestive... | reverse complement strand
TTATCTACCTTTTCCAGCGATACCCCATTACCAATATCCAGATGCAAATCAGTATTAAGCCCATCTGTGATTGGTCTATCTGCCTTACAGCATCTGCAGATGAATGACTGGCTTGCATTACGCAGACTTTCTTTCACTCCACTACATCGTTTATGAATCCATTTCTTGCAACCATGGCACAAAATTAAATTATTGCGAACTCCCTTCTTACATACACCACAGGGCCACTTACCTTTCTCTTCCACCTTATCTTTCATACTACAACTGAACATTACCTTCGTTTTTCCTGTATTCATCTTCAAACCTTTTGCTTTAAACACCAACAAAACAAAGAAAACTCGGTCTCCTGTTTTACTCCCGTATGCACGTGATTTATCTGAGTGCTAAATAGCATTGAGCCGTAGCTGTGGAATTTGAGGATTTGCACTTGCCACTCATCGTTTTTCTTCCACTTCCCTTTTCGTTAATTATTCCATTTGTTTCCATACAGTAGACTAAGCTCATTACTAGGCAGTTTGGAGCACATGTTCAACTTTCATATTGTCATTAGTGAAGATTTAATATTGTGCATTTATTTTTGTTTCATTGAATTGATGTGTTTTGTATAATTCCAAATATTGTGCATATGTTGTGTGTCACAAGTCATAGCAGTATTCTTTTGTTACATTACTCACACAATAGTTATATTCTGTATGCCATCACTGGCCTTCTTCGGAGATCGTATTAAATTAATTATTAATAAGCCAGCTGTTATGCTAATTTAATGTCATCTGTTTGATATTTCCAGTGTTGTGCACACTTAATTCATCTTTGTATGATGCATTTAAGTTTTTTAAACTTTTTATATTGCAGCCAAATGCAAGTTATATCAAATACGTGGAGATCATTGCACATTATTGACTATATGTAACAGAATTTGTAACCATACATTTTGTGAATAGATATTAATTCCTAAGCTAATTTTCTGCAAATTTTTATTCAAATTTTTGCATTTCAAACTTTAGTTATTAAAAGAAAAGAAAACGTGCATTATATTAAGTTGCTGTTGGGCATTATTGGCATTTTGTAAGGTTAATTGTGTGCACAAAATAAGCAACTGATGATGGCAAACTTTGTGACATTGTTAGTGTGTTTTCGCCGTTGATTCCGTGAGGAATAATTTTTATTTTGTTTTGTATATGAGCTTCGTGAACATTGTTTTATTATGAGTTGTTAAATCCGATCCTCAAAGTTTCTTCTGTGGGATATATTCAGGGGACCCAGCCTAAACTGGAGTTGATTGAGTTGGAGTTGATTGAGTTGAAAAATAGACTAGTTAGTAGTAGTAGTTGTGAAATCCAACAAGGCAGATGGGATTTCTACTGTTGTTGGTTGATTAATGTTTTTGTTGATAAGGTAATTCATTCAGAAAGTCACAGGTGGACTTTGTTGATGAAATTTCTTACGCGGATATACCCTGCCTGTGTCCCCAAAAAAGTGACATCATAAGTACGACTGAACTTATCAGAATTAATTATCCCATAAATCTCGTTAACTAGCACTTCTTTGGAATTAATTCTGCAATTCTCATCAAAATTTGCTGAGTAGCTTTTAAATATTTTAAAATTAATACTGGAAGACCGAAGTTTCCAGCACAGCAACATTCAAACGACAGGCTTGCAACAATAATGGAGTGATGTTTACGTTTGTTGATCACTTCAAAATTAAGGATGGTTTTCACTAATGAGGACAAAATTGTGAGTTTTGAGACAAGATAAGGGTTACAGTGCTAAAAAACTGAATCAATTTTTTGACAAGCATTGATCGCGTTCAGCAGTGGACCAACTGCTGCGGAAGATTGATGCAACGGGTTCTGCGCAGAGGAAGTACAGCAGCGGCAGAAAATGCACGGCCCGCATGAGCGAGAACATTGACGCTGTTGAAGAGCTTTGTTTAAGTCAAGAAGATGCACATGCACCTGAAATTCATAGAACCGTGTATCACTCACTTTGAGCACAAAACTGACATTATTGTGACTTTCATATTGGAAACTTCTGTCTTTTGTTGCCAGATTTTAATTACTTTTATGTCCGAAACCAGGTTGCAAATTTTGTCTAAATTACGACAATCACTTGCTAATTAAAGTGGCCGTAAGTATAATCAATTCTGACAAGTCAAGTTGTGGTTATGACGATTTGTATTTGTGCTTCACTTTTTGTGGGACACGGGGTATATGCGGGACAGGGATGGTGTGACAAACTGTTGCGTATGGTTTGAATCAGATTTTGATAGTTTGATTAGAATAATGATTGCACATGGCTGCTGTCTCACAGCCAGTTATAAATGGAGTTAACTCTTAGCGTTGTCATAATGGTTATACATAATAGTTGAAAAACATTATCAGCATTGTTTTACCTTTAGCACAGGTATATGATCTAGTGAGTCATCTATTCTTGTACACATTAATAATTCTTGATACCAGCTAACTCAACCAAGTGTTAGCTTCACTAGTTAGCAACTGTTATCAGTTCTTTTTGGTCACGACTGATACTCCTGCAGTTACTGCAGTCTCTAGACGTTTGAAACAATCTTCTACCACATGCACTTTGTTTTCTGTCAATGCAAATGAATTATAGTCAGTGTCCATTAAAAGAAATAAGGTGTCGTTATTAGTACGAATGTTTCTGGTTCTTGTCTTGTTTGTAACCTAGGCTTAAGGCTCGTCAGTTACTTACTGTTTTCCCAGTCATATTTATGTTTATATGTTCACAAATATGTCGCAGCATGATTTTCATTGCTAGCCAGTGTTGCAGCTGTTCATTGTTTTATGGTGATATGACGCACTCCCTTTAATGCCAATTTTCCGGGTAAGCCTGCCTGGGTTAGACGGTTGCCCCTTAATTCTCCTTCTGCATTTTTCCTAAACTGTGTATCCTTTTGGTACAGGTCTAAACTTTCCATGTCATCCTTAACACAGTCCCGCCAGGTTTTCTTTGGGCGACTCTTCTCTAATTTCTTCAACCTCCAACGACGTACAACACTTGGAAGTTGAAGTAATTAAACAGAGGAGCGTTATAAACAAAGCATATCTACGTGAAGTCCGTTTGCGTCTACATAGAACATTATTTGATCTGTACTAGTAGACCTGCTGCTGTTGTTTTCTTGCTTTTCCAGCCTATTTTTGCTGCAGCCAGGTTCCCTCGAAAGAGAAGCTTACGGGGATTGTTGGAGAAGGGTTTTTATAGGCCAGATGCTGAGATGCCACATCTCTTGCCCGACTATCACGAGTCATGGTCGACGCACTGCAGAGCAAGCACTGTCATCTGTAGCCTTTCAATACTTGCGTCGCTGCTTTTTATCGTAATTTTCGTGCTTGCCTGCTTTCTTTTGAGTTTTTTTTGTACAGTTCAACTCGTTGTTAATTCTCTGTTTCCTTGCTGCAGCCAAGCTGGCTGCTCGACAGTTAAACGTTGCATATTGTATTGTAGCTGCGACGCTGACTGCACTGTTTTGTGGTGTTGTTTGAGAGCGCAGTTGCTGTGCCCAGTGGCTACTTCCTAACTTACATTGCTCATAGTCACAGCTGAAGGTGCAAGATTTTCCATTAATGGGGAGGGCGTGTTCAGAAGCGGATAGACATGCCCCCGTTCCAAGGAGCGGGGCTCCAGCACGCGCCAGTTCTTAATACCGCTACTAATGCCGATATAGTTTGACCTAGAATGACTAAAGTTAGAATGGTACTTGTGTGGGAGTGGCGTGTTTTATGGGGTCAACAACGCCGTTGCATATTGCGCAAATGCGTCGCGCACTTTTTCAGCGACAGCTGAGTTTCTCGTTATTTTTGCAGATACTCTGAAAATTTATTGCTCCCTAAATGCACCTTCTCGTGATTTTTAAAGCTACTATTACTGTTGTTGTCATTAGGTTGTGTAAGAACATTATTCAGAGATGTGGGAATTCTGTTGCCGTTTTGCAACAAATATTTTATCTCTGACATTGCTTTCATAAAACTTATGAAAAAAAATCGGTAGAAATTGACAAAATTTTGCAGAAACATATATCAAACTATGATACATCAAAAACTAAAAAAAATCCGCACTATGTCTAAAACAACTTATACCAACGTGCAAAACACTGTTTGACAAAAATCAACTCGGTCAAAGAGACGAATGAGAATGAAAATCAACATTAAACGCCAATAGATATGAAATTTATTCATCAGATCAAATAGCTGTGTTCTGCAATCAAGAATCTGAACTATACTGGCTCAGCTTGTGTTCAAAATATCCCACTGAAAGTTCACCTGTCGCTTTTTAACACTCATATAGACGGGTGCGCCATTACCGAACTGCTGCTATCAATTACGCATTTTTAACACTTAACTTAGCCAGTAGTTTAGATCGTTGATAGCAGAATACAGCGGTATGATTTTTTAATGAATAACTTAAATTCGCAAGCGTTCGATGTTGTTTTTCATTGCAAAAAATATGCCGTTTCATCTCTGATGAAATTGATTTATGTAAAGCACCGTTTTGCACGATTTAATGCTAGTCGTGTTAAAGATGTAGTAAGAAATTGTTGCAGTCCTTGATGCAGCATAGTTTCAATCACGTTTCGGCAAAATTTCGTCAATTTCTACCGATCTGTTGAAAAGTTGTACGGGTCCGGTATTTATGAAGCACCGAGTGTAACGTGCAGGTATAGTATTGTCGTGCATGTGCGTGCGTGCGTGCGTGTTTGTAAATCGATGTGCTGACTTGTTAAATACCACCCATGTTTCCTTTATATTAAGAACAAGTGTTGAAAGTTTCCCAAATAAATTTATTAATTAATCTAAAAAAAATGGTTTATTTAAATCTTTTGTTTGATTAATTTTCAGTTAATTTGTACTGGTGTCTGGTAACGGAAAAGGTTCATGCTTGACTGACTGGCTTAAATGTGCTGTGCTTCGGTTTTCTCATAAGTCACTGTTGCGTGATGATTGAGCAGCGTTTAAATATTTCATAATTTGGATTAAGATCATCGTGAAATAATAGACCACTGAATTTTTCAGTGTGTGAATTAAAAGGAATTGCATTTTACGTTTATGTCTAGTTGTAAGTGGTCGATCATTGACAGTCGAAGGCGTTTGATTGCTATTACTTTTGATCTCATTTAACAAGCTCTATCAGTCTCGGTTCAGTGTTCTCCTGTTAGGCCTAAGCCTGGTCCCGGAGATATGTCCAAGTAAGCTGTTGAAAATTGACGGAAAGATATTTTTACAAAGCCACTTCTCAGCGACGGTTTGCTAACAGCTATTCAGTTCGACAAATGTCGTAAAAAGCGACTAAACCAGGCTCGGTCTGACCTCTCTCTTAGCCTAGGCCTAGTTTTCTTTTGATGTATGTGTTGTGCTGTTAACTATGGACTCTTTTTAAGTTGTTATTTTTATGTTATTTGTGTTCTGTCGCTTGATTGTTCTCGTTAGGTTGTCAGTACCAGTACAAGTGATTGACAGGAAAGTCTCGTCTCTGAAATGACCTGTAATGTGTTGATGGGGACGTTAAACCCTACAAACTCACTCAGTTCGACAATCTTATTGGTATTGGTCGCTACGGTCAAAATATTAGCTTGGCCAATACCGCTGATGAAAATATAGTTGAAGTACGAAGTACGCACGAAATGCAGCAACTGAAGCGAGTGCACACTCATTGCACAAAGAAAATGAAATTAAGCGACGAGTATATCAGTTATTACACTGCAGTTTCGACAACTTTACGCATAGGCCTAGACGACATTGTTGCACAGTTTCCAATAAAATTAAAGTCGTAATCTAGCTTAAGAAATAGCTGTGAAATACCGGCACCCATAACACTTGCTGGCAGTTTGCTGGAGGAGGACAGGGAGCTGAACCGCATCTCGCCTCAATTACCGGACTGTTTGCACGCTGCTGCTGCAGCTGCCGTTGGGGATGCAGATGTCAGTCGGTGACACTCAGTAGAGACATCGCTGTGGCAATCGTACGTTGTGATGGAAATTACCTTGAGCTCTATGTTGCCGACTCGGTACAGATTAGGCCTACAAATGTGCCCGGTTTCACAATTCGCAATGGCTATGCCTCCGACAATTTTACTGGCCACAAATCAGAGTTAGGGAGAGGGCATTAATAGACCCACTGATGATGTATTCACCAGTGATGTAGTCCTCGAGCTGCAGGGTCTTGATCTCGATAGGCGCCTCAAGGACAAAAATGAAGGTCTTGGATCATGAAGTCTCAAAGAAAAAGTCTTGCAGTTTTCCAAGACTTGCTGGATAATTCTTGACGGCAGTGACCAAGGCACCATGGCATTTTGTGACAGACAACAAAAGCTGTTTGCCATTCGGAAGCCATTCTTTGAGAGAAACTTAATTCTGCGCTGCATGCACATCAGCCTCAGTTGAGAGGATATTGGGGGCTATTTGTTAGGCTACACAGATGTCAGTAAAGCACAGTGCATAGATTGTGGAAAATTGCTTTCACTCGGTAGCAATAAACCAGCGGGAAAGCAACTGTTCACGGGTTGATATATGTCATCTAGAAAAATGCCACAAAGATGTACACTGTACATGAGGAAAGTGGAATCCCGTCAACAAGGACCACCTGCAAAAAGGTGAAACTGGACGAGTTATTGGCGGTGCATTGTAGGGCTGACATATAGGCTATGGTGTCTGAATGATGTGTGAAAAAACACTAATATTATCAGGTAACTTTCGTTTTCGTTTTTTTCGGCCGAAAATGAGTGTTCGTTTTCGTTTCGTTTTCGGCCATAAATGAAATTTAATTTTCGTCGGCATTTTCGTTTACGGCCGAAAATGAAAAATGCTTTTCGGTTGGCCTCTATGCATCACAAAAATGTCTTGGTCTTCGTCTTGGTCTTGAGATGCAAAATCTTGGTCTTTGTCTTGAACACTGGACTTGATCTTGTGCTTGAAAGAATTTTAAAGTCTTGGTCTTGAAAATAAGGTCTTGGTCTCGATCTTGGTCTTGAAAAAAAGTCTTGATTACATCACTGGATTGCGTGAGATATTTGTAGAGAAGACTGGGATTGCCAAAATGTGAGGGCACGGTGAAACGCCTAACCTACAGCCGGGGGATATAGAATGTTTGTGAAAAAGGTCCCCGGAATTCGGGTCATAATCACCAGCATCCTTCAAGAATTGCCTGACGGCATGGGCGGAACTATCGCCGTTGCAGACCGTGCAATCCAGAGGACCGCGGAGTCACGGGACCCAAACGCGCTGTTTCAAAATATTTTCTTGTTTTGTAACTTAACTTTTGTGGCGGTACGGCACAGAACCTTTGGTGCGCCTGCATATTTACAGAGCACTTAGCAGAGGACCTCGCCAGGGGAGAAGGCATAGGCCCTGTAGTGTTTACTGCAGGGTCAACATTTGAACTGGCGCCACTGTACGGTAAATATAACTGCCGCTGCATGGCTATCGAAGACCGATGTTGGCTCTTGGCTACCGGATATGCCGGCATTTCTTGCTATCAGAAACGATTTTCTCAAAAATTGCAAAGATGTTACCGGTAGTTGGATAATTTATCCGGTTCTTTTACGTGTGCAATGTGATATGCACAATACTAACATTCTGGGAACCTTTGACCATTGGAGAACGTACAAGTATAATTCCGCAGCAGCACATTAATTAGAGGCGCCTACAGAGTGGCTATAATACCGAGACGAACGGTTTCTGAAGTGGCTAGGCCTACAGTGCGCGCCTGTCGACTTATCGTGGTCAGCGCACACCGGGACCGGGGCGTGACCTTGACACATTACGCCGAAGTGATGTCTTCTATCATTCATAGCGGCCGGCGGCACCGTTCTTGATAGGTCTTTACCGGCCGCCCGCAGTCAGTCGTCGTGGGTGGTCAATAGCTGACGATTAAGTGTTCACTGTGCGTTTTGTGCTAGATGCGCATCCTCAACAGTCTCAGTTGCCATGACGCTATACAACCAGCCATTAACCTTACCGTGTACGGCTGTATTTATCAAATTCCAACAAGGTCAGAATAGTCTGCAGGCAAAGACACCGTGCGCGCTTGCGGAGTGAGTTATTTGCAGGGGGGGGGGATCGACCCGCCGCAGATTTGAGGTAGCACGGTGGATCAGTCAGCCACTTCTTAAAAGCAGAATGCCCAATCCTCGGACCGTCAAGCAGGACCACGTGGTTATATAACTGTTGTATACACTGTCAGCACTCAATCATTTGACTGATTGACTCGCTGCCGCTTGCATTAGCACATCAATACAGACTTCAAGCCTTCAGGCAGTGGACCAGTTCGGAAAGTGCCGTCAGTGCGGCGTACGTCGCCATTGAGGCACTCGACGTAACGGGCGCGCCAAAAAAAGTAGCCCCCTAAAGAATTGTGCTAATGTTTCAAGAATTATGGAGAGATGTGACACAAAATTTTACACACTAGTTACTCATTCACTTATTCGCAAATCCAGAAAGTTGCATTACATTATCTACAGAATTCACATATTACGTTGCTTTTAGTCGTGGCATCTTAGCAGTTGAGACGTTATCAACTATTCAAGACAGCCCAAACACCGTAAGTAATTTGCAGTACTTTTCTCATTATTAGCCATACCGAAATATAACTTGGCAGATGTATGTTGTTGACGTCCAACAGTCCTGCAAAATATTACAGAATTAACTTAAACCGCTGATGAGTTATCAGCAAGAGATTGTGGGGGGGGGGTACTTTTTGGCGCGCCCTGTAGGTACATCAGTCCAGGAGGCGGCCAGCTGGCCGGACGACAACGCAAACTACAGTGACCAGAGCGGGTCTACTAAGTAAAAATGCAGGACGAGCAATGCAGGACCTAATGTCAGGGGTGGAAAATACAGGATCTGAAAACGCGGGACCGGAAAATGGAGGCCCAACGTCCGGAAGACGGTTACTTTATTTAATTAGCAGACACATTTTGAACCCACAATATTTTGTGTATGTCGCCATGGAAATGCGCACGACTGTGAAAATATACTTACATGTATGATATTAAGTTTGAGAAAAATACGAGTGTTGTGCGTTTAAAGTGTCATGTTATGTCATGTCATGTCATGTTCATGTAGGGCCTACTGAAAAATAAGAATGAAAGCAAGCAGGTGCATTCTTTATCTAGAAGTATATATGTATTGACGACGAGCGTCAATTCAAGACGGCCAATTAAGCGCCTGCAGGTGACGCCACTGTTCTGAAGCGGTTATTCCACGATAACTTCGTTACTTTTCGTCGTCGTAGATCGAACAGAATCGCATTTTTGGAATCAGTGAATTTTTTACGTATATGCAAATTTTCAATTTTCGTGATAGTCACGTGAGCACTTTTCGGCACCCTTCATGGGCCTATATCTGCCAAATGCCTGGTCACAGACTCTTCAGACTAGCAACAGGCACACCTTCAGAGTATCGGCTTTCCATCGGTATACCATTGGTTTGTGGTAAAACTGTTGTCTGTAGGCTGTGCGCAGGATAGTCGAAGGGTACCCCAAAACGCTTGAAAATGCTGTTTGGGATCTGGCTCCGCCCACGCTACAAAATTCCGGAATTTTTCACGATAGCAAACGGCCTTAAATGAGCTTTAACAAAAATATTCGTTAAAACACGTGCAAAGCCACCCAGCCACGTTGCCGTAGCAAAAGAAGAAGAATAATTTATTTATCACAAATAAACATATAAATCAAACTTCAGACTAATACATGTTAGTGATGGGCTGCCGGAAAAGCAATAGCCATCTATGCCGGCCACCCATGTTAGATGTATAATGAATATACGTTAGTAGAGAAGAAACATGGATTAAAATTAAATAATACCAAATGGAGAATTTAAAAAATATAACATAAAAAATAACCAAACAGTTATACCGTCTGCTGTTATTTAACAACATTCACTAAGTATACTTACAGGCACAATAATCTATTTTGAACAGTAATCCATATAGACTAGCTACAACCAATCAAGTAACTAGGATCAATAATCAGTACAATTTAGCAGATGCAGCTTAAGCAAGGACTTGAATCTGTTAACGGACATTGGCTCTTGAAGTTCAGATGGC
>Ga0049107_10000890_pt1 | contig 10074 bp, 7 predicted proteins | sample WorMetilPIANOSA1_FD_61187 | JGI IMG/M metagenome (GOLD analysis project Ga0049107, IMG submission 61187) | Marine gutless worms symbiont microbial communities from Max Planck institute for Marine Microbiology, Germany - Olavius ilvae PIANOSA.1 | ecosystem: Host-associated > Annelida > Digestive... | reverse complement strand
AAAGTTACTATTGCACAATAGGAAACTATATGTAACATGTGGAATGGTACCATGTTTGTTGACCTCGACTGACCGCTAAACGCGTCGAGCCTGTTGTCAGCATCAGCAGAGCTTCTTGTTACCTTTTCATTATAATTACTTGTTATGTTGTGTTCATTGTTTTTAATATAAATCATTCAAGCATTCTACCATTAATGGCACTGAATATGAATAGCCTGCATTGTGCTGATGTGCCGTTAAGCAACTACTCACTCACTCCCTCACTGGGTACTGCTGGTTTACGTTGACGACTTCTCCACCTCTGCCTCCGAATAATATAACTTTAGTCTTTGTTTCATTGAGCGACATGCCCCATTCTTGTGACCACGAAACCAATTCATCTACTGCATGTTGTAGATCACACATGAATCTCTTCAAATCACTTCTGATTGTGAGTGCAACAAGGTCATCTGCAAACTTAGGAGATATACACTTATGCACGTCATGCATGTACATAATGAACAGCAATGGACCTAATCGAGTACCAGGTTCCATATAATGATTCCATCCAGTCACCAACAAGACCATTAGCTTTGATTCTGGCAAAGCGATTACTCAGAGAACTACGAACATGAAGAAAGAGCTTAACAGATATACCGAAGTCCCTTCCAACATTGACTAGAAGAAGATTAGTAAAATTTAAAAAGAAAAACTCCAGCATTTTTACCCACTAGCAGTCCACTTTTAATTTTTTCCACAAGCACTAGCAAAGCCCGAGTAGTGCTGCAATTTTTCAACTAACCGAATTGTTTTGGGCCGAAGCTCACCTGTTCTAGAACTGATAAAAGTCTCTGACAGGTTATGTGCTCAAAGTTAACCACTTACCCAAATACGAGGTTATTGATACTGTTCTGTAGGCACTACACTCATGGTAATATCTTTCCCTATTTTAGGAAGGACTGCTCGATCCTCCTCTTTCCAGACTTTAACAAAAGAACCCTGTGTCCATAAAAAAATCCAGAGAAAAATGAGACACTTTTTCATTTCATCTCTGTCAGCATTATCAATGAGCTTTGCTGTAATTTCATCCAAACCATCAGTATCTGAACCTGTACTGAAGGTTAGATCCACCTCATAATTGGTGCATTCATGAAGTCATTACCTGAGCCTGTCTTTGCATCATCACTCATATCATTTATCATTTTCCTCATATCATGACAATTGTTTTGTTTTACCACTCCAGATTGTGAAACTTTACGAATATGAAAATCTTGCAATTCTGATCGAATCTCACTGTCTTCAAACAAGTACACAGGTTTACCTTGTCGAAGTACTCGTATCGGCTGGACTGCACCAGATAATTGCTGATTTATAAGTTTGTTTATTAACTTCCATTTATTTTTCTCAGAAACCGTTCTAAGATATTGGATGGATGGCTGCTACGGACGCCCTGCATATCGTCCGCGAACAAATGGTGGCACATAACGTGCCTTACAAACAGATCGTCGATGTTCTCGGTGTATTCGATGAATCGTTTTAGGGCTGAGGACAGACCCCTGTGGTACACCAAAATGTAGCGGTAGGCTGTCCGACTCACTCTCACCGACACGGACGACTTGGCTGCGTTCATAAAGAAACTCGGCCAGCCAGCCGAGAGCATTACCTTCGACATTGAACCGTCGCTTCAGGTCCTTCATGAGGATTGAGTGGTCTATGGTGTCGAAGGCGGCGGATAAGTCCAATAACATCAGCGCACTGATGTGGCCTTGGTCGACGACACTGATCATGTCATTCAGTACACAGACGATGGCGGTTTCCGTCGAATGGAACGGTCTGTAGACATGATGTCACTAACGACGACTTCCGATTCCGATGAAGCTGATTCTGGTCTCCAACCTTTTATTGGCATTTGAAATGTGTATCGGTTTACAAGACAGATCAGACTACAAGGTAAATCAGTTATGGAGCACAAATCGTTTATAAGTAAGTGTTCTTTTTTAATTCTCTTGTCTCTTGAAACGTGTCTTGTTGCAATGAATAACAGATGAAGATCACTTTCGGTTTGGTATACTCCCATAGCAAATGAACCAAAAAATTTCACTGATCCGCCAACCCTTCCATCAGCTAACTCTTCTGGTGATATCTTCATCCGTCAGTTTGATGCTGTATGTCGTTTTTAATGTATTTTTAAGACTTTCACTCAACTCTGCAGCCGATCTTGCTATGGCTGTAGATAAAACAAAAAAATACGAGATAAGTACGAATCGTACACAGAGAGTTTGGTGAAGATAACAATAACAAAAGGAAAATATAAATATTTCAAAACAAAATGCACTCGTCCACTCATCAAGCGCAATATCCCATTCATTATATACTGTTAATACAAGTTTGTTACGACATTGCATCAGACTTGGTGATCATGCAGCATCGATATACAGTACGCATAAGCGTATACGCACCCTAGCAGATAGCTGGCTTGACTTAAGAAAATGCATTGATGCATTGAAAAGTGTTGATCCAGAAAGACAGGGGTGAACAGCTGTCTGATCTGCATGCTGTAAGCCACTTTCGCTGACCACAGTCGTGCATCCAGCTGAGCATACAGTGCAGTTTGAGCCTTCAGTTGACGTCCAGCTGCCAATTGGACACAGCACCACTGTACCTCAGATTCGCACTTTTGCCGCCAGTCTAGAAAAACTCGGAGCAACGGATGTGGCACACCAAATCTACTGTTCAGACCTTTGTGCCAACTTTCGGCGATGTTTATTGTTCTGTGGCCATTATTTTCGTAGTGTGTACATAACGACGGTGAAAATTTGCAATTGTAATCCACGTTTGTTTGAAGTAAGTACCATAGCGAATGCAAGAGCCTTGGCATTCGTTACATGAACCTGCAACACGGGCTGTTTGCAGAGCCAGTTCCAGACTAGTGGTGCTGCAAACTCTGGTAGTACCGTCAGATAATGCACCTGATCCAGATTCTCAGCGGAGAGTCAAGATCCTGGTACTGTTGCTACTGTTTCAGGCCATCGCGATGAACACATCTGTACAGTGACTGACAGAAATGGAAGGATCAGCCTTTCAACGTTGCTTCTGGGAACACACAATGACAGCTGTTATGGCAACCAGCTCGTAGTCGGTTACAAATCTCCACTGCCTGCCAGCGTCGCCATATCAATGCATCTCGGAGGGCCGTAAACATTTCATGATGTAGCTTGCAACTTGTTGGGCAAAAGAGCCCAGGCAAGAGGCATCAATCAATCAATCTAGAATTTTTAAAGTGGCCCAAGTAAAAAATACTGCAAGGACCACTATCATACAGTGAATACCGTAAATACAATAAATCTGTAAAACAGTACAACACGAGTCAGTGCATGTGTATGTTCGAGTATGACTGGTGAATAAATAGGCATGTCCTTTGCATGCACATAACACAGCTGGTACGTGTTATCTGGAGACATTCGAAAAGTTCCGTCACAGACAAGGTATGGTGACGCATAGAGACACCAGCTCAGTGTCAGCGAAGAATAACAGCAGGCGACCTTAAACCGAGTTTACACTTGACGATCCCTGTTAACACTGGTTGTAACACTTGGTACACGGTATTAACACCGTATTAAGAAATTATTTACGTCTTGCATTACATCACCAGTGACAATACAGGTTATTAGGTTTGCATTCTGCATGGTGTCCCATTTTCTCAAAACGTTTGCTAGAAGAGAATTAAATGTCGATTTTTGCCAGTCACTGACAACATGGGCTTATTATTAATAACCGAACTGATAAAGTTAATTCATTGAAACGTATCATTTTTGAAAGTGTGCATAAATGCTGTTTGCCAAAGTTGTCAAATTTAGACTGTGCTTGTTGAAACTACAGCGTGTCGAAAGTTGGTGCGTTTTTATCGAGACAAACCAGGTGTGATACCTAAATAAAGGAGAGAACTTGCTATAGCCGTTTGCAGCAAGCCACGTGGACAGTGATGTATTGGAGTAATTTCTTGTTGCTGGTTGAATGTATGTTGCCAGGTTGGCGGACAGTTGCGATAGGTCGTAATGCGGATGAGAAGACGTGATGATGGATGGCACTGGACGCCGCCGCTGTGCCGTCACCCGCTGCCGCCGCTGCTGCTGATGATGATGGGATTTGGAGTGACGTCAGCACTCAATCATCACTCTCAGGGTTTGTATATCATTCAGGCATATATAGCTGCATCGGAATCGTTATATTAACAATCACCCTCCCTATAGACAGCGTCGTATTTGGAACCCCGCGGCTGCGTCGGAGGTGAGCGCATGAGGAGGGAGGGAGGAAGCACAGAACTTGCAAGCGTGCCGTAGACGAGTGGAAAAATTTTGTTGAAAACGTTTAAAAATGTTATTCCATCCCGTGACTCGGGTGATTTTTCAGACTTTAAATAGACAATAGCCTTGCATAACGATTTTTATCACACTGTCAACATCAAGCTGTAACTGATAGCGAAGTTGCCTTTTACTTTGTGGTAATCCCTTAGAGTCTGAGAAAAATGTCATTGCAATGCACCGCAAGAAAATCTTGAACAGGGCCACAATGTTAATCCGTGTATGTATACTACACTACCCATGGTATACGCATGTCCATTAATCATCAGAACTTTCCTTGACAGCTGAATTTCGTAGCACGGCTATTTTGAGCCACGTAGTGAAGTGATGAATGCGACGACACAGTACATTGGGACTGCATAACACAGGCGCAGTTGTCTACCTGTCTGGATTTGGTTTGATTGAAAACGCGGCTGTATGCGAAAATAAATTCCTTTCTGCGTGGCTGTAGTAAAACTCGAGGAGTCGAGGTGTAATATTGTGGCAGAAGAAGATACGGATTGAATGATGGTGAATGACAATGAGTGACAGACGTAAGCCCTCCCCAGGCACCTTACTCTAAATAGAAGCCCCATGGGGCAAAATCCGCCCTTAGGACAAGAGTCCCTGTCTACTTCTGCTCCTAACTAACTTTGGCCTTTGTGTAACCGGTCTGTTTTTCAGAGATTAGGCTACTCCAGGTTCCTCCATCTTCCACAGAAGAACATGTGGACTTGCCGGTGCGAGATTATTACAAGCCGGATGCCCTTCCTGTCATCCAGCTGACAGTGTTAAGGACAAAAGCCCCTGTATCTCTATGAAAAATATTATACATATTCACAGGGTGACACAGCACCAGTATTATCAGTAATAGCTACTGTTCGAGCGTTGTGTTGGTTCTTCCAGTTTTCGCCTGCTTTTGTTGGTCACACTATCGTTTAGAGCGAGGCAGCGACAGCGTTGTCAGCGTAAAGATTGAATCTGTCTGTGTATGTACTATGATAATGAAAAAAGCGCTCGGAGAGACGCAAACACTGCGCGCTGGCTGTAGTAAGGCGGAGCTAAAAATTTTCGCACCGCCGCAAACCCCTTCCCGGGGGCGCGGGACGGCCAAAATTTAATCAGCTGGAGATGGTCACTATCTTTACCTACAAGCCCAGTTTGGTGAGGATCGATGCACGCAATTTGGAATTATCGTGGTAACAGACCCACACACACACACACAAACACACCCACCCACAAACAGACATGACCTATTACAATATACTGCGCCGCAGCTAGCGCGCAGTGTAACACGTATCACAGACCGAAGATTTCTGGGAGTTGCGGCTGCGTCTGTATTACTGCGTATAATCCTGTCCGTTGTCTGTATGGATGGAGATTAGAGACTCGCTGTGGTCCTAAATAGCCGTCACTAACCGTACTAGAGTCGATTGAATGTACTAAGCGGTACAGTATATTGCCGCCAACGGTGTAATTGGATACGTTAATTCCATCCTTCCGTAGATTCGCGCCTGGCTTCGGTTGATTACATTCGTTTTGCGCGTTAGTGCATTACTGCGTGCGCCGTCATTCCAGATGGAACTGTGGATTGCAGGGACGTGGATCGTGGGAGGTCTTGACCCCCACTGAAAATATGTATGAGGGGTCAGAGTATGTATTGACCCTTCCCCTAGAAAATGTCACATTCTTTCATTTCAAAACTGTTGTTGGATAACTTAAGTTTCACACCATCAAGGATGAAAGACTTGTGACAAAAATGGAAGATAAAACTAATTTTTGAGACGCCTGAAACAGTTTGATGGCTTGACCTGACTGACCCTGACTAGCCCCATATTTTACGACAGATCTACACCACTGGTGGATTGCACACGGAATTTCTACATGACAACGGCAAAGCTGCACCGAGTGCAGTTGTGCATGGTGTTATGTAAGAGTACCGCTGTCCATCAAGTCTGCTGGTTTGTGTAGAACTGCGGAAGCGATTGCTGTAATGCACATAGCAACGTGCACTGCCAGACACGCAATCTGGTCGCAGTGGGTATCGATCTGGCCTTCGATTTCGTAGAAAATTCGTTGTCGCTTAACTGACGGGGATATGGTCTGTGTTGTTGCTGACATGCCAGAAGGTGCCGCTGCCCGTCGATATCATTCAGCTGAAAGTTGATTACTCCCATATAAGTGCTGGTTAAGGCTATGGTTACATCTACGATTAGACTTCAGTTGGACGGCCGTTCGGCGGTCGTTGGACTGCTTACCGAGGGTCATTAAGGTCGCACTGACCTAACACGGGCCACTGACATGCTAGCCGCTGTCTCGCCGATCTGTAATTGACTGAGGCCTCAGGACGGCGTCGCACATACAAGGTCATATCGTAGGTCGTCGAATGGTCGTAGCGCCGTCGAATGGGAGTCGAACGGCGGTCGAATCGAAATGGAATCCAAGTGGAATCGTGTTTGTAACGACCGCATAAGTTGAGTTGAGTTAGTAGGGTTTAACATCCCCATCAACACATTACAGGTCATTTCGGAGACGAGTCTTTCCAGTCAATCACTGGCACTGGTACTGACAACAAGAACAACCAAGCGACAGAACACACAAATAACATATAAAATAACAACCTAAAAAGAGTCCCTAGTTAACAGCACAACACATAATCAAAAGAAAACTAGGCTAAGAGACAGGACAGACAGAGTCTAGTTTAGTCGCTTTTTACGACATCCGGCCAGGAAACGGAGCGGGTCTATTCTTACAACCCCGGAGCCCGCACGGGGCGTAACGATCGCATAACACTAGTGTATGAGGTGGCAGTTTGGCGCAGTTGGTAGTGCACTGGTTTATATTAGCGATCGTGGAATTGCGCGATTATGCGCGCGCATAGTCGGACATTGCGCCCATAATTGGCCATCCTCGGCTTAATTCGCTTTTTCAAATGACTTTCAACGACTTTGCATCTTTATTTGCTACAGTGTAGCCAATGTTATAACAGTGTGTGGTAATTGCACATCCAGTATTTCTGACATTAGATAACTCGCAGAAATTAAATCTGCAGTCTGCACATCACTTACTCGACTTTCAACGAGTGGCGTTGTACGCGCCGAATTTTCCGAACATATATGCAGTGACGACCCAGTGCCAGTGACCCACTGCTTTTCCGCTGGGTTTCTGTTACGCATCCAGCTAGGGGACGTGTGGCGCTGCAATTCCTGAAGATTCAGTTGACGTTCTGGACTAACCTACGGAAATTTTTCGTCTTAGACTCTATGTCATTCATTTCAAAAATTTTACAGTGTCGCGAAAATATATAAAATTCCGAGTATCCATGTGTCCCTCAACCAAAACCCTGGCGATACCGTTGCATAATTTGCTGTATGGGACCATCTGGACTTCGGGTCGGGCTGGGCCGGGCCCAGTCGGCCCTGGCATGATTTTTTTGCCCGTTCTCATCTCTGCTGGTACGTAAATGATAAACAGATGTAGTACTGACTACTGAGTCGCGTGAAGACAGCATTTACGCGCGTGGATGTGTGAACATTTTCTGAACAACGGAGAAAGTGCAAGACCGTTAACTATCATGCACAGATGCACTCCTGCCTGCAGCTGTAGGCGCGTTCATGTCGTCACGCACAGTGCAGTTGTAAACGTTTACATTTACATTTCCTGTCGTACTGCTTCATTGCAGCCGGCTTGTTGACAATGCCTTCCGACAGTATTAGCGATAAAAAGTAATTTAATGCTTTAACGATTGCAGTGCGTGTTTTACAAGGCGGCGTGGTGCCGCTGTGAGCTACATTTGACCAAATCTCTGACCTCAAGGCGTTGTCACACATTGCTGCTTGCTTGTGGAGCGTCTTTGTGCGTGTGTGAGACTAATGCACGGCTAATAGTCGTTTTACGGCTGTTGATGAACTTCCTTGAGTGACTGCCCTGGAAGTGACGCCGCTTTGATCTATACATGCCAATTGTCCAGTGGTCTGTTGATCGAATGAGCTACTTCTAACAGCACGCCAGCTTGTAGAAAGGGTGCAGCTTACGCATTTGTTCCAGAAAAAGAAGTACAGTGTGAAAAACAAACAAAACAAGATGAAAAAAGCACTCGGAGAGACGCAAACACTGCGCGCTGGCTGCATTAAGGCGGAGCCAAAAAATTTCGCCCCACCGCAGACCCCCTTCCCGGGGGCGCAGGACGGCCAAAATTTAATCAGCTGGTGAAGGTACAGGTATGCTAATACTCACCGGTCCAGCCAGAGAGGGGCACGAGGTAGCCCTTTATACCTGTACCTTCACCTACGGACCCAGTTTGGTGAAGATCGATGCACGCAGTTTCGAGTTATCGTGGTAGCAGACCCACAAAGCCACAAACACACAATGCCCGCCCGTTACAGACAGGACCGATAACAAAATACACTGCGCCGCTAAGCTTAGAGCGCAGTGTAATAACCTAATGAGAACGCATTTTCCCGTTAACGGCCGGCTGAGCACGATGATTCCACTCGTAGAGATCTGCCTTCCCATGATGGGTTGTCTCAGCAAATTTGCTAGCTCTGCGTCCAGTGGTGTGAGCGTGAATTAAGGGGCGGGAAAAGAAATTTTCGGCTCCCCTTCAGAACCTATGTTTCCCATAGATGCGTTAGCGTACTAAATTATGTCGATGTAAGCAAAATGGTGTGTGGCGATGCGGCCGTCAAAAAATGTCCCTTGTGCGAGGGACACAAGGCGCAAAAAATCTAATCGCTTTAAAATGGAACCAAAGCCTGTCGACTCTGAAAATTTGTTTCAGATCCGAAAACTTTTGAACTAATTTTAAACGCACATGTATACGAACACGTAAGTTGTAACCGTAGCATATTTCCTGCGTTATCGGAGTTAAAAAATATAGATTATCTTGGAGATTAAAGCTAGCAGGATGATGATTTCATTATGTCGCTGTAACGGTGCGTCCTTTCTCGCTGAGCGTTTCCGTGCTGCACTGCTCTCAGCCCAGTGAACAACGGCGTTTCGCTGCGAGCGTGATATAGAACGTAGTGCGGTGTGTGTTGAAAGCGTCAGTCAGCGGCCGTGCGACCCAGCTGATGAATGAACTGGACTGAACTGGTGCGCTGCTGGGGGTCGACGTGATGCCCTCCCGCCACACCTGAACGACCCTGCCCTGTGTGCGCTGCGCCGCCGGCCGGCCGGTCTGTTTAGGAGCAGAACGACGCAAGTGCTCTGGCTTATGCGAATGTGCGTCAGAAAGCGACCTGGGCGGCGGTAGTGCCAAGTACGTGGGAGAGTGGGTAGGCGGGGCGGGCAGGGCAGGTGGGCGCAGGTGCTAATTGAATACACCTGGCAGGTGACATTTGTCGTCGCAGCGCACGACGGTCGATGCAGAGAACCTCAGCATCAGGAGATGTTGTCAGTTAGTCGTCCACGTTGTACCTCTGACTGACGTGGTCCATCACCACGTTCCAGCGTAGTCGTATTGCTGTATTTTCCACGCACTGGAGAGCGCACATGGTACCGGCCGTCTGTAGACCCGATATACGGACATGATATTGTGTATGACTGCCCATTAGTGAGCCACATTAATTATGTCCCTGTCTCGTACCGTTTCCGAGAAAAAATCGGCGATTTCGGTCGAAAATTACCATCTTTTCTACCCGTCATCGCCCATGTATTTAACCACGAGGCATCCCGATGCTGGATGGATTTTGGGCCCAAAAGGTCAACGGTCACTGGTGAACCCGTTGCTCACCAAAGGACGCGACAGCACTGA
>Ga0049107_10000889_pt1 | contig 10075 bp, 7 predicted proteins | sample WorMetilPIANOSA1_FD_61187 | JGI IMG/M metagenome (GOLD analysis project Ga0049107, IMG submission 61187) | Marine gutless worms symbiont microbial communities from Max Planck institute for Marine Microbiology, Germany - Olavius ilvae PIANOSA.1 | ecosystem: Host-associated > Annelida > Digestive... | reverse complement strand
CATACGCCGTACAGTGTTATTTTATACTTTTGCAGGGGCTGGTATGATAGGTTGGCCGCTGTTAGTTACGGTCCATTATTCGGAACTGTAATAAAAGGATTCAACATTAATATCCAATGACGGCCACTGAATCTGTTGTAATGCCGCATAAAAAAATTTGCCCCTCCTCCTCCTGCTCCCCCTCGTGTCCTCTCCCACTTGATACTGCGACGATATTCACACGTCCGTGTCAAATCGATGAAGCATGTCGATATATCACGAGCCGGAGGAAATGGCTGAGTGGCGTTAGGGCCCGTACGTATTGAATTGTGTGTGGTCAGCGGAGGGATCAATTGCTCTCACACACGCATCGCCACCCACGGCGAGGTCGGTGGACGGACGGCAGACTCAGATCCACATCAATTTCAAAATGCGTGCGGAACTGTCCGCCGCAGTAATTTTTGTCCGTATTCGTTGCAGATTCTGAAAATAGAATTTGTCTCGATCTTTGACGGAATGCTAAGATTGAGGGTGTGGCGACTCATGAACGGATAAGCGTACGCCGTAAGCATTACAAATTGGTGGAGTAAGTAAGTAAGTAAGTAAGTAAATGTTCATTGAAGTAATAGCAAAAGCGGCTAAATAGGGTATCAGGACTTTTCGCTCCCCGGTATTTTCGCTCCTCGGAGCGAAAGTTCCCAGTGGGAATCTTTGCTCCCAGGAACGAAAGTTCCCGGGAACTTTCGTTCCCGGGAGCGAATGTTCCCGCGAACTTTCGTTCCTGGTATAGTCAGTTCGCTTTCTGACCACGGTAAGGGATGCTGGCACTGCAGTGAAAGTAAATCGAAAAAATATAGTAAAATGAATGCAAACAACACTTACCTACATACACTATTTATTGTTGAATAAGGCTGAGAAGTTTCGCACACCGTTAATGTGAATGTACCGCGACGCATTTGCAAGTAGCCTGTGAGAGAATCATAATGAGTAGACGTCATAGAACGCCAACTTGTGAACCGTTTAGCGCTCATTAACTGGAGTGCGGCGATGTTAGTCGAAAATCACAGAATTTTCCCATTGCCCCAATATTTTTGCCCCCTCCACCGAAGAAAGGGTTTCCCTTGGAATTCGGTACCGGCGCTGGAGATGAAAAATGCGAATGATGGGGCAATCGGGCCGAAAAGAAGTTTGGCAATAACTTCCACCTACGTGACAGACGGATGGACAGATAAGACGGACAAATGGACACGGGATGACTGCAAAGACCGCGCTTACGCGTAGCGTTTCGCGGTTAAAACCGCATCATATAGTGTTAATGTGCTGCTGCACCGCCTCGATAATACACATAAGTCTTACTTACTTACTGCAGTGCCCAGTTGACTCAAACTGCAAACTGTAAACACCGTCTTCAGTATATTGGCTTTAGCGTTAGCTTATGCGTTATGTGTAACTTGTAGTTACTTGTACAGTTCGCTCCCCGGTATTATCGCTCCGCGGAACGAATGTTCCCGGGAACATTCGCTCCCTGGAACGAAAGTTCCCGGTTACTTTCGTTCTTGGGAGCGAAAATACCGGGGAGCGAAAAGTCCCTGAACCCTAAATAGAACAATCGACAGCACAATAAAGATCAGTAACAGTGGATGCATAAAATAATCAATCTTAAGGTCATCAATAAGTAGAAAGAGCGTTTGATCAAGTAAGGCCCGAATCGTGGAAAGACTTCAAGGTCAATGTGAAACAATAAGGCCATGTTGTGGCCGCGGCGACAAATTCTGCCCGAGTGTTATACGCGTTGCATGCGCAGATCTTGTAATAGAATTGCGGATCGACAAACGGGCAGAAAATCTCACGATCCGCACCGCACGTCTCCGCTCGTGTTCGTTCGCCTGGCAAGCACATAGGCTCGGCGCGATGTAGTCTTTGGCGATGGCACAGACACTCGGTCGCCAAGCGGCTCACGTGTCGCGTCCGTTAGGCACCGTCGAACGGCCGAAGCTGTCGCTCAGTTGCTGAACTTTACCGGAACCGGAAGTGTCGGTCGTTGATGACGTCATGGAGCGGCGTGGTAGGCAGCGCTATGTAGTTTGTTGTTTGTCGACACGTTAACATGTTGAAGTCGGAACTGTTTCCATTCGTTTTCGTCGTTTCGAACGCCATCGCTGCTGCCGGTAAGTTCCATGAGATAGTTTTTCGCCATAGGTATGGTTTATATATTTCGGCATAAGGGACAAACTCATCGTGGAATATATTAAGCCCGATATAATACTGTTAACGAAATGGTGCATAACTACACTGATGGCGCGCCACGTTTATTAATATTAATTTGTAGATATTTTTTTCTGATATTATCTGCTACATGGGGTTACAGCTACAACTCGACTGCCATTCGACTGCGATTCGGCAACTGTAGGACCGTACGGTACATCCACGGATGATGACAGTTTTCTTTGTGAGTGAGTGAGTGAGTAGGGTTTAACGTCCCCATCAACACATTATAGGTCATTTCGGAGACGAGTCTTTCCAGTCAATCACTTGCACTGGTATTGACAGCCTAACCAGAACAACTAAGAGACAGAACACACAAGTAGCACAAAATAACACAACAAAAAAGTGGCCCTATAGTTAATAGCACAACAGGCCAGGCACACCCAAAAAACTAGGCAAAGAGACAACACAGGGCCTGGTTTAGTCGCCTTGTACGACATCCGGCCAGGAACGGGTCTATTCTTTCAATCCGGTAGCCCGTACGGTGCGTTTCCTTCGTCGATTCAATCCATTCCGTTGTGTTTCAACGTTTTTTTTACATCAGAAATTCAACAACGTCATCGCAAAGTCATAAGATGACACCAGCCAAAGCCACGCCTTTGCGATGCCTAAAATCGTGTCGAACTCGAATCGCATAGTTGTAACCAACGCTGCGTGACTTAAAACCCAACGCCAAGTCAGAGGCGGACTATTCGCTATAGGCATTATCGATATCATGGCATCTGATAGTGTAACTTTAAACTTAAGCATAAATCTGAGTACAACAGGCACACTGTGGCCACGGAAGAAACCGTTACAGTATACAATAGATTTGCCGGACTATCTCATGGACGCACCACTCTCACTCATAGATTGAGAATTCGAATTTTACGAATTTTAAAATTTCCTAAAATTCACGATTCTTAAACGAATTTTAAAACCGTCAAATTTAAAAGTCATAAAATTCAAATTATCACATTCATCGCCGCCAAGTTCCAACAAACTCTTCGTCGCAAAGGCAGCACTTAACTTTTGGATTAAAAATTCTGTCATGTCAACAATTCAAGATTCGTTAACTCGTCAACAGTTGAGCATGATCACGAGCAGTCTTTTACAAAGTCTATACGAATCGCCTGCAGCTTCACTGTCTTCCACAGTGTCGGAGTCCTCAACTGCCACTGTTCCCATTCAACTGTGGCCACAGTGTAATCGACTGCACTTGACTGTAGCTAGTGGTGTGCGAAATCGAAGAATTCGAAGTGCAGTTACTAGTGATGTTATAAAATCAATATTTTACGAATTTTAAAAATTTCGTAAAATTCGCGAATTTTTACGAATTTTAAACACAGAAGTCACGAATTCTCAATCAATGGTCTCACTTCTGCCTTCAAAAACATCCGTTCAAAATCGCGCAATTAATTTTTTTTCTCCGACGCCTTGGCACAGTATGATGCAGTGTACCTGTGCGGTCTGTAAGTTTTCAGTTGTCATCTGACATGTGATTCACAATGGCGCATAGTTCTTTTTGTTTTTCACACTGCGTGCATCACCACATAGCCTACTCGTCGGCTCTAATAACTTCCCGTTTCTCTGATAATAATAATAATAATATAATAACCACGACGATATTTATAGTGCTGTCATCATGACCAGGTCATTACGAGAGTTCACTCGGTTCATCTGGTGAATGTAGAGCAGCGCCAAGCGGCCGCCGACCCTCAGACCAAGCCACATGACTTGGGATGCGAGTCCGCCTGTTTTAGGCAGCTAGTGTCGCCATTTATTATTATTACTCAGCCTGAAAGCTGATACTCATTTACCGTCCCACGGAGGGTAGAAGGCTGAGTTGACCTAGGCACTGCAGGAAAGGTGCACACAGCCCGTGCCCAAGGCTGTAAATCACAGTGGTTGTGCGACAAACACAACTGCCCACAGCGCGATTCGATCCCGGGACCTCGCGCACTGCAGTCAGGCATGCTACCGCTAGACCACTGCGACCTGAGTAAATGAGTCTGATGTCGGTGAAAAGCGGGCTGTAAGATCGCGTCTGACGATCGGATCCTCCGTGTGTCGCCACCGTGCGTCCTCGTTTCGTCGCTCATTACTTCCGTCAAGGAGGTTATGCTTTAATCAGCGTTAGTTAGTTAGTCTGTTTGTTTGTTAGCAGGATTGCGCAAAAACTACTCAACCGATTTCACAAATGAGCCACGGAAGAAACCGTTAGATGTTGGTGGCAATCCAGGTCACGTTACATTAGGGTTAGTGTTAGGTTAGGGTTTCGGTTACGGTTAGGGGGGGGGGGCAACGCCGTACTCCGCATGGGAGGATTACGTGTTACCTGGCGTCTGTTTAAAATAGCAACAATTTTGCGACATCGTCGGCCTTGGCGGAGTTATGCGCTCTACTGAGTGCCATTCTACTTTGTACATCCCACATCTTCACATTTCATGGCGATCGACGGATGACATGCACATTACGCTATGCGATACAGTTAACTCGCGGCTATCAGCTGCCATTTCCCAGACTGTAAAGCGCATGCTGCAGCTGTCCTCAGTCACGGAATCGGCAGTATGTGTAGCAAGTGTCCAGCCCGCGACGGATCTTTAGCCCCTTAGTGCCTACACCGTGTTACATTACCCAAGCAGGCAGCCGCTGCATCCAGAGGACGGACCAACACGCACGACGCACAGGAAACGGCTGTGTGGCGATGTGGGAGTCGCGTAGCAGTTCTCGCGGAATGTGATGTTTCGGTAGAGGGAGGCTATAGATTTGACGGCGACCGGCAACACGATAGCGCGGCGAGACGAGCGAGTGGGCGGGAACGTTGTGCTAATTTCTGTCAATGACTGAAAGCCCTGCGGAGAAAGTATCTGCAGTGACGCGAAGACCGTTGCTGTTAAATGCCCTACCAAGCAGTTGGCATGGCGCCTTCCTTTCTTACCAGCCAGTCAGTTAGTCAGTCAGTCAATCAATCAGTGCGTTTATTTCAGGAACGACCCTTATAAAACAGAGATTGTATATTAAAAGACTTAAAATTAACACAGATATTGCTAAAAAACGGTGCACAGATGTACAACGTTCTACGATGCAGCGTACAGATGAACGTATACAGTCAGCATGCACACGGAGATAGACAACCACACACACAGACGTATACGCGCACACACAGACACACACACACACACACACACACACACACGGTCTCAACGGTCGTTTTTCCACGTGAACCTAAGTCAGCCCGCTGCCGTCTCGGGGATACTGGCGGTGGAGGGCCGACACGAAAGGTAACGTTGTCCTTTTCCGTTCATATTGGCCGGTTTTTAAAAAGCCGAATGTGGTATTAGCAAATTAATATGTAGATTGCAGACGAGTAAGCAAGTTGATTTTGTGTAAGGTGTGAAAATACGAGGGTTTGCAAACTAAATGAAAAAAAGCGCTCAGAGAGACGCAAACATTGCGCGCGCGCTGGCTGTAGTAGCCTAAGGTTCAGACACCGCCCGCCCGCCCGTTGCAAACACACAAACACACAGACAGGACCGATTACAATACACTGCGCCGCTAGCTAGCGCGCAGTGTAAACAGGTTGTAAGTATACGGTACTTTACGCACATGTCCTCATGTGTTTCCTCTTTTGTCATAGTGGACGAATAAAGAAGGTCCAATCAATGACTCAGAAGTGACTTTGACCGTAAAAATGCTTCAAAACACAACGAGGAACACCACGGAGTCAAGGCAGTGAGTGACCAGTAAATTTTTGTATCCAGTCTTCGTCCTTCGGTGCTCTGACACTGTTGGTTGGGCGACAGGAAGGGCATCCGGTCTGTAAAACATTGGATGTTCGATTGTTGGTGGTGATGATTTGACGTGAACTTTGCACGTCTTATAGCTCCAGTTGTCACCACCACTTCCATCGTCAATACTTCAATAAAACCGGCTAACCCAGGTTCGCCTGGAAAAATGGCCGTTAAAACGGAGAGAGAGAGAGAGAGAGAGAGAGAGAGAGTCTTCGTGGCAGGGCAGCGAGTATCGCTCACTTGGCCTGTTGCCGGGTTGATCCCCGCAGCACAACGCCGAAACAAACGAGAAAGCGTATCTATAGTGCATCTATAGAGCTGGTGTGAGCAATGGCCGAATGTCGCTCAATGTCGTCGAGCGGCAAATTGCTGTCGAACTAGCTTCTTAATATCGAGTAACGCCGACGGTTTCGGGAGGCTTGAAAGTTCGTTCGATACTTCGATGACGATACTTTTCGTCATGCAAAAACGAACTTCGCCAAAAATAAATACAATCGAACAGCAAAATTTCTTTCTTCTTCTTCTTCGGAGATCGGTGCAGTGTGACTGACCACACGTTTCGAGTTGCATATAAGGCGGTGGTTACAACAACGATTCGACTTCGATTCGACGGCCGTTCGACTGCTTATCAAAGGTCATCGAGGTCACAGTGACGTCACCCGCTAGCCGCAGTCACGCTGATCTGTTTATTTATTTAGGCTGCAGTTTCAGCAGCCTCCACACTAGTATGGGCTTACGGTCGTAACGTAGGTCGTCGAATGGTGGTACTGGCGCGGTCGAATTCCAGTCGAATGGCACTCGAAACGCCGCCTAAGTAAGTAATTGTAGACTGTGGTTTGGAATACCGGCCATAAAGGTTGTCAAGCGCAAAAAGAAATTTCTAATGAAATATATTAACTCCGCTAATAGACTCTGTCAACTGTTTAGCGTTGATGCGTTGTCACAGTGCAATAGCTATGTGTAAGTTTTCTTCCTTCCTTTTGCTTGTTATTTTCCTACCACCATGTTTATGGTGAAATACAGTTCTGTATAACGCCCATGAAAGCATTTCCTAGATGGAGGAGTTTGTGTTATGTTTTCATGAGCGTTAGTTTGTTTCGTTTTGTACTGTTGTACTGTTGTACTGTTGACAAAGCGTTATGATAAGTTTATTGGAACGGTGACAGAACTTAGTTAAGTTTTACTTAAGTTTCTTTCTTCTATTTCTTTTTGTTCTGTGCTACCGATTATGGTGAATAAAGATGAATATAAATAATTACTGGCAGCCTATGGTTCTCATGCAGCTTTTACACTATTGGTTGGGAGACACAGGAAGGGCATCCGGCCGGTAATAAATCTCGCACCAGCAATCCTCGAAGAATCTTCTTTGGCGACTTTCTGGAACCAGGCCTAACCTGGAGTGATCTCCGGAAATATTTGCCGGTTAAACAAAAGCCGAAGGTAGTATTGGTAAATTAATATAGGTTGCAGACGAGTAAGCAAGTTGATTTTGTGTAAGGTGTGAAAATACAAGGGTTTGCAAACTAACAACACGTATACACGGTACTCTACGTATATCATGACATACGTATAGCCTACGTATACTCATGTGTTTCCTCTTTTGTTTTGTTGACTGCATCTTTTATCTGTTTTTTTTCTACCATATTATGACGAATAAAGAGGAAAAATATTAAGAAGTGTCGGTATAAGTATCGATGTCGGTATCGCATCGGCGATATTTTTTTTAGCAAAGTATCGTTAACATCACCAGTGTTGAATGCTGGTTGTGTTCGTCCGTGAATCTGAAGGACAGAAGGAGAGACAGTGCTGTAGTTAAGCCACGGTTCTTTGGTTAAGCTGCTTCTGGACAGTAGACCTGTCGAAATGGGAAACTTGACATCACATCGATTGGTCATTGGACAGTCACGAAGGCTTTAGTTAAGCAAACAATTCAATATTTATGAATCCGCTTTTTAGTCGTGATTTTGCGAACTTTCGGTGACCGGCGATGGCGTCACACACTGAGACGGATTCTTTGAGCGAAGAACAAAGATGCTGATCTTGTATGCGGTTGCAACGATCAAAAATCACGCGAAACATGCTACTATTTGCGGTTTTCAGCACAGTAAAAGGCCAAATGGACACAGTTGGGCGGTTTTATTTCGTTGACGTGGAATAAAGATGTGTATATACAGGTACAGACGTGTACGAGGACAAACAAACAGGGCCTGAATAAAAAGCCCATAGGCTCCAACACCGAAACAAACAAGAAAGTGTATCTATAGTGCGTGTACAGTATAGTGAATAAATCTCTGCTTGGTCGCTTTCACTCTTGACTGACTCGAGCGTTGGATAGCTGAGCTATAAGATTTCAGAATTGAAATTTTGTCAAATTGTGCGCGTTGTTTTTTTTTCTTTCAAACATTCATCAATCAGTGTCTTTGACAAATTGCTTGTTAAGTTTTATTATTACGTTTTTGCAGCAGACAGCAAACGATTTTGCTTTTAATCCAAGCACGTCTAAACTTTATCTACTGCAGCTGTGGGTAGTTAATTGAAATGTAAGCAAGCAAGCAGCCAATATTTTGCTCTGTGCAAAACGCCACCGAAAGATATGCAAAGTCGATGAAAGTCGACCAGAAATTGCATAATGCGCGGCTTGTCGAATTATGCAGAAGGCGGGCAGTTGGGTATGCGCAAAATTATGCGCACGCGTGATCGATCGCACAATTCCAGGGAACCCCAGCTGAGCTCTGCATCGGTCGGCAGCCGGCCATAGCGAAGATATTGGAATTTTGTTGAGAGAAGCATTGAACTATACCAGCAGAACGGTGAAATTCAGGGCATTTTGACCGAGAAACTGTGTACGGATGGCAAAATTTCGGTCCACTTATTTGTTAAAATGTTATTGCCAATGAGGACCACCCGTGAAACCCGGTAGCCGTGCTCGAGTGCGTAGCAAGCTTTCCGGTTCTGACGCCATTGTGCGCAAATGAACGCAGCGACACAGCACCTGTTGGTATTCTGCCGCATCACAGGCAAAACAGTTGTAAACTGCACTCGGAGACCGCAATCCTCCTCCAAGGCAGCTGATCCCACAACATTCTTACACTTTCCTCAATTCCGGAGTGATAAAAATTCCCGCTAAAATTCCCGAATCCGGATCGTATCCAGATTATCACTGAAATCGAACGATTTGCTGCTAGTGAGACATTCCACTCCTCAAAAAACTTAATAAATCGTCCACAGCTTCTTGAGTTAATAGCAAAATTGGTACAACAATTGCCCCCGTCCCGTGATGGTAATAATTCCTTACAAAAATTCCTGGATCCGTGTCGTGATCCGGATCGCCGCCAAATTGTAATCGTTTGTTGTTAGTCACACACGCCAACCCGTCCAAAAAAATTCATCGAAATTCGTCGACAACTTTCTGAGTTATCCTGCTAACAGACAAACAGACAAGGCCAAAAACGTAACCTCCTTGGTGAAGGTGAAGATCAGCAGATAAAAGAAAAAAAAGGAAGCGTACATGTCGAGCAGGTGTCGTTCTGTAGTAAAAGCGGCGCTTTACCGAGTAGTTTATGCACGTTGACGGGTGCACGCGGCTAGCGGGCGGAAACCGAGCTCAGAACATGCAGAAACTATTAATCCCGGATCGCATAATGGCTTTGAAGGTCTACTCATTGACTGCGCTTCGGGCGTATTATGTTCAGCCGGCGCGTGTCTCCAGAGACAGACGGTAGCATCGTCCCATAACTTATTCATCGTTATGTTGTTGCCGTCGACGCGACCGGCCGATAAGCCATCGTCTGGTTCATTCATCGTGGTACGTACCAATGAACAAGCCGCCATAGCAGCCCCGTACCGTTTGTTGTAACATGCAGCAGGGCTTTAACTGTTCCATTGTTATTATGCGGCCCTCCTCCCTAGGAGGGGGCCGCATATTGCGTCGCACTCTGTCTGTCTGTCTGTCTGTCTGTCTGTCCGTCTGTCCGTCTGTCTGACCGTCCGTCCCGTTAGCGGATGTAGTTTTGTAATTTTACAGTAGAACCGTCTTACGAGCGAACATCCAAAATAGA
>Ga0049107_10000888_pt1 | contig 10080 bp, 9 predicted proteins | sample WorMetilPIANOSA1_FD_61187 | JGI IMG/M metagenome (GOLD analysis project Ga0049107, IMG submission 61187) | Marine gutless worms symbiont microbial communities from Max Planck institute for Marine Microbiology, Germany - Olavius ilvae PIANOSA.1 | ecosystem: Host-associated > Annelida > Digestive... | reverse complement strand
CTGAAAAATAAAAAAACAGGCTAAAACTTTGAGGGGGCGAAAAGATACTCTCGCCCTGGTATATTTTTATTGGAGGGGCGATCGCCCCCCTCGCCCCCTCGGGATCGACGCCACTGCGGAGGGCTGTCGAGCCCAATTTGGTCGCTCTGCATCTGACGGACTTTGGGGTCGTCCATAAATGACGTCACGCTGGAAGGGAGACGGTGCGAGTGACGACGTGTGACGTGGGGGGAGGGGGTTTGAGCTTTCTATGACGTCACACGTCCAGCAGTTACTGCGGGTTTGGTTTTCACGTTTATCACGTTTCCATTGTGTACAATGGACGATCACTTTTCATCCCTTGGGACGATGAGTAGGCCCTAAGACAACGTAAGGAAACAATCGTTTTTTTGCTTACGACAAACTGACAGCGAGAGAGTTAACATTGTGTGTTTCTATGGTAAAACTACTGGTAGTATTAGATCTTTGTACTACTGCAGTTGTGCGTACTGGTATGTCATGTAAAAGCAGTATTTATGGTATAAAAGTCACCATGTTGAACGGGGGGGGGGTCGTAGTTTGTGACGTCATTTTGGGATGGGGTTACGAGCTGTGTGACGACATGTGACGAAGGGGAGGGAGGGGGTAAATTTTAGCCTAAAAACGTGTGACGCCATTTATGGACGGCCCCTTTATTGACAAGCATCAACAATCCAAGACACGCTAAGACTAAGATTAGCAACTGACTATTCACTTCGGCGTCAGATTGACGAACTGAAGCTCGCTGGCGGCTGACTACATAGGTCGTACATGCACACTACAGTTCTGTTGTTCGTATCAAGCACTGAGGTATATATAGGCCCCTATAATCATCGGTTCAGTGCGGGCAATGGATTAGCAGCACAACACGCTACGCCGAGCCGTCATGCCATTAGCTTATACCACTTGGCTGCCATTTCGAACACCGTTAAGTAGGGAACTGCGAAGCTTCGAGATTCGATTCCAGAATTCGAATCGGACGTCCCGATTCGAATTCGATTGTTTCGAAATTTTCGAATCGGCCGCACATGTCGTGTGCCGTCATACCACAAACTACGCTCACTAACTGTTCAACAAAACATCGACCTTTGCGCCGTTTGTAGTTGAGTTTATGTTCACAACTCCACTTTACGTGTAGCTGTACTGCTGTAGCTAGAGCATGTACACAACTCCCACATGACAATCGGCATTGAACATGTAAACGACTACCCCCTGATTCGATTCGAGATTCGATTGGAACGGAAATTTCCGATTCGCAGGTCCCTACCGTTAAGTGCCGTGGCGCTGGTCGGAAGTCACGTAAACAGCGTTATTGCAAGTGTACCCAGAGCGCAGCTGCGTTATTACCGCAGCAGAGGAGGTTATGATTTGATCGGCGTGTGTTTGTTTGTGTGTTTGTTGCTTAGCAGCATTACGAAAAGAAAACTACTCGACCGATTTTCATAAAATTCGGTGGAAAGGCGGAACGTGGACCAGGGAAAAAAACGATTAGATTTGGTGGCTGGATCACGTTCACGGTATAGGTTCCGGACAAGTCGTACCGGGTGTCACTGTAACACTTTGCTGGATTACCGCTACACGGCTACGAGTTTCATTTTGAATGGGGTTTGAATGAATTAAAGGGCACCGTTGGGCCTTCTATGCGCTCTACCGAGTGCCATTCTAGTTAATTTTGGCATCAGCAGTTAATCGGGCAACATAAATAGCCGCGGCGGATGCGACAATAGCGGAAACGGGCTCGACGTGAGGCGACTGAGCGATGACGTACAGTGACGTCATTTCCCGTCACGTGACCGACGCGCACCTTGCAGTTGCACAACGTCCGACGAAATAGCCCAGAACTAGCCCGATACACAGCTAGCGGTACGCAGCCCGTTCGTCAGCCGTCTGTAGCCGGAATCGTATTTTTTGGTAGACGCCGATTCCGCGAATTAGACATTGCCAACGGCTGGATATAATAATTGTCGATCCAATTTAGCGGAGACCGCTGTAAGTGCTGGCATTACAGACATGCAAATGGCTACGGCTTGCCTGCACGGTCTATACAACTAGTGCCTCGTGTGGGTCATAATAGTTTGAATTCTGTGTGTTTACTACTCGGTCAGTCAGTCTTCAGCTCCAACACATAGCGGTAGTGCGCTCGTCTCGTCTCCACCACGTCCTGCCCGGTTAGTGCCAGGATGGAACTGTACCAGGCACCCAGGTCAACTCAGCTTGGCCATCCCTTTGTGGGTATAGGGACAATATCAGTACCAGGCGGTGAAAGCTGGAAAGCTAACCGTAGGTCTGGCGTCGCACTGGTCACGGTGGTATATCCAACTTCCAAGTACGACTTCAACGACCCGAGTCATGTAGTTATGAGTAATGAGTATCCCGCCTGTGCTCTTTTGGAGTTATGGCACAGTTAAGGTCTTAACTTACCTAGTTCTAACACAGTACACGTGTACCTGCTACGAACAGACCGCGGGGTCTGTGCGCTGACGGAGTTCTGTCATATGACGACAATGATGAGTAGGACTGTTGCACGCCAGCAGTATAGACCCATCATTAACGCAATGACGGGCCACGCACCCAATTATCGGTCGACGGCACGCCGGTATATATGTGTGTGGTCCTATTAGTTTTTCCAGCCTCGATATAGGCCTACATTCAGAACAAGCGACCAGTCACGTACATTACACTATCAACACCCCACCCTCACCCACCTACATATCAGCCAAGACTGTTGTCATAAAGTCCATTCCCAGCAAACTGGCGGCAGCACAGTGGACGAGGCCAGAGATGTAGATCCTGGGGGTTAGGGGTCTTGACCCCATGAAAATATATAGGAGGGGTCAGAATATGTTTTGACCCCACCCCTGAAAATGTCACATTCTTTCATTCAAAACTAACTCAGCAAGTTTCACATCATCAGGGATGAAAGACTCGTGTCAAAAATGAAGGGTAAAACTAATATTTCGAGGCACCTACAGGCTGCCAGGAACTGGGATTGTTGAGTGTTTGGAAATCATCGACGTAGGGTGTAATATGAAACAGTTTGATGGCTTGACCTGACTGACCCTGACCGCCATCATCAAGAATATTTTACGACAGATCTACGCCATTGGACAACGGTCTTCCATTCTGTGGAAACTGCACAGGCAAGAACGCATTCACATTCAATCAAGAGATACTCCGTTACTTTTCCGCTACAGATAAGCTTTACACGGGTCGACTGGCATTAAAGATAAACGGCTTCCTGCGTCAAAAAGACAAGTAAAAATCATCAGCGACTTGTACAGAATGCCACAAAAACTTTGTTTATAGGACCCCTGACTTTGACCATAATATTTCACACACCTTTGCCAGAAACTTTACAGTTCTGTGACTTAGTCAAAAATAATAGAAATTTTTATAACATTACGACTGTTTATGACTTCAGTGGATACGACGTGACCAATCTTGAGTACTCCAAATTCACCACGACACTGACACTGCTCTATTGCACCGTCAATCAATCTTGATCTCATCACGGATGTGTAGCAATTAACAACTTTTTCAGCTGGTCGACGTCACAACTTTCTCGCGGTAAATCAGTTCCGCTGTCACGTGCAGAAATCATTTGGATCGATGACGATTGCATATTTTCAGAGTCATTTAATATCCTGTGCAAAACTTGAAAAAAATGAAACACATATATCATGCACCAGAACTGATGTTGCCGAACATTGTCAATCACTCGAGAGTCGAGACGTGACTGGCATTGCCACAAACCAACACTTGAAACACATTACAGTAGTCATTCTGGCACACGGTGGTCACAATGAGCATCAACTGGAGTAAAAATCATAAAACTGTCACAATGCTAAAGAAAAGTAACTGCGGTATTATAAATTTGCACTAATTTGATATTTTTTTAAACGCATACATCTGCATTTAGTCTCCTGAATTTCCTAAACATCACTATTCTGAATGGTTGCAGAGTTATAATGCAATCCAGGTTTTTGGCCCACCCTGTACAATGGCCTTACCGCACTGCACTTGATCACAAACCTCGGCATCATCTGTGATAATTAAACTACTAATGAACAACTGGCATTATCCGCCTCTGTTAATCAAATAGAAAGCGTCTGAGTCTGATTAATTACGACTTCAGCAGCTCATTACAGACGACAAATCCAGGACCGCAGACAAAGCAATATTCCCTACGTGTAAGCTGATTTACTTACTTAATCTAATTAAGTATTCGCTACTTGAATTTTTGAACGCTGCATAATACATATGAATGTTATATAGCATAAAACAGTCATAATTAATTTCCACCATCAACATTTCTAATCTATGTAGTTGTTAAATCCAGCCACTGGCAGTCTGGCACTAATGATCAGATTCATTACTCAGGTCTGCAACATTCGTTAGCAAAGCACTCAGTAGTTGAACACACAACGCAATAGTCAATGTCCAGCCAAGTTAATGCCAATAATCAGTAGAATGGTCTACTTGAACCATGTCGGCCGACAGCTACATCTACATTTCATTCACTGTCAGCGTGCAGACTGAAGTCAAATGAACAAACCACATACAGAATCACAATCATAAGAGTACTTGAGACCATGGCCTACACTTACTTATTTATTGTACAGATATTTCAAAACTACTGCTACTTACACTTCGTCGCCGAACGCACTGTAACAAGCCCCCGCCCCGTGCAAGTGGTGACTCTGGGCGGTGCCATATAAACTGTTGGCGTCGAGATAAGTTATGTGGTGACTTGAACAGCCAACCAAAGCAGCCTGGTAACCTTGACCTTTGACCTTTTGACCTTGAAGGTGGTGTCCGAGTCACGTGTGATGTGGGCTACCTCTGTGCCAATTTTAGTCTTCCTAGGCCTCTTTGTTCTCGACTTAGGCCCGATGTACGCGACAGACAGACAGACGTCAGACGCGCATCATCGCTTAATGCCCCCACCTAGGTGGCGGGGGCATACTAATTTGTAATTGCCATAGACCCACTGCGACTACGCTGGGCTGTGTAACTTACTGCATCAACACATCTGACTCATGGTATCGTCATACGCGCCCACGCCTAAACTCATCGCGTTTCCTCTCGTTTTTGTTTCGTCTCATTCGAGTAACTTATTCACCAACTCACCAATTCGAAATCACCCAACCACCATCGTTTCACTGGCGACTTAAATCAAGCACAGATATTCGCCATATACAGCTCAATGTCCACCGTAACAACACTATGTATCGGTTTCCAATTCCAGTTCTTTTGAGCTGTGTGACTTACAGTTAATCAAAGTACTGTTTATCAACAACTCTGTTACTAAATGCAAATTTCCTAATGTCAGGCCTATTATCAAGGGCATGATACTGCCAATGTTTCAGACTATCAGTGATGTAAGCAAGACCAAATTCTTAAGACCAAGACCACCGGAAGTAAACAAAGGCACTTGGCGGATTTAACTTTTGTGTAAGTAAACGCCACTGTTGATCTCCACAGTAGCGATATTCCAAGCACAATATAGAGAAACTATAAATAGTACTTGAAAAGTTGCTGTCTTTCAAGATCGTTATGACGACGAGCGCGACAAGACCGTGTTTCACAACACAACACCAGACCTGCAAGACCAAGACCAAGACCGATTTTTTGGTCTGAGACCGGTCTTGTCCTAAGATTGACGGTCTCAGACCACATCACATCACTGGTTTCAGTGGCACAGGATCGATGTTAGCCGATCCATCTATGTGCCAACTGCCAGTGTTCCGATTCACTAGCCTAAATACCGGAACCCATCGTTTAAAATGAACCGTAACTGACAGCCAATGTATCAGCCAATTGCTTCATCATCACCTTTCTTGCGTCCTTCAGAGACGGAGTAGGTGAGCTGGTCGAACTCGATGTTGACTGCGTGTCGCTTTGGCAGGTAGTCGAACCTCGTTCCAGGCGCACTACCAGCACCACCGACTGCTGCGGTCGCCCCGCCTCCGGCATCCTGTGTAGCGTTGTCAACCTTCTTGAGCCGGCGAGCCCCGCCCCCACAGTCCGCCTTGAGATGCTCCATCTCGACCGGGACGGATACGGCGGCTGCACCGGCCGAGCATGACGTCACGTTGACCGACGTCAGAGTCACTGGAGTGTGTACCTGGACCGACAGAAGTTCGGCCATCGCGCGCAACCAACGAGTACGACGAAGACGATACGCCGACAACGGCACAGATAGGACAGTCAGCAATATTGTCAAAGTTTCCGAGTCGTCCTGAACCACCGCCAGCGAGCAGCAGGCGAACAATGGCAGATGCGAGCGTGTCACACGCACCGTCTCGCTGTGGCTTGTCGGCCGCGCTCATCAGCTGTGCTGTCGTGGGCGGCGGACCGCTCTGTTTGTGGATTGTGATCCGCAGAAGGAATGATGAACCGCAGACACCAAACATCATCTAGATCACGTTATTATGCGCCAGCCCCTAATAGGTGGGGGCATTAAGCAATGCTTTTGTCTGACGTCTGATGTCTGTCTGACGTCTGTCAGATCTGTCTGTCTGTCGCGTACATCGGGCCTAAGTCGAGAACACAGAGGCCTAGGAAGACCAAAATTGGCACAGAGGTAACCCACGTCACAGGTGACTAGGACACCACTTTCAAGGTCAAAAGGTCAAGATCACCAGGCCGCTTTGCTCACCGCCGTGTTAGCGCGTCAGGCGGCTGCAGCGGTGGGCGTGAGAACGTGTTGGGCGTTGGAAACTACTGCTACGTTGCTGTCTGCTCGGCAGCGGAAGGCGCTTCGCGCCCACCCACGGGGGGGGGGAGGAGAGGGCGGGGTATACCGTGGCGGCCGCCCGCCTACAGCTTGTTATTACACTGCGCGCTAGGTAGCGGCGCAGTGTATTGTAATCGGTCCTGTTTGTGTGTTTGTGGGTGTGTTTGTGGCGGGCGGGCGGTGTCCGAACAGCCAGAGCGCGCGCAGTGTTTGCGTCTCTCTGAGCGCTTTTTTCATTATTAAATGTTTTGTTGACGTGCCATACAAGTTGCGGGACAGAAAAATGCGACGTATACACTGTACACCGTTCATTTTTTCTGCTGATGTACTCAGCAAAGTTTTGTGACAGGTATCTTTGTGATACATTTATGAACTACCATTGTTGATGAAACAAAGATGATCATTAGTGTCATTAACATTTTGCAATGTCGATCTAATAGATGAACGTGTTTCAGTATGCCTATGTGAGACGTCAGTTTCTCTGAGGTAGCCATAACGACCTACGTATGACTTAATGCTCACTATTGATGAGCGATGATTCTGTATTTTTGAATATCTGCACGTTGTCATCATCATCATCATCATCATCAAGTTTATTTCCGGCAGCTCGGCCCATATCACAATATATACATAAGAGAACAGAACAGAATAACTCTGTAAAACACGAGAAAGTAAAAATTACAAAAATAAAATAAAAAATAAAAAGAACCTAAAATACTAGAAACACAGTCAATACTACATACAAAATAATAAAATAAAGTATAGTAATGTGCTCACTGCAACACAATAATAAGCTACACGGGTCAGACACTCTGAAGATGAGCAACGTGTTCTCCGCGTAATAACTTAAATTATACGATGCTTATCAATTAGCCGTTAAACATCTTTGAAGCGCCACAGTGACCAGTTCTGTTATCTGAGAAATATACAGCTGACTGCTGCAACCCTGAGCTAATACCATTATTATTATTATTATTATTATTGCTGTAGCAAGTGACATTACACCTAATGCACTGTTCAGTGCGTCATATCATTAATTTGATCTGTGGCTTTATAGACCTGTTGCGGATCTAATTTATGAGAATCCGCACGGCTGCACGGTGCTGCCTAGTTGAATGGCTGCGGCCGGGATGGATGTACTAGCCGATGTCGGTACACGTGCACCTAGATACAGCAGCACTGCCCTCAATACTCGCTCACTGTGTAGTGTGTACGCACTGTAGTGGCCGCCGCCTCCGCCGCCCCGGCACTGGATTCATCGAGTGATAGATGACGAAACAGTGCTTATCGACCTCACTCTGCGCGGCCGGACTGTTTTCTATAGCAACTCACACCGCCGCGAGCACTATTCGCCCGTCGTACGCTGAAAAATCCTCCAGACATACATACACTCGAGACTACGGAAGATAACACTAAGTAACAACGCTATACGTACGACTACGAGTGCTGTAGCCTGTAGGCCTACGCGATGATTACTGATCGCGCGCACTTTGTACAGCTTTCTTTCTTTCTTTCTTTCTTTATTTGCTCGGAATAAAAAAAAATGTCATAGTGTACCGTGTAACCGAAACGAACATGGTAAGCATAGCGAGGACAGTTACGATAAACAGCGTAAATTAGTTGGCCCAACTTAGGCTTGCATCAAGTTACAATGCTGGGGTATGTCATGTATACGTTATAAACCATCTGAAATCTACACGCTTGAGTTTCTTAACATTGCTAAAATTGACGATGCCGGAAATATGGTAGTTGCGATCATTAACAACACGTGCACAGAGAAAACCAACGTTAATCTTGTTCGAATGACGCTGTTTTGAAATAATTTATATCAGTGTCTAGCTTTGATCCAAAGAGTAGACCTACTCAGCTCATGCAGTTTGTCGCCATAATGTCATAATGAGCGAACACGATCTTGTAACACCAACTGTAAACAAACTGTAGGCGGGCGGCCGCCACAATATGCCCCGCCCCTCTCCTCCCTCTATGGGCGCCGAAGCGCCTCGCGCCGTCGAGCCGACCTCGCCTGCAGAGTGCAGAACGCAACGTAGCAGTAGGTTCCCACGGTCAATACGTTCCCACGCTCACCGCTGCAGCTGCCTGACGCGTTAACGCGCGGTGAATAAAGCGGCCTGGTGACATTGACTTTTGACCTTGAAAGTGGTGTCCGAGTCACGTGTGACGTGGCCTACCTCTGTGCCAATTTTAGTCTTCCTAGGCCTCTCTGTTCTAGACTTAGGCCTGATGTACGCGACAGACAGACGTCAAACAGCATCATCGCTTAATGCCCCGCCTATTGGGGCGGGGCATAATAAGGCTTTTCAATCATCGTCGACTAAGGCTCGATTTAGGCCCTAATGGGAAAACATTTTCGGTCATTTTGCAATGTTGCGGGTTGCTAACGTCGGTGCACCGGTCACCAAGTGTGCACGACTGCTCGGGCAGTTGTTCGCGATTACGGCTGTGTAGCTTGTAACTCATCAATCTATCACTCGTACGGACTAGTAATTACTGATAATTTAATTATTTCGTCATGTGAAATATCATCTGAGTGCAACACAGTTAGGGCTATCGAATGATAAGTGTCTCATTACACTGCGCGCTAGCTAGCGGCGCAGTGTATTGTAATCGGTCCTGTCTGTTTGTTTGTGTGTTTGTGGCTTTGTGGGTCTGTTACCGCGATAACTCGAAATTGACTGCATCGATCTCCACCAAACTGGTTCAGTAGGTGTAGGTAGTGACCATCTCCAGCTGATTAAATTTTGGCCTTCCTGCGCCCCCGGGAAGGGGGTCTGCGGCGGGGCGAATTTTTTTTGGCTCCGCCTTACTACAGCCAGCGCGCAGTGTTTGCGTCACTCCGAGCGCTTTTTCATTAAATTTCTTCCTTATTTCCTATTCCTATAATGACCTTGAATGACCTTGAAGACATTCAAGGTCACAAAGACGTGTCAGTATGCAGTGCATGCAGAACGCGATATTGTTTTCCAATTCTCTCTGTCTGTCCGTCTGTCTGTCCAATGCTGATACTGTGTCTAAACGAATGAACATTATCGTAATATTGACATATTGACGGTCTGGTAGGGGCATCATTCTAGTTTTTCTAGCCCCACTGCCGTTAAAAGAATTACAAGGGGAACGGCCTCAGCAGAGTCGTTAAATAGAAGGGGGGGGTGCAAATATCGGAAACGGTATACGAGATAAGGCCATACAGTACGGCGCGCGTGATAAGTTCCTGTCAGGCGTCGTAGGCGGGCGAACAGCCGGTGAATCTGTAGCGATTGTAGCGTCTGCAGCTGGCGAGTCGCTGGCGAAAGCCAAGCGAATCG
>Ga0049107_10000887_pt1 | contig 10080 bp, 6 predicted proteins | sample WorMetilPIANOSA1_FD_61187 | JGI IMG/M metagenome (GOLD analysis project Ga0049107, IMG submission 61187) | Marine gutless worms symbiont microbial communities from Max Planck institute for Marine Microbiology, Germany - Olavius ilvae PIANOSA.1 | ecosystem: Host-associated > Annelida > Digestive... | reverse complement strand
TGGCGGAGAACTTTACATTAAAAGTTCTTACACGTTTGGCCCATAAAGTACTTGGCATATCAAAATTAAAATACATCTGACAATTCCTAACAGTATGCATGTCATTAGTGTTAAACATTTTCATAAAAAAAGCGATTAATGACAGCAATTGGCAGCAAATTAGGCCTAACGATGCGCCCAACTTGCACGTAGATACAAATTACTAGCGCAGAATCTGTAGACGCCTGGGACTTCATTGTTTATTGTCGTTGTCATTATTATCATCGTTATTAAAATCTGTCATAAATGGTGAGCGCGCTGAAAATAGGCTACAGGACCAACTGTCACGGGTGGAAAACGCAGGAAGTGGACAAAGCAGGATCAGTTGATAGTGCGGGAACAGGAAAGAGCAATTGCATGTCTATGCTACACTTTTGCTATAACTTTAAAAATCGTTTACAAATTTCCATCAGATTTCGTACGTAGCGACACATTGTTAAAGTATTTATCCTTAACGCTATCTGCCAAATTTGATGAAATTTATTAACAACTTCTAAAGTTATAGTAAAAACACTTGGCTTACTTTTTTTCTGGATACAGTATATATCCCGTGAGTAAAAAAAAACAAGACACTTGATACAGTACATACATTTATTGATACATTTGCCAAATTTATGGGTAAGAAGCCCACAACTTTAGCAAATGTTGACCGATTTTCAAAATTCTTTCACCTTCGGACTCAGCAGTGATTGTATAACGAATCGATCATTAAAGACCCCATCACACGTTAAAGGCGTCGCTACACTACTTTGTGAAACTTTAGTATACAAAAATATATGTAATTAGCACGTTAATTAGCACTAGTTGCAGTTTGTCCGTCATGAGCTTATAAACATGATCATTGTATCTTCAGACATATGATGCGATATGGTTATATATGCTGCGACATTACGTTATCATTTTTTGATAGATTCTGCTGATCGTTATTTTTTTCCGCGAGCTGTGTCTACCCTGACATTCTGTGCATTATTCGATCGCTGCCTTCACTCCGAAAGTGCAATAATGTAAGAGACCCATATGAACTTTCAGATTTCTGGCCATTGAACAGGACCTTAATACATTTCATTACAAAATCTGGGGCAGCGAGTCTACCAGAAAAAAGCGCAGGATATAAATGATTTGAGGCGGCATCTGACTAATATGTGAGTTGGAGTGGAACAGAGCGTTATTGACGATGCCATCAACCAGTCTCCATGCCGACATTCAAGCCACAAGAGGACATTTTGAATATTCACCGTGACATGAATTAGCCGAAACGTTATTAACTGTAGTAAATTAAGTAAAATTTTATTGTTAGACAAGACATTTGTTTCAGACTGTCGGTAGTTTCCTGACATTTACATTTCACAAGGTAGTGTAGCGACGTGTTTGGAGTGTGGTGTGATCTTTAATGACTGTTTCATTGCACGTTTACCGCTGAGTCTGAAGGTGAAATAATTTCGAAACTCGGTCAACATTTGAAGTTATGGGCAAGAGTAGGGTGTCCTGTTTTTGGACTCACGGGGTACATTTGGGCAGGATATTCTTGCAGTAATTCCCAATGCGTAATAGTTGCAGTTACAGCATAAATATTTTTATTTCATGTATTAAAAATAACAGACGTGATTCAAATGCTAGCGTCATACAAAAAACGCAGCCCGCTGCGACGCGTGCATGCAATTACACTTTGTATACGTCTGTACTCCATAGAGGACTCGCGTTAAGTCCTTGCATTGCACCCGATGCTTGCCCATACGTCTTTGGTCACAAGTGCTCAAAGCACGTAGTCTACTTCAGCAAACTGCTTTGTTTTCTGCTGTTGCCCGTAACATGAATTTACTTACTTTTGTCACAGAAAACTCACGCTGATCAGTTGCTATGCGGCTAATAATGTGAACGTTACCTTTGCGGTTCAAGTGCTGCAGACACGCAGCGATTTGATAGCTTACCTGCTCGCTTTGTGCTTGTCGCTTTCATTGTAATATACCCAGTGATGTTAACAAGGACTGGACATGCAAGGACAAGGACAAGGACCAAGCCTACAAGAACAAGGATTAACATCACTGAATATACCCATACCTCTCACCTTCTAAAGACGCCACTGTTGTCTCTGCTACTTTTCCCGCATATTCCAGCTGTTATATTTTCCATCCCTGTCATTTGGTCCCGCAATTTCCAGTTATCGCATTTTCCGTCAACTTAAAATTAATAAAGAACAATAAAATGTTACCCCCACTCCCCAGCAAAAAGTGTGTGGATCCGTTTGCAGCCAGATCTTATAGGGTTTTGATCGCTGCTTTCTCTCTGTCTGACCCATACTTCCTACAGGCGTCCAGTATTAATTTTGGGCTTATGGTTTTCGAGGTATGACCACCGGACATACAAACAGAAAATGACCGACTCCGATGTACTTACCCAGAAGTGGATCACTCTAAAACCGACTTCGAGTATGAGCCAGTAGACTTTATGCAACAAGCGATCGAAAAAGCCGTGTTCATTGATTAAACTGACTTATTTCTAGCGTTCTATTATATATTTGTTTGTTTTATTCATTACGCAACATGCGCAGCGAAGACCTAGGCCTACAACAAAAACGTCGATTGTCTCTGTAATTAGAAGCAGTTAGTACCAGGAAAAGTTTCAGTAAGTACGTATAGCCTACTGGGCCTATTGCGTAAAGCGATGACGATTATTCGTGCCTTTGATGTAACAGAACTCCCATACATGCCGCGCGCTGCACGCAACAAGACAATAATTATTCGACCAATGAGTCATCTGTGCTGATGTTCCCATGGCAGAGAAAGATACATCACGAACGTGTTCATCTCATTCACACTATCTATATGCCTTTTGACGTGCAGACACTAATACAGGTTACTCCTACTGCGATGTACATTGGATTAATTACACGCGATCACGAAAGCCGTTACGCACGCAACACGCGCGTTGTGACGAGTCTGTATTACTGGGCGTTTACACGGTACGATCGACGGACCGACCGGTCGGTCCGACTGGTCGGTCGGACGATCGTATCGTGTAAACCGGTCATGTTCGTGTTCGACCGGTCGGACAGACGATCGGAAGGATCAAACATGTTTGATTTCGTCCGACTGCCGATCCGACTGTCGAAGCGTGTGGACACGGTCGGACCGACCGGCCAGTCGGACGACCAATCACGCTGCAGCGTAGGCGGTACTTGTTGCTTACGTCATAGCTACATAGCTGCAGCTGTCATATACACGAGTGGTGGCTAATCAGCTACATAGCAGGCCACGTTGATTTGATTGACAGATGTGGGCGATTTGGCTACAGTCTGTCCGACCGGTCGATCCGACTGGTCTGACAGACCAGTCGGACCGACCGGTCGGTCCGACGATCGTACCGTGTAAACGCCCAGTTACTGTGCGGCGCAGAAAACGTTAGCGATTCTCTTCAGGCCGCAGTCTATGCAACTTTGCTTATCCGCATTATATTAACATAATCCGTGAATAAAAGGTGCACCCAAATGTACAGAATGAAATCGTTCAGATATGCCGCGCCACATAGGCCCATGTTGTCACTTGTAGTTTGTTTTAATAATCTAGTTGTATCAATGAATTTACGAAATTTACATTAAAAATCGTACAAATGCTCGAACTGTACGTCGCTAAACAAACAAGATTAGCTACCGCAAACATAACGCGTGTCAGCATTTGTGTACAGAAAAATTCTGGCCATGGCAAGAGCGTACTGTCGAATTTTGTATCGACGGTTGAGCTCAAAAACTAGAATGATGCCCGCACCAGAGGCTGGTAAAGTTTGACTCGTTTAGATAAAATCACAATGTGACAGACGTACGGATAGACAGACAGAATTCGTAAAACAATATCGTGCTTTGCATGTTATGCAGACTAGCGCACGATAAAAACCTACGAAAAAAAACAGTCATGTAGTCCTCGAGACCAGGGTCTTGGTCTCGAGGCGCCTCGAGGACAAAAATGAAAATCTTGGTCTTGGATCATGAAGTCTTGGTCTTGGTCATGAGCATTTGGTCTTGGTCTCGGTCTTGAAGAAAAAGTCTTGAAGTTTTTTTACGACTTTTGTTGCAATTCTTGACGGCAGTGAGCAAGGCTCACCATGGCATTTTGTGAGAGACAACAAAAGCAGTTTGCCATTCGGAAGCCATTGTTTAACCTTCTGCGCTCCATGCACATCAGCCTCAGTTGAGAGGGTATTTAACAATGGGGCTATTTGTTAGGCCACACAGATGCCAGTGCCAGTAAAACACAGTGCATAGATTGTGGAAAATTGTTTTCACTGGGTAGCAATAAACCAGGAAAGCAAACTGTTCACGGGTTGAAATGCCACAAATATATCTATACATTGTACTTGAGGAAAGTGGAATCCCGTCAACAAGGACCACCTGCAAAAAAGGCCGAAACTGGACGAGGTATTGGCGGCGCATTGTAGAGCTGACTTGGTGACTGAATGTGTGAAAAAGAAAAAACACTAATGTTATCAGGTGACTTTCGTTTTCGTTTTACGACCGAAAAATTTCGTTTTCGTTTCGTTTTCGGCTGTAAGTGTAAGTGGAATGTCATTTTCGTCGGCATTTTCGTTTACGGCCGAAAATGAAAAATGCTTTTGGTTCGGCCTCTAGTATACAAAAGAAAAAAGGTCTTGAGATGCAAAGTTTTGGTCTTGGTCTTGAACACTAGGCTTGGTCTTGGTCTTGAAAGAATTTTAAAGTCTTGGTCTTTGTCTTGAAATTAAGGTCTTGGTCTTGAAAAAAAGTCTTGATTACATCACTGCGAAAAACAGCAGCAAAAGCAGTCTACAAAAGCACTTGAAGACACATCTATGTCAGATGTCATGTAATATTTGGCTTTTACGGTGAACCTGCTCTAGAAACTTTAGCTTACGGCAGGCTAAACTTGTTGTTACTAGTACTACTACTATTATTAAACATTTTAGTTCTATGTGGATGTACAGATTGGTTTCGGAGGAGTGCCAGGTGTATCACCACTCAGCTACGGGTTTCCAGGCTACGGCAGCGGTAGTGGTAGTGCAGGTAGCGGGTCTTACCTGACCCCACCTGGACTAGTCTATCAGCCTCCTCAGACGCCGTCCTCGTCCTATTCCCCGCGGTCACCCGTGGAGCCGGTCGGTCACGGTCTCGGCAGCGTCAAGGTGGAGCGAAGCCCGGACAGTCAGGGCGGTTCGTCGGCCGGTTCGTCGTCGTCAGGGCGCCCTCCGACCGCCGCCGCCGACTCGCCCGGGCCCGACTACCACCGTCACCCGCTGATACCGCCGCCGCCTGCCTCGGCGCTCTACTACCCGGACGACATGCAGGAGATGATCGGAATGTACCTGCCCGCCGGCCAGGTGAACCCACCTGGCGAACATCCCAGTCAGTGGATGAATTCAGGACGCTTCGTGCACCAGTACATGACGTCACCTAGTCACGTGGGCAATGACGTCACGGACGACGCCGCGCGAATCAACGGCGCTTTTACTCGTCTTGTATGACAAATCTTCCCTACCAGTGAGAGGAGAGGGTTCTTGCAGGACAAGAAAATACCATATTGGAAAATATCGCACAAATTTCCTAGAAATTAAAAAAGAAACATCGAGGAAACGTGAATCTGTATTTACAAGAATGCATTTCTCACCGCTATTAGATTGGTTTTTCGGTGATCTGTTTCTGTAATTATTTCACTGTTTTCCCCGCTATTGTATTTTCTTGTCAGCCGTTTCCCTCCTATGTGATTGTATAATGTTCGGCCGTCAGCGTTTGTATTACTATGTGAATATTATGACTGTATTTATGCAGTCGAAAAGTCCCATATTATGCCGTATTATAATGTCAGTTTCTTGCAAAGAAACGTGCCTTGGCAACGTTACATAAATCGCTGTGCGTCCTACTGCTTGTTGGTGTTTGATGTTTCTCCGTTGTACAGCATTCCTGTAAGATTAAAGTGAGTTATTGTGATAACGCGAGCGCATGTCTGCCACACGTGAACGCGATACTGAAACTTTTCCAGTTTTCCGTGCGTTATATTGCGTTTACAATATTTCAATGGAAATAATTTTACATGCAAGTGGTTAACAGAAATCCCCCCCCCCAAAAAAAAAACAAGTGACGTTACATTTGATAAGCACTAAGTGTTGAAGGTCAACGTACGGTCGTGGTCACTAAAGAACATAAACTTTTTCTGGCTTTTTAGGACTTGGGACACTTTTGACTTGGCGACATTAGCACAAAATACGTCGAACAGATGAACAAGGGTCGGAAATTTGGCTCACGCGATACGGCACACAATACGAGGGCGGACGTAAGAACCGTCGTATGATTCTCGAGGTTGGTGGAGAGTTGACCACGTGACACCCGGTGAACCACGAATCTCCAAGGTCAAAAGGACGAAGGTCATGGTCGCAAGGTCGCGAATTTAGCAACAGTGCCTTACAACTAACGGCTGTTGTGTCGGTGGGAACACCCATCGCATGAAGTTCGTCATGCGACATATTTTAAGTTCACTAAGTTAAATAAACGGGAAATAGAAATACGATGTATAGGCCTACTCCGCGGTGCTCATTTTTACCACAAATGTGATCCATATTATCTTGCGATTCTTCTAACAGAAAATGGCTATAACAGCTCCTATATACGGATGTAACTCCTCGGTCAGAAGCACTACGACAAAAGCCATCTTGCACAGATCAGATTGCCTATTACAGTCAGCAACGGCGGACCTTTAAATTTTGCAGCACAATGAGGTGATACGTCCTCTCTAGCAAGATCCTCTGCTAAATTCTGAGACAAATGTGCAGGGAGCCCACAGGATCTGGGCTGTGTTTCAAACAGTAAAAATATAAACATGCAGGTCACAGCTTCAAAAATATTTTAAGGCAGCGCATTTTGACCCCGAGGTCAATATTGCAGGGTCTGCAGAGACGGCAGTTCGCCACTGACAGTTATTAGTACCGTATTATTTAGTCTTCAGTAAATCAGTTCGCGACAACGTGTTTAACCGAAATATAATGCGGCAGTCGAGTTCAATGGCCGAATAAAAACTTGGTCGTCAAAACAGGGCAGTGATTTTTCGAAGATCACGAAGTGGCTTGAACCTTACAAAAATAGTCCCGTCAGATTTTTAACTCTCTGCAGAAAGAGTTAACACCACTCTGATGCTCTCCTCAACCACGCCGTTCGGCTTTTGCCTCCACGGCACTCCTGGAGTTCCCTGTTAAGATTTGACGAATGCAGCATCAAAGCGGCCGGAACTCCGTAACGACCGGCTAGTGGGCGTGACCGGGTCCTGACAGAAGTACTCCAGCGCGCAGCTTCTGGCCTTAGCGTTTCCGGTGCTCGAAGGTCGTCGTTCAGTAGCTGCTTCGCATTGCGCTCGCCCTTCATTAGCATTAACGACCTCGCACGATGCGTTGTAACGACCGCGTGACAATGTGGGGACAGAAGTAAACTTATATGTCATGCAGTCCGATTGTATAGAGATGTTTACGGTAGGCTATACGTTGGCGTAACCTGTCAAGTGCAGTCTGAGTGCATCACCGAGTATTTACCAAGGCGGTTACGTTTTATCGGCGTTAGTTAGTTAGTTTATTTGTTAGCAAGATTACGCAAAAAAAACTACTCAAGCGATTTTCACAAAATTCGATGTAAAGTTCAACACGGGTATTACGGAAGTAACGGAAGACATTACTGGATTTGCTGATAATCCGGATCATATTACGTTACGGATTACAGTTAGGTGGGGGACCGCCGTACTCCGCACGGGAAGATGTTAACCCGACGCTTGTTTAATAGTAACAAATGCAATTTCGCGTCCTTGGCGGTGGTATGCACTCTAGTGAAGGCCATTCTGGTTTTCAGTTTTGTCACCCGCCCACCTCACCTACCCCTTTCGCGTCGCACTCAGGTATCAAAGCTAGTCCCACTGTATCACACTAACATCGCGACATCTATGTTCGACGGCTGCAGATTACGTCTTTTAAGTTCAACACCAGCAGCGCCGGTTACTACCGGCAACGCATAGTGAGACGTTAAAACATGCAGACATCACGGTAAAAGTTTGAATGTCATCGGGAACGTGTGACGGAGAAACGCTTCTCAGACTGGCTCGGGTCCTCAACGGAGAAACGTCACAGTGAAATTGAACAGCTGGAGGTCCGCTTGAGAACAGAAGTGTTAAGCGAGAGAGATATGTGCTGCCGCTTTCAATGACGACTACAACCAGGCTACTGAGGAGTGACGACTGTCCTGCATGCAGACATATGCCACTCGCACCTCCTCGGCACATGCCCATCCGATATACAACAGAAGGTGTGACAGTGAATTCGGCCTTCGGAGTCTGGAAGGTCGTAAGAGGTCCCATGTCACAGACGCACCAACAATAACGGCATAGCGTCTCGTCGACAGGGTGGTATTTGCCAGGGAGGACGGGAGGACATGTCCTGGTTACTGAATTTCGAGGTATGGCACTAAATGGCCTATTTTGTGCTGTATGTGCTACGGCCACTCGATCTCGTCCCTCTCACTGACTTTACCTACAAATACCACCCTGCTTGTCCATGCCTCCTACAACTATCTACAAAAAAAACGAAACTGCTTGAATGCCATTAACTGCAGGAATTTCGTTAACGGTTCGGGTTAACATTCATCCGCGCAACTTTTTTCGCGCTGCATTTTGCAATGCGTTAAACGCATCACCAGGTTTTTCCCAGGTGAGCCGGCTAACTCCGGTTCAGTTGGGAAAATGGCCGTTAAAACGGTGTGTGTGTGTGTGTGTGTTTTGTGTATGCAGTGACTATTCTAGCACCCCTAGATCCGGGGGGGACCGTAATAACCAGGGGGACCCTCCTTCTCCCTTTCCCCTCCCTTCACTTCCCTCCCCTTATAAGTAGGCCCTTCCCTTTCCCTTCCACTCCCTCCCCTTAGAAGTAGGCCCCTTAAATCCAGCTAGGGGTTCTGGGGGAGCGCTGTAAGCTCCCCCAGCGGGGTCTGGGGCGGAGCCCCAGCCGAAATCGAATTTGGTGCATTTTAGCCTTAAAATCTGACATCTGGTGGCAACAATTTTAATGACTTTCCTGGGAATCAACTAACCAAATGTCGTGCAGTTTAAACAGTAAAGGCAAATCGGGACCAGGGGCAGAGCCCCGGTGGGATCTGGGGCGAAGCCCCCAGAAGCTGGAGAGAAAATCATGCCTGAAATGCTTAGGAATTCAATTTTGGCATAGTTCATTTTGAAGTATTTGGGGGATTTCTGAATTTTTTTTTTTGGGGGGGGGGAATTTTTCCCCCAGAGAGGTCTAGAATAAACGCTGTGTGTATGTGTAAATGCATCATCTACTGCAAACTGCCAGTGTTGCGTGCAGCGTTCTTCACAGTGCAAAGAAACAGCATTATAGCAGACACTGTACAGGAGGAACAGTACAATTAAACAGACACCACTTACAGACACTATCAAGCACATGCGTGCATTAATGCTCATGAACACTCTTCGCAGCACAATGAAGCACAGTACAGTGTAAATGACCAGCAGAAGCAGAAATCTCTGCACCAGCAGGCAGAGTACACAGCAAACAGCATGCCATTACATAACAGTCGACATTATACAATACGAAATGCACTGTGTAGGCTCATCAGCGACGACCAGCCAGCTGCTTAGCCGCTGCACGACACCGATGCAGAATATAAAGCCGTAAATATTTTAATGGTTGAAAGATGAAAGTAAAAACGGCTTTCCCTTTAGTGCCATGACACTGTTGGTTGGGCGTCAGGAAGAGCAACCGGCATGTAAAATGCTGGATATGGTATGGTATAGTAGAGTTTAACGTCCCACTCGGCACAGTATAGGTCATTTCGGAGACGACAACCCAGAGCAGTGATGTACATCTCCCATTCAGTAATGGAGGGCCAGCGACATAGTAACCCCCTTAACCCGCGTTGCTTTTGTTTACCACGGCCCAAAAGGGATGGAACTAGCTCCTAACCCACATTATAGTGGAGGTAGCTAAAGCTCTAGGAGGCTCATTTAAATTAGTTACGCTAGCGCCAAGAACTGT
>Ga0049107_10000886_pt1 | contig 10082 bp, 9 predicted proteins | sample WorMetilPIANOSA1_FD_61187 | JGI IMG/M metagenome (GOLD analysis project Ga0049107, IMG submission 61187) | Marine gutless worms symbiont microbial communities from Max Planck institute for Marine Microbiology, Germany - Olavius ilvae PIANOSA.1 | ecosystem: Host-associated > Annelida > Digestive... | reverse complement strand
TCATGCCAAATTCGGTCATTCTATAGGGTAAAGCCGATCGAGCGTAATTATGGAGATCCAGAAAATTTTGACCCCTCACACCCCGCCTTTCAAGCTCACTCAAGGTCATTGGAACCGACATGGATTGATCGGCTGCCTTGCCACCTGCAAGTCTACATTATTTTGACCTCGATTTTGAAAGTGGTGTTTGGCTTAGGCCAGAATGTACGAGACAGACAGACGTCAGACGCGCATCACCGCTTAATGCCTCGCTATGGGGGCGGGCATAACAACAAACAGTCTTACTGTGGTCGGAAGGCAAGAACCATTAAATAATAGACCTACAGCAGCATGCGTGCAGTGGCCTTACAACTGATTTACTGTTATAGTGCCCTTTTGTGAACGCGATTTGCGGCCTTCTATCACTGTTTTGCGGTGCTCTTTGGTGCTAGAAAACTGATTTGCGGTCATGGCCGGATTAACCACTAGGCTGACGATTTTTTAGGGCCCCATCAGCTGGGCCTACGCATGTTTAATTAGGTCGTAGAAGCCCGTTTTCTTGAAATGATTCTTACTGACATCTGCACCGACCTAAAACAGAGTTCTGACACAAGACTGCAGGGTGATGGATTCAACTAAACGTGGCTACCCAAAGATTTACACTGTCTTATATTGAGACAAGGTTAGCTACCGCAAACAGATCGCGCGTCTGTATTCGTGGTTGACCGTGTAAAAATTTTCCTCTTGTGTAGTTTGATCGCCGTGCATACATGTAGGAAGTCCCAAACAATAATTATTTTGCGAACGCTGAGACCCCGCTCCTTGGGACGAGGCATGGCTGACCCCAAGAAACACGCTACTCCCCACCTGTATTACCATGCCAACTTCGCTCAAGCTAAGGTAAAACTGTTCGAGATCCCCCGAAAATTTTGACCCATCGCGAGCTGCTTTTTAAGGTCACATGCAGTCATTGGAACCGACACGGATTGATCGGCTACCTATGACTTCCTATTATTCCATATTATTCCATAATGGATCGACGTCGTGCCGTTTCTATGATAAAAAGCGATGATTGCAATGTTCTCCTAACCCTTGTATTTAAGGGAACCTTAAATACAAGGAACTTGGAATAAGAACAAGAAATACTTAGAACCCTGAGGGGTCCAATCGATTACTAACTACGGTTCCCTTGGAATTTTGTTACGGCAGTGGGGCTCGAAAAAGTAGAATGATGCCTCTGCCAGATATTGAAAAAAGTTTGACGATATGTTAAATCATTTAATATCAGTCAGACAGACGGACAGACAAACGGGCGGGCGGATTTAAAATAACAATAATATCGCGCTCTGCATACATTGCATGCTCTTGCTGACGCGTGATAGTAACGTGAAAACTGCCAGGTTGACTAAAAGCAGCATAATATTGTCAATTCAGTAGATATTGCGACTAAGTGAAGTTAACTATAATGTGTAAAATTTTATGCAACAGCTCTCTGTAGTTATTACAATTATTAACAAAATTCTTTAGAGGACTACTGCATTTGGCGCGCCCTGTTGTGCGTGCAAAAGTTGCAAATTCATCCTCAACACGCACGATATAACTGAACGTTTAATTCAGCCAAAATACTCTAATACCTGCTGGCATTTACAACTTCACATTTTCCGCGGGAGGGGAATGATACGCCGGAGTTCCGTCACACTTTCGATGTAGGTAGGGGAACGATGGGAGGACAGATGACGGTATATAAGAGGGCCCCATAATTGTATCTAGCCTAGGGCCCCCAACTACCTTAATCCGGCACTGTTTGCGGCCATCAGTGGTTTTCGGTGACTGCAGTCACCGAAAACCACTGATTTGGAATCGATTTCCAAGACCACATGTGGTCTTGGAAATCGAATCGAAATCTATTCAGTTTGATAGTTGATACATCACATGACAAACGCATTCACAATTGCAATAATACAAACATACGACATTGATACAATGTACAAACATGTGTTCTGTGGTCTTGGGACAGTGATTTGCGGTCTTCCAACATTGATTTGTGGTCTTCCAGGAGTGATTTGCGGTGATTTGCGGTCTTCCAGGAATGATTTGCGGCAATTTTCGGTCTTCCAGGGCTGATTTGTGGTGTTTGGCTGTGTTCAGATTGTGATCTGCGGTGTTCTGTGGTCTAGGGATATTGATTTGCGGTCTTCAAACATTGATTTGTGGTCTTAGGAGTGATTTGCGGTGATTTGCGGTATTCAGGCAGACCCTCTGTGACAGGCACGCCACAAAAGAGAATATACTGGCTACGCTCAGCGTAGCCAGCGTAGCCATGAATGTAGGATAATCGATCACACCAATCGATTACTAACTACGACGGTTACTACGTCGTCAGATTACTCAAACATTGATACCAGTCTATGCAAGACGGTATCGGTATCGGTTCAATTCGCAAATCGTACCAAAAACCAAGTATACTGATCCCTTGCTCAAACCGAACAAGCTATCAACGTGACGTACGCTAACGTCAGCATTAACTATAGGCTACTTAGCCCACAAAAACCCGAATCAATCGCTATTGATTCATAAAACCACATACGAAGCGTGTTCAACAACAAGCAGTGAGCGAAAGGCCAACCCTCGCCCGCACACGTGCTTACTTAACGCGCTGTTAAGTAAGCACATAACCAAACACCACAAAGTGGTGGTTGGCTATGTGCGGACTATAGGCGAAAGAGGCGACACCATGAATGTACTCCGACTTGTGAAAAGGCACTTCTTCAAGCTTGATATTCCTACATTTAGGATCCTATACAAATGATTTGTCAGATCTCATCTAGAGTAGGCCTACTCCATACAAGCATGGTCCGGCTATTGGTCCCCATATCTTCCAAAAGACATTGATGTAGTAGAGAAAATCCAGCAGAGATACCAAGCTAGTTATCGGCATGAAGAATGTACCTTATGAAGAACGACTACGGCGCATTGGCTTAACAACATTAGAAGACCGAATAATCAGAGGAGATCTCATCGAAACGTAAAAAATACTGACAGGAAAGAGAACATTGACAGATACAATTCTTTTGCGTTGAACCAAGATAACCATAACCTTCGTGGACACAAGCTCAAGCTGTATAAGTCTCGAAGTCGTCTGAACACCAGGGAATTCTTCTACAGTCAACGCGTGGTGAATGTTAGGAACAAATTGCCAAACAACGTCATTGAAGCCGAAACGGTCATTACGTTCAAGAATCGGCTGGACAAAATGTGAAGATTGGGGCATTTAAAGCATCTGCTTCGTCAGCCCTACATCTGCAAGTACAAGTACAAGTACACGTTGACAGTGGCAAAGTGCTGCTAAAGTAATATCACCGTTCATTATTTTTGCTGTTTTCGATGTGTCATTTCGTCGTTATAAGTTGTAGACAAAGTACCGTTTTTTACATTTATATGTATATAAGCCATATTTTATAGTTTATAACAGCAGATTATGCAAAATTATGCAAAATTCGTTGAATTCTATGCCCGACATTGCGCCGCGCGACCGTTAGGTTGTCAGTTGTAATTGCAATATTATATAATTTTGTTTTTGTATTGTACGGTTTGTTGTTCAATGGTTTGCCTAGCTTTAGAGAAATAAAAACACCGAATGGAACACAGCAGATGCAGCAAATACCAGACAGTCAAGTTATCACTGCGTGCGGCATCCATAATAGAGATGCAGTTACGTATAGATTTTTTTAATTATATACGATTATCTGTTTTCGTGTGTCATACGCTGATTTTTACTGCTGCTTCCGGCATTTTAAATGATGACTATGATATCCAGCAGTAGAATATTTAACAGATAGCAACGGCCATGGCGTCTTCCTAGACCCCGCCCACCCAAGGAAACTCAAAGTATATTTAATACTCGCTTACTTACTTACTTATTTATTTATTTATTTATTTACATTTAACAGCCACACCTTTTGTCTCGCGTCGTGGGACAAAACCTCATGGCCAGTTTACGACGATGTTGTTATACACTAAGCAGTGCCGACGCCTTTTAAACATGGTCCAATTCTGACAGGTTAGTAGTGGTGTTTAATGGAACTGATTTTTAAAAAGATTTATACAACACACAAAATTTCCTAAATATCATCACAAATTGAAGACTGTGCAACAGTACGTTTTGCAGTGCGAAGGGAAAATATATAATAAATAATAAATAATAGCAGTAGAACAACAAATGAAAGATGCGGTGCTGCCACCTACCGAATTACAATGCAATGTCTTTCGAGAGATGAAAGCTGTTGCTTTTCTTTCAGTCGCTAGACAGTGCTGTCAGCTTGGCTATACCAGACGTTGCCCACGTGACCACACGGGAACCACTTACTTACTTATGGAAGCAATCCCGCAACCACCGCCCACGCATACCCACACGTACCCACGTACCCACGCAGAGGCGACGGAGCCGCGCACGCAGTGCACTGAGCCGCGCGTAGCGCCCAGCCTATCTTTTATGCAGATTCGTTCCTTCATTAAGTACAAATTTCACAAGATAGCAGGCAAGTTCTATTTTCCTCTATATTTCAACGAGCTTAACAATGGTCAGGAACCACTCGAGAAAACAAGACCCCGGCAGCACTAGAGGTGTGAGGAGAGACACTGTGTCCACACAGTGTCCAAAGACACTGCGGTTGTCTATGACAACCGCAGTGTCTTTGGACCTCACTTGACTGACAAACAACGACCGAAGACTAGACGACGCAGAGATGCACCGACTGAGAAAGCTGCAACTTCAAGTGTTAAATGGCCGAAAAGACCGTGGCCAGTACCTTCTCCGTACATGGTGCCGACTGGTAGAGTATGTGTTAGCAGTTCGGCTATACCGAGTAGACCGTGTTTACCTTGTTCTTCACCGTCTGGTACTGCGGGACAGCTGAGTGGTAGTGGCAATGGAGCACAGCAGCCACAGCAAACGTGTGTATCTACAGCATCACACAAATGCAGAATCGAGATGCTGCATTACGCCTGGCCACCGGCATTGCCGGCTTTCGGTGTAGACAGTGAATTGCCTGTGTTTATGTTTATCAGATGAACAAAGGAGAATTGCACAATCAACTGCGTAAAGACGAGAGTGCACCCAATGACTATTCACGAGTACCATTAGTTCAACGGGATCAACCGAGAGACAGGCGAATTGACGACGTATCAGCAGTACTTTACGTGAATATTGGGACTCTTACAGAGATAGAACCAACTACGCTAGACTGCGTCAGACTGCACCGAGTACTTTGCTTGGACGGGAAACCGCCTATCATGCGCATCATTTACGGACTGGACACAGTCGACTTGCGGTTCATTCTCAAAATAGACGATATCAATCAAGGAACTGTCAGATTGAGACACGTACCGAGCAGTGGAAGGTAGTTCAAAAGTTCTGCTCGTTTGTGTACATCTTGTGTCCGGTGTTGGGACGAAACGTCATTAGACTCAAGTGCATTCCATGCCAATATTGGAGTGATCCACGTAATGCTGAACCGTACCATTTACATGCTTCCGAACCAGAACTTGATCCAAATTACGTTGTCGATGCACGTTGGCTACCTGGTGGTGACGACTACGACGTACACGAAGGACCTAACTTGAGCATGTGGTGATCAACCACAGAATGACGAACGGACTGAGACTGAAGAGCCGACTAATTCCGTTCAACCGGATTTGACAGAAAAAAACTACAAATGTTGTCACTAGTGCACTATTTTACTCACGTTTATGTATTTACTGTCATTTCTATGATTTGTGATATTTATTCTAGTGTAATTAGTTTTATTTTTAATTTGTATGTGTAATGTTGCAATTTCAACTGTGCTGATGTGTTGCTTTGTAACACTAGTGCGATTGTCATTGATGACCAATAAAGGCTACTTACTTACTTACTTACTTACTTACTTAATTTTCTTCATCACAGCAATGAATTACCAGAGGTTTACAAAGTCTAGTTTATTATTAATAACAGTGAACACAGTTATTGTACAAGGCATACAAGTCTTCTGCATATCAATTTCTTTAAACGATCAGCTAGACAAACGAGTATCCAATATACTGGCAGTGTATTACGGAACCACATTCCTGAAACCCTGCAAGTCCCGATGTCCAAATACATATTTCGACATAAACTAAAGCTGCATCTCTCAAATGAGCTCCATGGTTAATTAATTCACCATGTTGTTTTATTTGCTATACCATGTCGGCTATATTGCACTTTTTGGCTGCACTCTTTCACCATATGCATTATTCACTTAACTTCTAAGTGAGATTATTAGTGCTATAATATTCATTATATGCTAATATTTAGCATTTAGCTATTTTTTATTTATATTTAGCTATAATAATAGGTGGCCAGAATCGATAGCTCTGACCTCTCTGACAACCTGTTGTTATCTTTTATAATTGTGTACTATTGTGTTCTTTACAAATAAATTTGAGTTGAGTCGAGTTGAGAACAGACTGCTGACCAGATGTACACATACGAACAGGCTGCACCAATACTTGACCGAATGACTGCTACCAACGTGAGACACCAGTGCTCGTTTAGTACACTCTTGTTCGCAGACCATTCGACACCGTGACGTGGAAAGAGATATCAGTTTTGACAGACTGACTATCGAGCAGATTCGTTCTAGATGGACTCTGACTTAACAATCTGAATAGGCTCGTGTACCTACTACCAGCAACTTTGACGACGAAACTTACCTCTAGTCTGTTTTCTGTGTTGCATAATGCATATCCAGTCGATACCCGTCTGTACCATAGTCACCGGTTCAAAATACTGCTTGCCTGCTGCTTGCAAACCCAAAATTGCTAAACGTGATGCAAATGACAAGAAAATAATGATCAGATTTAAAGGGAAACCGTGTAAGAAATCGCAACCATGAAACAGTTAACTCAACAACAGGTCATTGCTTAGCGAACTCCGGAAGAGAACAATGAAGTCATGAAAGGTGAATGTAAGTCGATTGTCAGTGCTATCAAGGCTTTTCTGAATGATGTCCCGTGTGCACTGTGGTACCATAATGCAAACGAGGATCAGATGCGTATGTTCGGCGGTTCCCACTTCCACGTAGTTGCGTACACCACAATGCCACAACAAGAGTCATTTCGAAAGTTACAGCAAACTGTATAAAGCGATCAAATAAGCTCCAATTGTTACGTCAAACAACAGACAGTGCGTAACCTCGGTGCACTGTTGAAACACCTGATGCTACCACCGCAAATGTTCATGGGTTCCCGTGATAAATTCATTGGGTCAATGCGGCAAACTCTGAACCAGCAATGTCTGGAATCATTCAGAGCCGACGAACATCTCGAAGATGTTCAATACACACAGGAAGACGAACCTTCGAATGAAGAATGGTCTGTTTACAAATTGGACCTTACCGACTGTGTCGATGCTGACAGTTTCGAAGATAACGATGACATGTTTCACTCGATCCATTCCTCACTTTTTGATGCACACAATCAGTTAAAGGGTGCAGCCACAAGCAGGGGCGTAGCCAGGATTTTTGAGTGGGGGACGAGCGCCGAAGGCGCGAGAAGCGAGGCGCCGAAGGTGCCGAGGGGGTAGGGTGCGGGGCCCGCCGGAGGAAGGGGTCTGGGGAGGGGGCTGTGTCCCCTCCCCAGAAAATTTTGATTCTTTAACCTTGAAATGGTGTACTTTGGTGCGCATCTGAGGTATTCTGACGCACTAATTTTAAAGTTCTGCATGACACAATGTAAATTGAAAATAGTTTAGATCACTCCCATTTGGAGCTGGGATCTGGGGAGGAGCCCGTCCCCAATTTTTCTTTAGAATTTCATCCCAGAAAAGACGACATTTCAGAGCATTTTTACACACTTTTTAACAAACCTAAATCTCTATTCTGTATTCTATTATCCAAAGACACTGAGTGGTACCCCCCAGTCTTACCAGCTTCTCATCGGATCTGGACGAATCCCACAATCGGTCCTTGGGACAAGTGGGGGGACGTGTCCCTCCAGTCCCCCCGTGGCTACGCCACTGGCCACAAGAGAGGTCAGGATTTCGCCGATAACAGTGATCTGTTTTTCGACATAGACAGTCAGACTGTCACAAATTTGATAAGTTCGTTGAAGTCCACAGTGAAAGACAGACTCATGATTTTCATGCAAACATCTGCACCTATTACCTTGCGCATAGTTTGAAGAACTGCAGCACGTAATCTCGAAATTACCCGATGATCACCCACACAAAATGCGTTGCAAGACACTGCAACACCGTTCGGGTCTCCAGGGCGCTGTGGACGGTATAAATCACGAAGCTAGGATGAAATACTTCAACATGTCTTTTAGGGAGATTTGTGACAAATTCATGTCCAGTGCATCTGCAAACGACCCCGATTTGCTCAAAATTGACAACATGATCAAAGTCTTCTGGAATTGGTATCCAGTGCAGAACATTCCACCCGGCCAACTGTTTTAGAAATTGCTGCCATTATGGACGAAGTCATACATTTTTGAAAGACTCGCTGCAGTTGGTAGCGTGGCATTATTCTACGTAGTCAATCAAAGTTGCGAAAGTCTTCATCGGCGTCAATCTCTTCAACGGATGGAGTTGGAATGTTGGGTACAGCAGCAGCAGCAGTCGACAGAGCTGGTCTCTCTGTTGAGTGAACAACATCAATGAGAACAGGTTGATCGTCCACGAACAGATCACTATGTCGATGTCCATCGTCGGTTCACATGGCTTGGCTGGTAGGTTCTGTGCCCGTTGCAGCAGAGCAGCATAGTCAAAACAGGGATAAACAAACGTGAGTGGAACTTCATCACCCCAAATTTTGACTGCTTCCTGGTACATGACATAGTACATTCCAGGGTTGAGTTCTTTGAGCACGTCTTTCAGAAATGTTGCATCGAAAACACGGTGACAGAATGACCTGCTGTAAATGGCGATAGCCTGATCGTTAGCCCCTTCCAATGGTGGTCTGTTTGCTGTGAAAATCAGAGGTGTGCGGACAATCGTCTTTGTGCTTCACCTTAATCAGAGTATTCTCTCCACCCACAACGTTTTTGAACTTCTCTATTGCTTCGGGAGACATCAGAGCTTCGTCGATGGAAATCAAACGCACGTTCAAGCAGTCCATCCACGCAGAAGCAGAGGATGCGTTACTGTTGGAAATTCTGCCCACAAAACGAGCGAGCATCACGAGTGGGTTATTTATCAGCCGACCGGCACTGGATGCTGCAATCACAATCAACGTGTTTGATTTCAGTATGACTTTGTCCATAATGGCAGCAATTTCCCAAAACAGTTTGCCGGGTGGAATGTTCTGCACTCGACACCAATTCCAGAAGACTTTGATGCTGTTGTCAATACTGAGCAAAACGGGGTCGTTTGGAGATGCACTGGACATGAATCTATCACAAATCTCCCCAAAAGACATGTTGAAGTATTTCATCCTAGCTTTAATACCGTCTACAACGCCCTGGAGACCCGAACGGTGTATTGTGTGCGGCCCTGTAGCGCAGTCTCCTTGCTAATGCATCTGGTCACTGCTAATTGGCTGACTGCCTGTAGGCCAGCCTCTACGTATATAAGCAACTGCCACACCCGACGCTGACAGTCATCGCAACTATATAGCGTCGTTAAATAACCTGACTCCAGACTCCAGTTGACAGAGAGAGAGAGAGAGAGAGAGAGCGAGCGGGAGAGATTAGTCAGACAGCTTGTGCTATAGTTGTATAGTTAATGATAATTCATGATAAAAATGTCTTCGAACTGTCGTCTTCTCTGGCTCCCTGTGAGCTAACATCATGTTGCCTTTGATAATACGTTATTGGTACCAGCGGCTTCGACTGGCTCCCAGCCCAGCGGACCCCGAAGTCCTTGGAGCCCGGTCAGACAGGCTCCAAGAAATATCGCCTCGCCCATCGTTGAACTTGCCGTGATGGAAGGTGGGCAGAGCGCGATAACTGGCGCCCAAACGCGGGATCAGATTGATGCTGACGTCAGCGACGCCGATGAGTCAGCACGTCTGTGGTCTGGAACAGCGAGGAAGCCGCGACGACGTACGTCTGGTTACGGCTCCGTTGGTGACAGGGAAGGCGATCGA
>Ga0049107_10000885_pt1 | contig 10083 bp, 8 predicted proteins | sample WorMetilPIANOSA1_FD_61187 | JGI IMG/M metagenome (GOLD analysis project Ga0049107, IMG submission 61187) | Marine gutless worms symbiont microbial communities from Max Planck institute for Marine Microbiology, Germany - Olavius ilvae PIANOSA.1 | ecosystem: Host-associated > Annelida > Digestive... | reverse complement strand
AGAATGTTCTGTATGTACATGCCAAATGATTGTCAGTCTGAGAAGCCTTTCACACCCAGACCCTAGCTGCTATATATCAACATCTCTCAGACATTCCACAAAATGACCACATTTATATGTGAAAGCAGCAGAGTTTCATTTCTGAAAAGGATTAGAAAATTCATAAGAGCTTGAATATGGTGAAATTTCATGGACAATTCACATGTAGCTGTTAGTGCGTTAGTGCTTGCCAAAAAGTACCAGCGACTGATTAAATCTGGAGTGGACTGCAGTAAAATGTTGATGCCGCTATTGGCAAGTGGAGGAAGTGACTGAGCTTGTGTTCGTACACACGGGTGGGATTTTGAACATTTACTGTAGAACTATAGAAATTGTCCGAGAAAACTTATCTGCAGATCAAATGCGCTTATTGACGTGTGGTTTACAAAATGAGTTGTTGAATGATGCAAAAATGCATCAAATTTACCATTTTTATTTCCCAAGATAGCGTAGAAACAAAAGTAGATTGAAGTGAGAATTGAAAGTGTCCTTTTAAGCCAACATCCTTTTGGAATGTCTGCCAAAAATTACTAAAATTGGACAATGTTTGACCAAGTAGTAGCCAGCATCAGCCCGGCAGCAGAGGGATTTGTTTTCTTAAACACAGTGTAGAAAAAGGAACCAAAATATTTTTTTGCAATATCTTCATCAACTATGCTCTACTTTAAATTGTTGGTAAGCTGCTGCTCAAATAAATGCGCAACAAAGCTACACAAAATGAACCCATTACACCGGATATAATGCATACATTACTGTGTCATTATTTGACAACCGTCAGTAAATCATCAAGATAAAAGATTATTAAAGATGTTTCCTAGTAAAAGATAGACCCTTGGAGGCCAGAAAAAAATGTAAGAGTGGTGAGCCATTTGAATGTGGTTATGTGACATTACAACTGATAAAGTTTTGTGTCAAAAATCATAAAGATCAGTGCATCATTACTGAACACATAAATAGAGCTGTAGCAAATACTTGCTTCATATTGGGTTTGTAGCCACACAGTGTACTGGATGGATTATTCATATGTGGCTGAATAGTAAACCCACATCGAACACAAACAGTTGAGCCATGTGCCGGCCAGAGAATACATGCAAGTAGAGACTGTCTGATATAGCTACTCCCAGTTCTGATAACTGGTGATGTCTGCCTAACCATAATTCCAGTAACATAAACCTGCAATTTCCATATACAACATAAATGCAAACATTAACTTGAACATAAGCAACTCATAATGTAGTAATGCAATGGACATGTTTTTGTTCTATGCTCACTTTAATAACTATTTATATTCACATTTGGATGAACAGTACCATTCCCTATTTGATACAGCCGAACACATAAGAATAATATAAGGGTTCCTTTTTTCCTAAACATAGCTGATATTGTTAAATATATAAAAATACCAAGAGACAAAAACACATTAAACAATGGGCATGTCACAATTATGAAATAATTAAAATGAGTAACTATAAAATTAAAGTGGTGCACAATCATTAATCCATAACATCTGTACCTAGTCGGTCTGTTGTGTAAATGAAGTTGGTCCCTACAGTATAATTAATATAAAAGGCAGTACCATCAAGATTAACAGTAAATTTATCTGATGAATATACACTCAAATGTTGTAAAGCTGGAATAGTAATAATAATCACATCATGATTAGTTTGAAAGTTCAAGTTTAGTTGTTTAGTGCCACACTGATTACTACCAGTAAAACAGTTTTATCTCGGACAATAATAATAATAATAATAATAGGTGTACTTATAACGCGCACATAGTCGAGCCGTGAACTCGAATCGGAGGCGCGGACAATGGTGAAGTAATATGCCAGTTTAACTTTTGGCAAAAAACTAGTTGTTAAGGAAGGGTCATCCATAAAGGGGAGGCAGAAATGCAGACACTGTGAGCAAGTGCAAAAGCAGGTTTCATCGTGACATCCCACATACAACATAGCAGTCGGTATCTTGTACCAAGAAACCATATTTTCCCACTGATGCTCACATGGACACTGGCTGTATGAAGACACACTGAATACTGACAGTATGCTAGTTGTACACATCTTGTTTAAACTGGTATGGTAAGGTATAGTAGAGTTTAACGTCCCACGCGACACAGTATATGTCATTTCGGAGACTGGGGGCCCTGAGCAGTGATGTGCATCTCGCTCAGTAATGGAGGGCCAGCGACATAATAACCCCCTTAAGCCGTGTTGCTTTCATTTACAATGGCCCAAAAGGGATGGAGCTAGTTGCTAACCCACGCTATAGTGGAGGCAGCTAATGCTCTAGGAGGCTCATTTAAATTAGTTACACTGGTGCCAAAAACTGTAAGGGAGATGACTCAACTGCCTAGGAAAACATAAAAGAATGGGGAAACTGACTGCAGTTTGTAGATTCTGACTCAAATACCATACTGGATTCTATTTTTATGTAGATTTTTTTTACTTACGATCTACAAAGTTTAATTAGAGTAGCCAATAACTGTTGAAACATGCCAAATGAATATGAATTCTATTTGACCGTGGTTGTGGACGTAGAGAAGTAACAGCAGGTAAGGATCAACACAGACAAAAGTGAGCAAGAGGTGGGAGCTCAATTTGTGCCAATTATAATATGTGAACATCTTTTGTGGACAACCCTTAAGCACCAGTAAGCAGATAATATGTGGCACAAACACAGACTAGGCCACCAAACACATCTGGTATGGACGGTACTGCATACTATACATAAAAATGTCACTGGTGCCACAATCACTTTGAAAAGTAGTGAAAATGTCACTTGAAAGCAAAATCTACATTTATATAACAAGGTTACATACATCAGGTGTTGGCCACTGAAAGTCACTGAAAGTGGTTATTTCCTCCACCAATAGGGTATGTTTTATGCAGTGTTTGTCTGTTTATTTGTCTGTGAACAACTTCACGTAAAAAACCACTTATTGAATCTTCATGAAACTTTTAGCAGAGATGTATGTTTGAACAGAAAGATACAATTAAATTTTGGAAGACATCCAGACCAGGATCTGGATTTAGGAAGTTTTACCACTGTAACATGTTGCAGGATCAGCTGCCTTGATGGAGGTCAGCACTCTCCAGTGCTCTCGTCATATATCATGAACCAGTTAAATAATATTTACAAAATAAACATGAGCTGATACAATGGGTGGCTGAATGAGGGAAGGTAATCTTTTACACAACAAAGGGATACATAGAGATAAAAATACCTAAAAGCTTATATCAATAAACCATGAATAGGTTGTAAAAGGATTGGACAGATACTGGTAGTTCACAAACATATAAGATTCCATCAACATCTGCTGGCCGTAACCAAAGAACATGATAAATATGATGCATCAACTATGTTTACTATGGCACCTTCTATATCACAACACTAAACTAACTGATTCAGTATGACCTCATTGGTAAACAAAAGTTAATAATAAAAATCGTTCAATACCTGAGACTTTGCATCAGACACCATGAGCCACAGCAGAAGCAGCTTTTGTAAATTACACAACTGCTACACTATCTTGTAAGCTGCAGGCTAGCTCACTTAATGCCAGGGATTTGTGTTAATTTAAAAATTTATTTTGCAGACTGGTAAATAATGCAACAACACTAAACATCATGTTCTGTTGCAGTTACGTAGACAAAGTAACAATCACGCTGTACTGTTCACTGTATGTAAAAATCAGTCATTTTATTCAGAATGACGAAGATGATTTGCTTTAATATCGTGACTTGTTGTGCTGCAAAGCATGCCAAGTAACCAGCTAGAAAAACATAAATGAAACACCCAACAGCCCAACTCTTGTGCACAAGGAACACAGGACATAAACAATGAACGACCTAATGCTGCTGCTTTTGCGGACAGCTGCAGAGCCTGTATATGTCAACATAAAACGGAAAAACCACTGTACAAACACGGCATGACAGCACCACTGTACATGCCACACAGGCCAACGACGCTCTGCAAAATACAACATCAGCTGGTTTGTAGTCGGTCTAAAAACACACCAGCAAACACTATTCGCCAAAGGAAACAGTGACGTGACGTAAAAACGTTGTTGCAATGGTTCAAGCAGTCAGTGTGCCTCTCTGTTCCAACTACAAACTCAGCACAGATGTGGAAGGCAGCTCGGATGCTTGACGGGCAGCATCAACAAACTGCATTCATTACCACAGTTCATCGCTGCCATGCAGAAGAATCACAAAACAAATAACATAACGATGCGACGTCGCTAAATACTCGGCGGTACACAATGTTAACTCCAGTCGGGGTCACCGGTGAAATCGTCACTGTCACTGCCACTGCCATTAACGTTCCACCGCTTCTTTTTCTTCGGCTTGCCCTTTAACATTTTTGACGATCTCGATATCGATAAACTGCCCGGTGGACGCCCTCGCCGTCGTTCTGACGTAGACAGTTTATGCAGAGAAGACGACGGTCGGAAGAGAGAAGACGGAGTTGAAAAGCTGCCTCCTTCACTCTAGTAAACACACAAGAAACACTGCATAACAACATCAGGTAACTAGAAGAATTGTCACTCTCTGGAGAAGCAAATTGGCACCAACACTTACCACATTTCAGGTAAAGAAACCTTCATTAATATCCAACAAGTTTTGACATTGTACCAGTGTGCAATTTTTAATGTCATAACAACTGTTGTTTTTCACCTCAGAAATAAAAATAAAAAATATTACAATTGGAGGGCTCCGTGAAAGAACCGAATAAGTTCCACAACTATGAAATTGAGAAAATCACTCGTAAAGCCAGTGATGCGGCAGAATATATAGAGTTGTTTGGTTCTTCTGCCCGAGATTGTCATGCACAACACATTTAATGTTATTCTCTGAACGTCCACTGATATATGCGTCGCCGTGCATGATCTCGGGTGGAAGAACCAAACAACTCTATATAATTGCAGGTTTTCTGCCGCATCACTGGCTTTACGAGTGATTTTCGTCCGCCAAAAACGTCCGCAGATATATGCGTCGTGATTGACAATCTTGGGTGGAAGTAACGAACAACACGTTGTAATAAGTTTTGGAGAGCTGGCTGCAGTTGATTAGAATATGTAGACATCCGTTTAGTATACGGTATTAACCGAATAATTAATATTTAACTAATAATATTTTAAAACACTAAAAGCAGACACTCCGCTTCCACCAGTAAACACAACATCGGAAATAGACCACTGAGTGATGGGCGGAAAAAATATCTAGATGTTCGGTTCTTTCACAGAGCCCTATAATTATGACAGATGTCTATATTTCATGCGACATACTGTGCAATTTAATATTATCAACATAATTTTTGTAAAAGATAGTAATCAGTTTTATTTGCTAGGTGGCAGATGGTGTCGATATTTCAGTAATGGTAATGATTACTGAAACGAAAATATTTTAACTGTGGTTAACGGAAATGAAAACTATGATTTTCAAAATGAAAATAATATAAAAATAAGCATGATGTCTAACAAAACTTATAGAAGGCAGAATGTTTTCAAAGAAAACGAAAAGATAACGTTAATGATTATTATCACAAAGACTATTAGTTTGTGTCTGTATAAACTAACTGTCTCATGCATTTATCATCGGTCACAAGGTCGATTTTCAGCAGAATCTGTTCTAAACAGACTATTGAATACATCCAGGCCTATAATCAGAATCCATATCAGCAATCCTGACTTCAAACTGATGTCAGGGCATCGCAATCGCATGAACAATTTACATGCGTATGTACCAGAAATTAAATAGTTTGATGCCTGAGAGACTCAGGATTTGTGTTCTGAGTACTGGTCAGTCTTATTACACAGACTGTATTGTGTTGTGACATTCTGTGGCATGGTTTGTGACCATGGTAGGCAGTAAGTTTAGCCTACACATTAAGCAAAATCAAATGATTTTAGATTCAATATTCATTGCATAAAAAAGACATACAAACGAAGATGTTTGTATTTAACAAAACTATAATAAAATAAATATAAAAATGATTGCTTGCAAAGCTTATAAAACTGAAATAATTGTATTGGACAAAACTGTAATAATATAGAAAAAAATGACTGCTTAGAAAACTTATAAAAACAAAAACTAAAATGAATTTTAAAACTTAAAATATCACTGTCAACAGTTGGAAATGTGCCCCGGACCCTTAAACTTTTGAACTCAAAATCAATAGGCTCCAACACAGTGTCGAGGACTACCATTGTGCCAAGTTTCAAGTCATTACTATCAGGGTTTTCATTGTATCACACTAACATACACCCTCACATCATACATTGTGACAAAGTGATCGCAATATCGGCGCCGCCGTAATACATTGTCGGCACTGATAACAAAAGCAGACAAGTGAGACCAATTGTACACACGACACCCACTGCAAAACAGTGTTAAGTTACAACAACGATTCACCTTCCACTAACTACAATCTGACTGAATATTAACATGTTCATTTTACAGCAGTCCTTGAACGGAAGTTGAACTGCAGTCAAACTGCAGTCAAATCAAAGTCAAATCATAGTTGTAATACTACTACTTAACATGGTCAGCAGAACACAAAACAAAATAAAATTTTTACGGGTCAAACTGCATCAGTGATCAACAGTACACTGGTGCATTGCTAGTTTCTAATGTTCTAATTGCTCATTGCAAGTTGGCCAATAAGACCTTAATAAGAGAGCCTGGTAATCACTACCAGTATGTAGCACTGACACTGCAATGTTGAAATGTGGCAAAACTGTTCAGAGCTAGTAACATCAAGTTTGAGTATTATGAATCTTCGTGAATGTTTAACACTACCCTGTGATACAGGAAAAACCATCACTTTAACATGTCTGCTACTTAGACAGAGGCTACAAAATATAGCACGCACCACCACACACTGCACAGACATCACAGGCTTACAGGAAACGACATCACTGCAAACTGTCATTAAGTAAACATTATGGGTGAGCTTCCAATCAAACAAAAAAGGCAAATTCCACTTTTCATTTTAATATGCTTAATTTGGGGAAAAAGTATCAGCATCAAAATAGAAATTTTATGCCGATAAAATATCGGCAACAGTATAAAATACTGACCGGTATATTGTCTACTTATTATGTTAATGCTCTTATGTATACACTGTAAAGCAAGAACACAATGAAACGTACTTAAAACTTCACTAGCAAACACAGTACAGCTGAGTATATCATACATCAAGTATTAACATACACTACATTTGTGGTGCTTACCGTTGGCAGCCTGAGCGGCGTAGATGCATTAGCATCTGGATTTGGACCTAAAAGACCCGTTTCTGGATCCAACATTATTGATTGTCGGCCTGAGTCAGGCTGCCTCGTCTCAAACCGCCTCGGCTGCAAGCTGCCGTTAGGAATGCCAGCCACAGCGACGTCGTCGTCATCATCGGGATCGATGGACATCATCAGCAGCTTGAACTACAGCCAACATTTCATTGAGCACCATCCCAACTGTCAATGCTACATATGTGTACACCAAATGTTCTGCAAAGTAAATGCACTAAAAGAAACTAGAAGCACCCAGACAGCACAAACCTCTGAGGCTGTTTAGTATGCACTGAAGTTCAATATTATATATAGTTCCACACTGCATTTTCAGTGAGTTACAGTCATTCTGACCTGACCACTCAGACCTTTGAGCTCCACTTAGCTTTGAAATTGTGTCCTGCTGCAGCCATAATCATATGTAGAATTATTTAGAGAACTGAATAAGCTTATATTGTGATTTTTGTCGCAACTCTCTACGACAATTTTTCAACAATCAGTATGCCAGATCTTAATAAGAATTGTATGATTTTAACAGCCAATTTTCCGACTAAACCTGGGTTAGCCTCTTTGATTTTCCTTCAATAGTCATTCCTAGACTGTGCATCCTCTCAAGACAGGCCCAACCTCCTCATATCATCCTTGAAACAGTCCGACAAAGTCCTCCTCTGACGACTCTTCTTGTGTGATCAACATTCATCCTCATTACAGCATTTGACCAAACTCACATCATGCTTACGTTCATCATGTCCAAACCATTTTATAATCTACCTGGGGTACTGGTGCTGGAGGGCCAACATAGAGGAGGAGGCTCCTCCTATTACTGAGTGACAGCTGACGAACGGCATCTGGCTTAGACAGCTGCACTGTGATGGCGAGGGTGGGATGTAGCAGATTCCATGCAAAACACTCAGGAATGGAGTCCAAGTCTCCAGGACTCCAGCGGGGTTGGAAACAGATGTTGCAGGACCCTGCAGGATGAAAGCAAATGTTGGACTCCCATGGGATGGAAAAAATCACGGGATTCCATTGTATCCTTGGTATCATTTTGTTGCCAATGTCGCTGTGACCAACAGAATTGGCCAAGCAAGTCTAACCAGTCAGATGTCCATGGCCAGGCGGCAGTCAGCAGTCACATTTGGGGACTGCATTGCACTAGGCCTGGTGGTGGATTCGTGGTCAGACTCAATCTGATGGCCGGAGACACCCGTGTGGACAACCGCGACACACCTGGACCCGGCATCACCAACTGGAGACAGATCTGCAGCTGAGTGCCATGGAACATTGCCAGTGATCAGAAGTGGAGGGTGCTACAACTCTAAGATAGTCTAGCAGTGTGACGTGTGAGTAGAAAGAAATGTAGATGAAGAAACAGAAATGAAGATGCACTTTACTGTAATGCTGCTACTGCTACACCTATAACGGCAAAAAAGAAGCAATTCCAACTTCTGTCGATAGCCATTCAACAATGAAAGACAAACACCAGCTTTGATATTTAGGAATTATCTCTGACACATATTTGTTAAATGTGGACTGACATCTGTACCAGTGATGATGGAACGGGGGTTGAAAGACTTTTTTGCCAGGACGGGTGAGTATGGGGATGTATATCTATAGTTATCAGTTGGGACTGGTGTAATTTCTGTCGCAGTGCAACTGTCTAATCTGGCTGTAAAATCTGCTTCAAAAAACTTTACAGAGTTTGAATAAGATGGCATTAGATTACGAAATGCAAGCATTAAACTAAGTTGTCAAAATACACAGTGACCAACATTATAATGTTTTACACAGTTTTAATGCCACTGAACTAAATGTACAAGTTCACATACGTCAATATAGGCTTCTATCAGCTGACGTTTGCTCTGTGCAATAGGCTCCGGCAGCTGTGTGCCTAATTGCACTAAATCCAGCACCTGCTTCGGATGAAACTTCAAACCAGCTTTCCGACTAACTGGCTTCTCAAAAGTTTTTGCCGAATCGGTTGGAGAGTAGCGCTGAATTTTACTGTACATAACAAACACCCATTTCCAATAAAAACAGTTCAAAATGAATCCTAACAGAATATTACTGAGCATAATTACTCAGACTGAAGGAAAAGAATTCATAAAGCAGTTCATAAAAGCAAAAAAGTTTCAGTCAGCATCACACATCAACATCATTTACAGTTAAATACAAAAAAATGCAATGTCAAACAATAGTATAATGTCAAATAATATATACAGTAAAACTGATCATTTGTAACAGTAAAGATGCAATGTTGTATAACCTGTCGGTAAAGCCATACATGTCCTTTAGATGCTGCTTGAGAATAAGAAGCAATACACAGCCCTGAGATGTTAAGTACAGGTCAAACAAAGCTTTCACCGACTCATCGGGTAAAGATTCTACAAATTTAACAAATAAAAAAATCATTTCACTAACTCTCACCAGGAAAACACAGACAGCTCAGCACTAGATTCATAACAAATCAATCGCATGTCATCATGACAATCATCAATCTCAATATCATGGCATTTAGAATTTTTCTCCAGTTACTACAAACCACTGCATCTTCCTTGATTAAATACAGAGTTTGTAAGTCTTTTTCAACCACCTCCTTACAAGTATATGTTACTGCTGGCCAGCCAAATGGTTTTTACTACCATCCACTTCATAGATCTTCTCATCTTATGCCTCTCATCCTTTCTTAAAGATTCTGCATGCACATGCAGAATTAGTATACAATCAATTACACAAATATTATTTACACTTATTATGCCC
>Ga0049107_10000884_pt1 | contig 10087 bp, 8 predicted proteins | sample WorMetilPIANOSA1_FD_61187 | JGI IMG/M metagenome (GOLD analysis project Ga0049107, IMG submission 61187) | Marine gutless worms symbiont microbial communities from Max Planck institute for Marine Microbiology, Germany - Olavius ilvae PIANOSA.1 | ecosystem: Host-associated > Annelida > Digestive... | reverse complement strand
TCTCAAGTACCAGTAGGGTTGTATGCTATAGAATGATTGACTGGAAGAAGACCTTGAATTGGCCTTGAATTATTGAATGAAAAGGCCTTGAAAAGCCTTGAATTTTTTAGGTCTTCTGGCACAGGAACCTTGCTTAAAGTTTCAGTTGGCAGCACTGCCACCTGTGTTGTCTCTTGCTGCAACACAATCCAGGATGGTTTGAGATTCTGGTACTGGCTTAGCAAGCTTGTAGTTGTATACTGGCAGTTGAATGAACATTGTTGTTGTTGTTCAGGTCTATTATCATCTTGGTGCTTTTGAGGATTCAGTAACATATGCTCTTGGTGCCGACAAATTGTTCAATGTTAATGCTTCAAGTGAATATGTCGAAACAATTGTTGGTACGGTTTTTGATTGTTTCTTTGTGTGCAGTAAGGCAGAGCAGTAAATGATGTACGGCATTCCGTGTTGACGTGCCTCTAACAGAAGTGATAAATTTTAGATTTATTATATATTATACTTACCTTTCCCTTCAGTGCTTTGACACTGTTGGTTGGGCAACAGGAAGGGCATCCGACTTGTAAAAAAACTGGATGCTGGTTTGTTGGTGGTGATGATTTGATTGGAGCTTTGCATGACTTATAGCTCCAGTAGTCCAGTTGTCATCAACACCTCCATCATACTTTGCTTCATTAAACACCAGTTAACCCAGGTTCACCTGGAAAATGGCTGTTAAAACGGAGAGATATATATTATACTTACGGTTTATGGTGACAGTTGAAAAACAGCAGCTGAGTGTATACTGTACATTATTGAAACACATTGATACACATAACAATGTAGGTTAAAAGTTTGTTGCTAATTTCACTTATAGGTAATAGAAGTATTGTTTTAAACATAAATTGAGAATTCGTAACGTCTGTGTTTAAAATTTCGTAAAAAAAATTGCATATTTTACGAAGTTTTTAAAATTCATATAAATTCGTTTAATAACATCAATAGTAACTGCAATGTGTTTGAATTCGCGCAACACTAGCTACAGTTGAGAACATTTCTCTGCAGTCGTTTAACCTGAGGCAACCATTGAATGGGAACAGTGGGCAGTTGAGGACTCCTTTTCTGACACTGGGAAGACATGAAGCTGCGAGCGCTGTGTGGACTTTGTAAAAGGCTGCTCGTGATCATGCTGAACTGTTGACGAGTTAACGAATCTAGAACTGTTGACACGACAGAATTTTTAAGCTAGAAGTTAAATGCTGCGTTTGCGACGAAGAGTTTGTCGTAACTTGGCGACGATTCATGTGATAATTTGAATTTTATGAATTTTAAAATCGACAGTTTTAAAATTCGTAACAATTCGTAAATTTTAGGAAATTTTAAAATTCGTAAAATTCCGAGTTATCAGTCTGTGGTTGGTTATAAGTGTGCATATATGCTGTCCAGGGCCAGTTTAGATGTGATAAGGCCATAAACTGTGCGGTACTGGCATCAGAGGGCTGATTAGAGCCATGTCAACCCTCCCCCAATGTAACCAGGAGCTATTAGTGGTCAAAGACAAAGTTGGAAGACCCCAGGTGAGCTTGGGGTAAACAAGTCCATGGAATGTGATATTTTTCCCTTCAATACTTTGACACTGTTGGTTGGGCGACAGGAAGGGTATTCGGCCTGTAAAAGATTAGGTGTTGGTTTGTTGGTGGTGATGATTTGACTGGAGCTTTGCACGTCTTATAGCTCCAGTTATTATTACCAGCACCTCCATCATCCTTAGCTTCAATCAACACCGGCTAACCCAGGTTCACCTGGAAAATGGCTGTTAAAACGGACAGTGAGAAGGCCATAAACTATGGGAAGGGAGCTTGAGGGTTATTTGATGGAGTGGAATGCAGATTCAGTGGCTTATGACTATATAATTATGTAGGTATCTTCCCATGCAATACATCAAAATGATTGAACTTAGTCAGATTTGGTAAACAGTATGTCGTGACATTGAGGCACCGTTCTGGGATTGATTTTGAGTTGAAAAGGTTAATTGTCAAAATCACATGCTCAAAAGTGTCTTGAGTGATGGTCTGTTCCTGTAGCATCATCTCAGGGTTCACACAGTTCACTATCCGCAGTGACGCTTGCCCCCTTTCATGCGTCAGTGCTGAGGCCTGCCTCGCAGGCTGGCCCAATGCATGAGTCCACATGGGTGGGAGGTTAGTTAAAGCTGCACTGCTCTCATTAATGAGGCGTGTATGCTGTGCTACCCTCCTCTCAAGCACTCGTCAGCCCCGCTTGTGTGCAGGCACGATCAAGTAACCCGAGAGGCCGAGTGTATGCCAAATGGGAAGGGATCGGGGGAGAAGAGGATATTGAGTGACGTTATACCTGTTTATTTATACTGCCCGGCTTTTAGTGTCAGTGTTTCTTCAGGTGTCTAATCCAGGCATGCATGCTGACAGGCCGCCCAGCCACTCAGCACACCTCGCACCGTCAGCCCAGGCTGAACTTAGCGGTGCGTGCAGACAGGGCCTATAGGCAGCCCACCAACATGCAGCCTGGCACCTTCTGTTATCACTGACTAAGCAGTGGCTAATTACTGAGCGTCACTTAACTCAATATTAGCCAACGGTCACAGATTATAGAGGACACCGTCGAACCCTCTTTGCCTGCCCGAGAAATTAATCTCAAAGGATGTGCCCCTGGAATACGAACACAAAATCTACAGGCCGACCCGGGAATTGAACCCCGGCTCCTCTGATAGACTGTCCCGGTTGGTGCGCACTGTGTCTGAGTCACCTGAGCCACCGAGGCAGGTGTAGCGTCACCTTACTTCATTGACATTTGCTAGATGGCACCACCATATGCTGCTGACCATGTCCCTTGATTCTTGTTAGATTTTGGCACTGTAGACTTAGTAAACACAGCTGAGAATGGATGTGAACTGGACATAGTGCTGTGAGACTGCATGTCTAGTTTAAAGGGTTTTGAGTAAGTGGTGTGATTAACATGTTTGTTGCAGCCAAGTGCATAGACCAGTACGTGAAGCTCCGCGTAGCCAATGCCGACGGCAATGATGAACCGGTGCCAATGGACAGCCGACTTGAAGGTGTGGTCGAGAAAATGTTTAATCGCTGTATCAAGGACCGTCAGTACAAACAGGTGTTACATTTGTTTCATGTTCTTTTTGCTAGCAGTGCTGATAGTTTTCTCCACTGCTTTGTCACTGTTGCTTCAGCAGCAGTAGGTCACAAAGGAATATGTAGTACCGTCTTTTCAGCAGTCCTTAAACAGTCTCCTTGGAGACTTCTGGAGGACTTGCACTAACGTGGACAGATTAACCACAGGCTCTTGATTGCCGTTCTTTAGCTCTTGACTAGACACAAACAATGCTCAGCGTGTCACAGTGTGAATCTGTTTATATTTATTGTTTTGCAATCTGCATACAACTACACTGACTCTTGAATTATGTCCAGCATATGGATGTGCATTTTTTTTAGTAGCGCCATTATGCATATAATATTTACACAGTATTGTCATAACTGCAGGTCTTACAATGAGAGTTGACGTTCAGACTGAGCTAATGGCGTTGGTCCACATGTCCACCAGTTGGGCTGCTAGTGACCATTGCTAGTTCATTGTATACGTCTAAAAGTTTAAAAGATGAGATATAACACTCACCAAATAGTGACTGATTTTCACAACTGTTTCACTGGCAGACCTGGCAGTATATTTGTAATTATCATTAAGGATTCCACCATACGTCAAACACATTGGGAAACTTAATACAGAATATCATTAAGGATTCCATTAAGGATTTGGTCTACGTAGTTTGTAGACCAAATGGATTTAGCTGAATGGCAAGTTGAGATAGAGCACATCTGATACTAACGCCTGAAACGTAATTACTGTTCATGATTGGTTTATTTATTCCGCTGTGCCCCATCAACCAGGCACAAAGTGTGTTAGCAGTTGTTGTAGCTGCATCTCAGATTCTTCATGTAGCAAGAACTCTATTTTATGCACAAATGACAAGTTTATTTCAGCACACTTCAACAGTCAGAGTTTTGGATACTTTAAAGTGTGACCTGCTGCTGCTAGCAACCTAGTGTCGCCAATTTGTTTGCTTTTGTTTGTGTGTGCTTTGATAGATGAGAAAAAAATCACTTGATTTAAGAGTTAAGTCTGATATTCTAGAGCAGAAGATGATGGGATATATAATTGCTGTGTAGCGTTGTGGTCAGTTGTATTGAGTAGCAGCATTGTCAGTTCTGTTGGCAGTGATGTGATCTGATGTCAATTGTTAGGCAGTCGGTTTGGCACTGGAAACTCGTCGAATGGATATGTTTGAAACAGCCATCAACAGTGCTGTAAGTTGTGAGAACGTAATTTCTCGTTTTCTTCTCTTCGTTGTGTGTATGTCTTCGCTAGTCTCATGCCACGTACCACAGTTGTATAAGATATCATATTGTGTATGTCTGTGATAGTCATGGAAGTTATTGCTCAAGAACGAGGAGGTCGTTTGATATGGGAGCTATTGTATGTACATGATTTGATCTTGATGGCAGAGAGTGAGGAGAGTCTGTGTGAGAAGGTAGTGAAATGGAAATATGGAATGGAAGTTAAAGGTTTGAAGATGACTACCAAGAAACAAAAATACAGTTTGACTGTGGTGAAGTCGGTAAGATGGAAGAGATAGGCAAATGGCCTGACAGTGGAGTTTGTAGTGATTTGATGGTTGTAAGCGATGCAGTGGTCTGAAGGGCAGTTTATGCAAAGCAAGCCCGTTGTTTGTCTGCAGAAAACTATGAAGCACCAATCACAGGTCTAGGAAAATAATGGTGCAGCCTAGATAGTGGATATGGGGTATTACTAGGGAAGGTAGATAAATTTTGTTACCTAGCTGATATCCTGGATGCAGATGGAGGATGCAGATAGACCTACCATAGAAGTTACTGGTGTATAATAACATTCTGTGAGTATTTGCCCATATTAACTAGGAAAGGATTTCCTTTAAAATTAAAAGGTAACGTTGTTTGAGGAGCTGTCTGATACATGGCATTGAGACTTGGCCACAATAAACTAGGAGAGATCATCTCAGTTTTTTGAGTTTTCAGAAGACGTCTTATCGACCGTGTCAAAACAGCTAAGCCCAGAGCACCAAGCAGTATGGAGTGCTTTCAGTCGCAGTGTCTCCTTTACAAAATGACATCACCGTGACATCATAGTATTTATAAATTCACAGAAATGTTCCCAGTTAAATTCGTTTCAAAACGTATACTTTGGATTATTCATATTTTTAAAAAATTAATGGAATGGCACTGCTTTTCTACCTGTTTGTCAAACAGACATGGGAGTTTGTCTGCTGTGTGGATTGTGCAGGATGACCGTGAAGCTATGTTGTCATATTCATTCAAAGTGTCGCTGTCGCTCTTACAGAATCGGAAATTTCGTCGGACAGTCCACGAATCACTTGTAAAGTTATATAACGAACTTGGCGTTCCAGACTTGATCAGTATTTGCCAGGTATCATTATCAGTGTCTTCATTAGTCACTGACATAAACTCTACAAACAAAAAGATGTAAAACATGTATCTGATGTTTAACAGAGCATTTAAAGACTGTCTCTTGCTTTTCTTGTAAGCTGTTGTTTGTCGACCCTCCCCTCCCAGCTGCTACCAGGAGCCTTTAGTGATCTAAGACAAGGGAGCAAGACTCACAAGAATTCGTGCTCGTGGTGCAGGTTCAAAATTTGGTTTTAAATTTTAAACTGAGTTTAGCACTCTGGGTGTCTGTCAGTTTGTTGGTGGTTATGATTTGACTGGAGCTCTGCACGTCTTACAGCTCCAGTTATCACCATCACCTCCATTATACTTAGCTCCAATAATTTCTGGAATGAATTCCAGGACAACCTAGCTTCCCTGGGATTTGCTGGAAAATGACCATTGAGTGTCACGTTGTTTTAACTGTTTTAAATTGCGAAGTGCTTTTATGTTAGCATTGATTTAAATAAAGATAGCGATGATCAGTTGCCAAAGTGTATGCATTTGTAACATTACTGCTGTTAGTGATAATGATCTAAGATTGTGCAGACAAAAGCCTAAAAGATGTGACATTAATTTTTTGGCTTTTCTTATATGCCCAGATTTGTGTGACTGATGAGTTTTTTTCTACTTGTACTATGTAGCTCTACAAGATGTCATCTGTGTGCTGGACAAATGCCATTTGGCAATTACAAATGATGCTTTGTCAAGAATTTGTAATCTGTTCAATCTGTTGATATCTCTCTCTTCTATACTGTGTCAAGTGGGACGTTAAACTCTTACTATACCATACTATACTAATCTCTCTCTCCGTTTTCCAGGTGGACCTGGGTTAGCCGGTACCAGAATGTATCCATTTGGATTTTATTGGAGCTACGTGTGATAGAAGTGTTGGTAGCAACTGGAGCTATAAAACATGCAAACCTCCAGTCAAATGTCACCATCAACAAACCAACACCCAGTTTTTTACAGCCTGTATGTCCTTCCTGTCGCCCAACCAACAGTGTCAAAGCACTGAAGGGAAAAATCTGTTGATATCTGTATGCTCTTAATGTTCGTTTTTAGTGTTTGTTATGTTCTTCATCAGATTATTATTAAATTTTTCATGTTGTTGACTGTGTCGTTGCTCTAGTGCTACATATTTCTTGATGACGCTCGGCAAGTTGCTGAAATACTAGAAACACAGCTGAAGAAAAGCGAGGTACGAGATGTTGCTGATAAATATCTTCTATACAAAAAGGTGGATAATTTTTAGACAAGGTTCTAATAGTTTTGAAGTTGTTAGTCTTGCAAAATGCCACATAATATATAGAATATATGCTGTTGTATGTTTCAGTTTGTTGTTAAAGACAATAGAGTGTAAATGTGTTTTTATAAAAAAAGATACATATAACAGTGAAGATGCTGTTGGGTTGGTGTTTATGTGGGACGAATGAATGTTGTAATTGTGTGCTATTGCAGGATGCAGTACTGTTAGCTTATCAGATCGGCTTTGATTTGTACGAGAGTGCCACACAAGATTTCCTTCAACGAGTTCTAGCAGCTCTACATAAGACTCCACAGCCGCCGGCAGCAGCAGACAAGCCAGCTGATGACAGGTGACTTTTTGAGCATAGATCGTGTTTCTGACTTGCTGATTGGGGTTGTGGTTTGTCGGTCCATTCATTACATTGTCATATAACTGTCTCTCAGTCTTGTAGTTTTGTTGTTTATATTCTGGAGTCCGCTTATGTTTTATAGAAAGCATTTAGGTTATCACTGCAAAAGTTTGCAACATAAATGTGTCGGTGTTTGTTAGGCACATGCTGAAATATTCATTCAGGTTTGTTTTGTAACTGAACAGAAAATTGGTTCATGTTTTAAATAGTGTAACAATGTCAACTGCTTTTGCTGGGTGTCTTTTTTATCAGAATTCGTAATTCATCTGTTCTTTAAAACAGTTGTTGACTAAGAAATTTGTAATTGTTACAAATGTTAGTTCTGCTGTGTTTGTGTGCAGTGCAATGGAAGTTGATGAGCCAGACAAAGTGACCAGTGATGCAGCAGCTGCTGAAACAGTCAAGCCTGTAGTACTGGTGAGGGTGATTTAGACGTGTTACATGTATTAATTTGTTCGCACATAACTTTATGATATGCTTATATGATGTGTAAAATTTCAAATTCCTTCAGTGCCGTGACATTGTTGGTTGGGAGGCAAGAAGAACATCTGGCCTGTAAAACTGAGTGTTGATGTGCTTATAGTGGCAGTGGCAGCGTACTGGAGCTAAGTGCAATGATTTGCACATGTGTCAGAATTCTGGTTGTCTCCACCATTTCCTGCATTGGTTCTTGGTACAGGAGAATGCAGAGTGGTTTGATGTTCTTTTGTTGGGTTACTCAAGTTATCCTGGATGGAATACTGGCCATTAGCCGAGTAGGAAACTAAATGTTTAATCTGTAAAGTAGTGCTTTTTATCATGTAAGTCTTTGGCATTAAACTGCCTTCGAATTAAGTGGTCATTTTGAATTCACAAATTCTGTTGCACACAAAAGTGAGTCTTGTTGTACAATGGACTTGCTGAAGTATGACTTAAGATACTTGCTGTCAGTCAAGTTCAAATGTCATCTCTCATGACTCAGAACTGAAGTAGCATGGCACTGCAACTAAATGACAAGTTCTTAATTTCTAGTTGCTTCATTTTAACTATTTGGAAGTTCTCATTTGATGACCGGCTCCAGGAAACTTCAGTAAGAATTGGTAGAAGATTTGTGGCGTGAATGAGGTAAGTACTTAAAATTACTAGTAAATTAGTAAAGTAATTAATACACAGTAATGGTTGGCTACATCAGTCAGTGTAATTGCAACCAATATAAACCTGTGTACAGAGTGATGCCGATCGCATCAGTCGAGACAGACTCGTGAAGTTGGAAGCTATCCTGAGTGGAGACACTACGATTGCGTTACATCTACAGTTCCTCATTCGTACAAATAAAGCCGACCTCCAGATACTCAAAAACACCAAGGTGTGAACTTCTGGTGTTTCAGTGACAAATTGCTTTGATTAATTTTGATAGTAATTCTGAGTAACAGAAAACAGTGTCCAGACAGTTTGTCACTCAGTATTGATCGTGGAATTTTGGTAATTGTGAGATTATTATACATGGTATGAATGGAATGCATGACTATATTTATGGATAGTTTGTTGCCCTTGTATGCACACGAATGTGAACTATGTTAGCAATTTTGTGTTCACAAAATATGTGAAAAGATATTTGGTCACCCAAATACGACACTTTGACTAGCACTTAAGGCCTGAATTTAGTAATGTTCGACCTATTATGTGCAAGGTTTACCAAGTGGTTAATGAGGGCTGGTGCCAGATAATATCAACAAACAGTTGTGGAGATTAATTGTCCTGCTGGCAACAAATTGTAATCCGCAATGAACAGTCCTTGCAAGCAATTATCTCGTGAACAGTTGTTTTGTGATCAGCTGTTTGTGACGTACTGTCTGTAAGTCCTGAAACGTGCTCTAATTCAAAATATGCCATTTTAAGCATTATCAATGACCACCATCACACACTCGCACGATAGTGCGAGAGTGTTGTAAGGGCGACGATGCAAGTCAATGGGAAAACGGATGTTAGTTTATGTTAACTGTTTGTTGTGACATTAATTGTGTGGAGCTTACACTATCTCTTCCAGTTCTTGGAGACTTGATACTGTTCTTCTTTGGCTACAATTCTGATGTTCCATTTATGTACATAGAGCCTATTGGTACGTTGCTGATTGATGTTCACAAAAGATGGCAGTCAAAAGACTGCTATATTCTCACCCATCCATAGCAGTGTTCATACAGTAATTGGGAGTACCATCTAGTGAATATTGATAAATGTGCAGTGACACTGTAGGCATATTTAGACACATTGGGGCTGTGTGACCTTGACCTTTGTGGACCCAGAATCAGTTCCAGAATAAGATTCCTCAAGGTCACTATCTGTGCCGAATTTGGTGACACTATACAACTGTACTTGACTGAAATTGGTCTGCAGTCAGTTCTGTTTGCCTGAAACTGAAATTGTGTTGCCTGAGGCACAACCTGATACTGCAGATGATGCGAACTTAGCATGTTTGCAGTCTTACATGGAAAGACTCCAATATCTACATATCCGTCCACAGACGACAAATGGGCGATACTGACATGTCCATTAGGGATGCACCGATAATCAGCCGATACCGATTATCGGCCGATAATCGGTATCGGCTGATTATCGGCCGTTTTGCCGATAATCGGTATCGGCCGATTATTACGTCGGTATCGGCCAATTATCGTTTACACACTTGTTGTGTTTGATGGTGTGAAAACGAGTTGAATGCTGTCTTGTCAAGCGGTGACCATCGGTCGCGACGTGAGAGGGGTGGCGTCACTGGCGTGGGGAGGGGTGCGCGGCACGGGTGGTGGCTGGTCAGTGATCGACCACACCGCGCAACCCCTCCCCACGCTACCCCTCTCGCCACCCCGCACGTGTCCATCGTCAATGTTGAATTATACAGTGTGAACTGCGGGCTTTTGTCCTGTTTCTGGAACTTTTTGTATTAATCGG
>Ga0049107_10000883_pt1 | contig 10090 bp, 11 predicted proteins | sample WorMetilPIANOSA1_FD_61187 | JGI IMG/M metagenome (GOLD analysis project Ga0049107, IMG submission 61187) | Marine gutless worms symbiont microbial communities from Max Planck institute for Marine Microbiology, Germany - Olavius ilvae PIANOSA.1 | ecosystem: Host-associated > Annelida > Digestive... | reverse complement strand
ACACGAAGACACAAAGGGATGGGGAGCTGCAGGAGAACCACTTGAACTTTGGCGAAGCCCTGATGAAAGACGGTATCGCGCGGATTCTCAACGCAAACATAGAATAGTTCTTGGTGGCTTGGTGGCTTGGTGTGAGAAAAAATGAATCGACGAGGTACTTAGGAAATGGAGCCCTGTCGTCGATGCCAATGGCTTTAATCAAATCGATGTATGACTTGTTTTTGAGCCGTCACCTTGCTCCCGGCGGTGCAGGAGAAACAGTTGGAAAACGAGTCAAGTTTTGTGCGCACTGCCCAAAAAATTCATGCTTCGTGGGCTCAAGGCGAAGCCTCGCTAACCGTAGGCTGGATTAACAGGATGTTCAGGATTGACAGGATTTTTTTGTTGTGAAGAGCGCTTGCTGGTTTGGTAAACGCGTGACCGGGCGTAGGAAATTCAGAAACGACAAGCATCCTGTAAATCCTGTCCGATTGGCGTTTCACGATGCAGAACCGTAGGGTGGGAAAGCGCAGCGCATCCCGCTTCCATGTTCTGCTTTGCCCAATTACCTTCCGACGTTCAAGGCAAGGGGGAAGTTTTCGGCAAGGTTTATACACGACCGCCCCGCCGGTCCACCTGAGCATCTTGACGAAATCCTCTCCATGGGCAAGGATTAAGGGTTCACAGGAGGCACTATCTCTGCAACCTGCGAAAAACAAGCAAAATCCGAAGGCCTCCCTGGGCCTATCACCACCCATCCCCAAACCTGAGGAGTGTTCCGCCGTGGCAAAAAAACCCGTTCGAGTCGCAGTTACCGGTGCCGCCGGCCAGATCGGTTACGCAACCCTGTTTCGCATCGCCTCCGGCGAGATGTTGGGCAAGGATCAGCCCGTCATCCTGCAGCTGTTGGAACTGCCGCTGGAGAAACCGCAAAGCGCCCTCAAAGGCGTGATGATGGAGCTGGACGATTGTGCGTTCCCGCTGTTGACCGACATGATCGGCACCGGCGATCCCAAGGCGGCGTTCAAAGACGTCGACTATGCCCTGCTGATCGGCGCCAAGCCGCGCGGGCCAGGCATGGAGCGTAAGGACCTCTTGATGGACAACGCCAAGATCTTCATCGAGCAAGGGAAGGCGCTCAACGAGGTTGCCGCGCGCGGCGTGCGGGTCATCGTGGTCGGTAACCCGGCCAACACCAACGCCTACATCGCCAAGACTTCCGCCCCCGACCTGCCTGCTACCAACTTTACCTCCATGATGCGGCTCGACCACAACCGGGCAGTCTCGCAGCTGGCTACCCGGACCGGAAAGGCGGTCTCGGATATCAAGAAGATGGTGGTCTGGGGCAACCACTCGCCGACTATGTATCCGGATCTGCGTTTTGCGACCGTAGCCGGTCAGGATGCCAAGAAACTGGTGAACGACGAGACCTGGTACCGCGAGACCTATATCCCCACCGTGGGCAAGCGGGGGGCAGCCATCATCGAGGCCCGCGGCGCCTCCTCGGCGGCCAGTGCGGGCAATGCGGCCATCGACCACATGCGTGACTGGATGCTGGGCAGCGACGGCCGGTGGGTGACCATGGGTGTGGTCTCGGATGGCTCGTACGGGATCCCCGAGGGCATGATCTACGGCTTCCCCTGCACCTGTACCGCCGGCAAGTACGAGGTCGTCAAGGGCCTCGAGATCGACGGCTTCTCGCGTGAGAAGATGGACTTCACGCTCAAAGAGCTCGAAGAAGAACGCAAAGGCGTCGAGAGTCTCCTGGGCTGACCGTCGTCGCCGCACCCGTGACCTTCGGAGATCGAAGGCGCGGGTGCTATGTCAGCTTGCGGATGATCTGGTAATAGTTCAAGTATGCGCGTTCATCGACCAGCCGCTCGCCGCTGCCGGGGAGCCGGGCGTCCGGCGCCAGGTCGAGGAGTGGAACCAGCATGAAGTCACGTTCCAACAGACCGGGGTGCGGAATCGTCAGTGCCGGCGTTTCCAACCGGGTGTCGCCGGCGAGTAGGATGTCGATGTCGATGGTGCGCGGACCGTTGCGCAGGGTACGCACGCGACCGAGTCGCTGCTCGATTGCCTGCGTGGCGTGCAGGAGCTGCGGCGGCGACAGGCTGGTCTCGAGGGCACAGACGAGATTGAGAAAATTCGCCTGGGCAATGCCGCCCCACGGGTGTGTTTCGTACCAGGGCGATTCGCCCAAGAGCCGGATGGCATCCTGAGCGTCGAGCAATCTCAACGCGGTGCCCAGATAGTGTCGCGGCCGGATGTTGGAACCCAGGGAGAGGTAGACCGTCATCACGGGGTCAATTCGTCCTCGCTGATCTTCGCCTTTTCGGGATACACTCCAGTACCCCATTTCCACTTATATTGCGGTCCCAATCACTTACCAGCTGCCGGCAATGGAGGGGAAACTACGAATCGCGCGAATCCACGCGAATATTGATGTGTGCCGATTCGCATGATTCGTCGTTTTTTCCGGCCATATCACACCTCCCTCAGCGCACAAGATTTCTCCCTTCGGTCGAAATGACAACAGAAAAATCAGATGGAATGACCTACTAGTACCTAGTTTCAGCCTATTTTTACATTCCAAGGGTCAGTAAGGCGCGGAAACCTAATGCGCCCATCAGTCCTATACAGGAAAAATAGACAGAAACTAGGTACTAGGGCTGGCGGTGAGACGGGTTTTGATCAATGGAATCGTAATACCGGTGCAAATCCAACAGTCGACCTTGCCACCAGGGGTCGTCGGCATAGATTTGGAACGCCTCCCTGGCCGCGGCAATCGAGGTGCCGAGCACGGACTCCACGAAATTCCTCGGGCCTGCATAGAGTTTGTAGTCCTCGCTGGTAAAGAGCAGGGCGAAGGTCAGATCCGCCGGCACCAGGATAAAATTCAGGCCACCACACTTTCCCCGAGAGGGGTCTGATTTCGAGGGTCGGTTGTCCCCCGGTACTACTCGGCCGGACGTTCACATTCGATCCGTTGGGTAGCTCGGCTGTTCTGAGTCCACCGCTACGATCTCGGATCTTACCCCCTCGCGTCAATGCGTCGAAATCTCTATTCGCCTGCTCGAATCCACCTTGTTTGTGGTACTGGCGGGAGGAAGATACCTTGCCGGGCTTGGCGCCCTTGAGGATTTCCTCTTTGGTTGCCCCGGGGCAGGTCGGCGGACATTTAGTGGTTGACGACGGCTTTTGCTTTGGGAATTCCTTGGGGGATTTCGGAATGGGTTTGGGCGGGGGGGTCTTTGGACATCTCCTCAGTACAACCGGGATCAGTATGGCAAGCAATCGGGCAAGGACGCCCATGTTTCACTCTCCGTGGCAAAGTTGCGCTTAACCTTGCTGGTGCTGAAGATCCAGCAAGGCTTCATTGAAGCCGTCGACAAACGCCTCGAGCTTCCCCTCGGGATCGAGCCCCGGCGTTTCAAGGTACTCGTGCATCAAGGGATCGTCGTCGAAATAAAAACCCAGAAGCAAGGTCACACAAGTCCATTGGGCAATCCCATATTCGGTCTCGATCCCGTGTCTTGCCGCGCGGTGCTCGCTGGCCTCGACGTAGGTGACGAGCGCTTGATCGTCGTACGCCGCCGTTTCTTCGGGCAATGTCCGGCAAAGATAGGCAGCCACTCGGTGGCGGAACTGCCCCGCGCTATCTGATCCAAAGCCTTCATCTGCTCCCGCGGTATCGTGAGCATCACTACCTCCCGACTTAAGTGCGTAATCGAGCCTGGCCTCTAAGCTGCCGGTCTCCAGTCACTGGCCACCAGCCTGCAGCCAAATTAAACCCGCTGAAATAACCGATACCCTGCTGACTGGAAGTAGTGACTAAAAGGGTCCCGCAGCGAGGCCCGCAGGCCCCGCTACGCTTTCTTGAGGGGCGGTGGGTTAAGTCCCGGATCCCTTGGATCCGACGAACTCGGGATAGGCCTCCAGCCCGCACTCGCCGATATCCACGCCTTCCCACTCTTCTTCCTCGCTCACCCGGATGCCCAGGATGAGCTTGATAACGAGCCAGGTCATGAAGGAGGTCACGAAGACCCAGCCCAGGATGGTCCCGAGACCGATGAGTTGGGCGCCGATGCTCGCTTCGTCGTTGGTGATGGGCACCGCGAGCAGGCCCCACATGCCGACCACGCCGTGGACGGAGATGGCGCCGACCGGGTCGTCGATACGCAGCTTGTCCAGGGTGATGATGGCGAAGACCACGATCAGGCCACCGACGGCACCGATGAGGGTCGCCAACAGGGGGATCGGGGTCAGGGGCTCGGCGGTGATGGCCACCAGACCGGCCAGGGCGCCGTTCAGGGTCATGGTCAAGTCCGCCTTGCCGAACAGGATGCGCGCCGTGATCAGGGCCGCCACCAAACCGCCGGCGGCGGCCATGTTGGTGTTGACGAACACCGCCGCCACGGCGTTGGCCTCGCCGATGTCGGAGACCTTGAGCTCCGAACCGCCGTTGAAGCCGAACCAACCCAGCCACAGGATGAAGGTACCCAGGGTAGCCAGCGGCATGTTGGCCCCGGGAATGGCGTTGATGGACCCGTCCTTACCATACTTGCCCTTGCGCGCGCCGAGCAGGAGCACGCCGGCCAAGGCCGCCGAGGCACCGCACAGATGTACGACGCCGGAGCCGGCGAAGTCGTTGAAGCCGACCTCATCGAGAAAACCGCCGCCCCACTTCCAGTAGCCTTGTACCGGGTAGATGAAGCCGGTCATGACGACAGCGAACAGCAGGAAGGCCCACAGCTTCATGCGCTCCGCTACCGCGCCGGAGACGATGGACATGGCCGTGGCGACGAACACGACCTGGAAGAAGAAGTCAGACATACCGGAATAGTAGGTCTCCCCGTTACTGGCGAGTACCTCCTCGGCCGCATGGTCGCCCCCGAACATGAAGCTGAGATCGAAGCCGGGGATGAAGCCGCCGGCGAAACCGTCGCCCGGATACATGATGTTGTAGCCCATGAGCATGTACATAGTACAGGCGATGGCGAACAGGGCCACGTTCTTGGTCAGGATCTCGGTGGTGTTCTTGGCGCGGACAAGGCCGGCCTCGAGCATGGCGAAGCCGGCGGCCATCCACATGACCAGGGCACCGGAGAGGAGAAAATAGAAGGTATCGAGCGCATAGGCGAGCTCGGTTACTTTAGCTAACGGTTCCACGCTGGGTAATCCTCTTCGAGATACGGCTGATGTCTATAAGGCGTTCGAACCGGTCTCGCCGGTGCGAATGCGGACGACTTGGTGGAGATCGAAGACGAAGATCTTGCCGTCGCCGATCTTGCCGGTGCGGGCGCTGTTGGTAACGGCCTCGATGACCTGGTCTACCAGGGGGTCATCCACGGCGATCTCCAGTTTGATCTTGGGCAGGAAGTCCACCACGTATTCGGCGCCGCGGTAGAGCTCCGTGTGCCCCTTTTGACGGCCGAAGCCTTTGATTTCGGTGACGGTTATTCCCGAAACGCCGATGGCGGCGAGGGCCTCGCGCGCATCGTCGAGCTTGAATGGTTTGATGATGGCGGTAACTAGCTTCATTGATGGAAAACTCCTTCGGTAAAGGACGGCCGTATCGCGACCGCCTCGGAACCTATGGTTAGAGGGACTTGGAGCTGGTGGTCAGGGCCAGGTCGGCACTGAATTCATGGGAGGACTCCGGCGTTACCGGGGTTATGCCCATGGAACTTACGGGCCCAATAAGGACGGCTATGACAACCCCGGTAGCGGCAAATTTTCGCACTCGCATATGCTTCGAGCCTCTCGGATCAGGGGGTATCTCCGGGAGCACATCGGTGATACCGGCTACGGACATGGCTCAAGGTAATGCATAAAGCGGTTTTTTCGCACTTAGTATGCCAACCCATTAAAAGCAATCCTGACTGATTTGGCGCTGTCCGGGGGATTCGACGTGTTGCGTTTCGACGCAACCTACACCCACATTGTTCCCCGTGCGGCCTGCCTGCGCGGACCTCGCGTTGTGCGTAGGTTGGGTTAGGCGCGCGGTCCGATCCCGAAGCACAGTGACCGAGCCGAACGCAGCGTAACGCAACACGATCTAAAATTTGTTTTAACCAGACAGCTTTTGAGTGGCGAATGTCGTCAATTCACAAGGCTCTGATGTGCACTCTAATCGAGCACCCCGTGTGCAATTTCCCCACATCGTTGCACCGTTCTAGTGCGCTTAGGGCAGGTACACATCAATTCCTGCGCGGTCCGCGGCGTGCGCCATGGGCGGCCACTCCCGGCCCTTCGTAAACCGGACCGAGTGATCCTCACACCAGATCCGGGGTAGCCGGGGCGGTTGGCGAGGTGGGTATTATCCCCACCTCGTCCCCGTCATGAAGCCGGGAGAAGCCCTCGGCGAACTGCTTGTTCAGGGTAACCCGGACCCGCTCCCGGTCGAATAGGGGGGCCGCCCCCAGCTTACGGCGGCCGAGCCAGACCAGGAGGGTATCCACGTCCACCACGCTCGGCGGAGCCACGAGCTCCTCGGTCTCTTTGCGCAGCTTTTGGGCCAACCAGCCGAAGTAAAGGAGCTTGATCCGCTTTTCTGCTTGCTGCGGTTCCCGCCGCCGGTATCCGATCTGCTCCAGCTCCTTCAGATAGGCCGCCCAGTTCCATTCACGGTCCGCACCCAGGGCGTAAAGGGTGTCCCAGGAATAGATGCCGGTGTCGTGACCGTCGTCGAAGAGGATCCGCACTCCATACTGCCCCTGGGGCTCGATATGCTCGATATTCACCCCTTCCTTGCCGGTTACCGGCCGGCCCATGGTCCGCACCTCGGCCGCCTTGGAGAAGACCCGCAGATACTCGTAGGGCAACTCGAAGGTCACGCCGTCATCGAAGGCGATGGACAGGAGCCGGGATTTGCGGTGAAGACCGATATCCGTCGGCTGGTGTCTCGTAGGCTGCTCGGTCATTGGGGGGCTGGGTCCGGTTCATTCGCCGTCGGCCATCTGTTTTTCGTCTTCGAACAGTGCAACATAGTCGCCATAGCCCTCCTGCTCCAGGTCTGCCACGGGGATAAGCGGAAGGGCGGCTCGGTGCCTGCCTCCTGGGTCACAGTATATTGCAGCGGCGTGAGCCGATGTTTGATCTCCTCTGCGGCGGATCCTTGCCAACGCACGTTCTCGGTGGGCCCTTCATCGACTTTCCGCCCTCCTCGGCGGCAATCGTCTGGGCCTTGGGACCTGACCCCAGGGACCACAGGATGCCCAGACCGGCCAGCGGCAGAGTCGAGACGAGTAGAGTATGCAGACTCATGGTTTTCCTCCACGGGAAATTTTAGAATCTGAAACGCAAAACGGCTTAGCCGTTGGAAGCTAAGCCGTTATTCCGGGATAAAGATTTTTGGGGATAAAAATCTGGTAGCGGGGGGAGGATTTGAACCTCCGACCTTCGGGTTATGAGCCCGATGAGCTGCCTGACTGCTCCACCCCGCAGTAGGATGGATTATTCTATGGTCCGATGGTTTCGGATGCAACCCTGGGTTTGCTACGGATTTTCCCCACAGCGAACGGCGGAGTACCATTGGCGCTTCCATGTAATGATGCAACCTCAACATCGATGCATAAGTCGCATTCAGTAGAGCCGAGCGAATCCGGTACGGAAAGAACGACCGATGGTCCGCCTGACACGTCGCTGCCGGCGGCGTCGGGAGCCGCACCGAAGCGTGCCCGCCCTACCGCTGGTCCGGGGCGGTATCCGCACAAGATGCAGGGGACCCTGCGAAGTAGCCCGCCGCGGGTATCGGTGGCCGAGATGCTCTGGTCCTGGCTCGGGGCCTTTCTGGGCATCGGCGCGATCGGGCTGCTCGGGCGGCTCGTGCTCACGGGAGCCGATAATCTCTTCATGATCGGCTCGTTCGGGGCCTCCGCCGTCCTCGTCTACGGCGCGCCCCATAGCCCCTTGGCCCAGCCCCGCAACCTGATCGGCGGACATATGCTGTCGGCGCTGGTGGGCGTCTTGTGCTATCAGGTGTTCCATCCCATCCCCGGGCTGGCGGAGGCCATAGCCGTGGCGAGCGCCATCGCACTCATGCACCTGACCCGGACCCTACACCCACCGGGCGGGGCGACGGCCTTGATCGCCGTCATCGGCTCCCAGGAACTCCACGCCCTCGGTTATCTCTTCGTCTTGGTGCCGGTGGGTCTAGGCGCGGTCACACTGCTCGTCGTCGGACTCCTGATAAACAACCTGAGCGCACACCGCCGCTATCCGGAGTTTTGGCTGTAGCGATCCTGGATGATTCGGCATTGTCCGGTGGGAAAAAATCCCTCCTGCGTCGGGATGACAATTTTCGTGTCTTTTCGCGTTTTTCGTGGTAGAGACCTGCTCTCGGATCACACCAAATAACGCCGAACAGTGACGGATAACCAATAAAAAAGCCGTCTCGGGCAGAACCCGAAACGGCTTGGTGTTCAATCACATTCTATTGGTCGGGGCGAGAGGATTTGAACCTCCGACCACCTGAACCCCATTCAGGTGCGCTACCAGGCTGCGCTACGCCCCGCGAACTGGTAAAAATATTCCCGGAGCTGGGTTTTGTCAATCGGTTTGGCTATCCATGCAGGGCTACCGAATAATAATCACTGCTGAGACATCGCCTTGGCAATGAACCACAGAGACGCTGAGGAGGTACTAAAAAGAAGGTTTCCGCGCTCGCAGCGCCGCACGCAATCCGCATCGACCGGCAATCCGACAGCGGCTTGGTCGAAAACGATCGGTGTCCTCTGCGTGCTCTGTGTCTCTGCGGTTCAAACGATTCCACGGCTGTGGGGTGCACCGTCGAATGCGGGCACGCGAGTCCTCATCGTCCTGCCAGCTCCCGATAGAGCTCCAGGTACCGGTCCATAATCACCTTCCGGCCAAACGCTTTTCGGACTCGCTGCCGGCCTTGAGCGACCATCGCCGCGCTCAGCTGCGGATCCTGCAGCACATGCTCGATGCCCCGTGCCAATGCCGGACCATCGGCACAGGACACGCACCAGGCATCCTCGCCATGATGGGCAATCTCCCGCGCGCCGCGAAAGCGGCTGGTCACCAGGGGCTTGGACCAGGCCCAGGCCTCCAGGATCACGTTGCCCAGGGTCTCCTCCGCGTGGGAAGGGAAGACCACCAAGTCCGCGAGTTGGTAGTAAGGCGCGGGGTCCGACTGCCAGCCGGCCCAACGGATACGCCTATTCAGACCGGCCTGCGCTGCCTGTGCCCTCAAGCTCGGCCCCAGGACCCCGTCCCCCAACAGCACCGAATACAGCGGGCGTCCATCGATCTCCGCGGGGAGTAAGGACAGTGCCTCCAGGAGATGGACATGGCCCTTGACCGGCACCAAGCGCCCGACGGTCAGCAACACCCGGGCGTCCATGGGAATATCCAACTCCTTGCGTAGCATTGCGATCCGCTCGGGGGGTTGCGGCCGGGGTGGATCGACGAAGTTGTAGATATGAAAGACCCGGTTCGCAGGTAGACCCTGTTGCACCATCCAGTCGCATAGCCCCTTGGTGTTACCGATCCAGGCGTGGGCATGACGATAGGGGTAAAGCCTGTAGTAACCCCCCAGGCGCGCAATGTGGACCGGCCCGGCGCCGGATTCGAGCCGCGTCATGCGGGTGGCACGGCCCATGTAAGTCTGGACGATGTCAGGCCTGATCCGTCGAACCAGCCGCGAGACGGCGTTTTGGGAGATGGGATCCCAAACGGTTCGGAAGGGCAGCCGGTGCAGGGGGAGTGATAGGTCGGCCCGTTCCAGCTCACTACCGGCACGGATGGCAAGTTCGGCGGGGATACCAAGTTCGGCCAAGGCGGCACTGAAACGGCAGAACCAATGCTCTGCCCCCCCCAGGCGTTTGCTGCCCACCATCTGTAGGCTGATCGGCTCGCTCACGGGATCTCAGGTCAGGGCTACCGAATAATAATCACTTGAAACATCGCTTTGGCAATTTGTTACGTTGGCTTTTCTGGCCTTGTTACTCCAAAGATCTTAAACAGGCTCTAAGAACCTGTTTACGATCTTTGTATCAAAGTGATTTTGACACAAAGGAAGAGCGATGAGACATTCCTACCCAAGTGATATAAGCCGAGAGCAGTTTGAGTCCCTACAAGCTTT
>Ga0049107_10000882_pt1 | contig 10091 bp, 6 predicted proteins | sample WorMetilPIANOSA1_FD_61187 | JGI IMG/M metagenome (GOLD analysis project Ga0049107, IMG submission 61187) | Marine gutless worms symbiont microbial communities from Max Planck institute for Marine Microbiology, Germany - Olavius ilvae PIANOSA.1 | ecosystem: Host-associated > Annelida > Digestive... | reverse complement strand
CTGTAGCATGTTTTTTAAACTAGCTGACTCCTCAGTAACACGTGGACACCAGTTTAAACTCTGTAAGCCGTTATGTCCTTCTGCTTTTATTGCAAGCACTTTTTGGTATCGTGTTGTTAAGACATGGAATGCACTGCCAGCAAACATTGTGTCTGCCACATCTTTGGCAATGTTTAAAGCTCGTGTAAATGGCCTTGATTTATCTAAGTTTGCTGTTTTGTTTTAGCTAGTACTTTTGTGCTGTGTGTTTTTTACATTATTCTAGGGTACAAGTAAGTGGCTCTCTGTAGCCCTTTGTGTCCTTGTTCAAGCGATTGTATTAGTTCTTTGTATTTTTTATTATTTTGCATCTTCTTGAACAGAATAAAGATTTGATTTGATTCGATTTGATTTGAAAGTGGTACCATTCCATAGATTGGATATGGTTTCCTATTAGTGTTCTATAGTAACTTTGTTCCTAAGACAAAGACAAGAGCTATTCTTGATATTGAGCTATTGAGATATTCGACTTTAAATATGCCGTGACCTTGAAAACCGGGTTAGGGGTCCGTCAAGGTCATTGAAAATGTCATCACTCGATAGAGTGCATATGACTTCCTATTAACCTTCCATGGAAACCATGGTCCTATCTCGTTCCTTTTGACCTTTTCCGAGATAGACGGCGATTTCAGTCTAAAATCTCAAAATTTTCCAACCCCTTGTATTTTGCGCCGCCGCTGAAGGGGTTACCCTTAGAATTGGGTGTCGGCGCTTGGTGTCAAAAAACTAGAATGACGGAGACATTGGGCCGACAAAGAAGTTTGACGATATTTTCAGCCGTCTGGATACAATCCACCAACGTGACAGACGGACAGACGGACGGACAGACACCGGGCGACAGCAAGACCGCGCTTACGCATAGCGTCGCGCGGTAAAAACGTTATGGTGGGTAACTGATGATTATCGCACAGTACACGAGATGCGCTCCCCTCCGCGGACGGGAACGGCGACAGTCTGCTCCACCTGGCGGAAGAATGAAGTATATAGTTCCGGAATTATTCTCACGCCGTTGGTAAATATACTGCCAGTGGATTCAGGCGTCCAGTACTTATGGAGGTTTGTGAATGCCATAAATACCTCACCGCGGTCTGTGGCAGAAACGCAGCGGGAAATACAGCTTTTGGGAAATTTTATAAAACTGTGCTCTCTGAAACACAGTTTTAGCTCGCAATCGTACGTGATTTCCAGCAAAAGTGACAAAACGGACAAATCCGAGATTTTTTTGGCGAATGATTTATGGCAGCATTGCTGACAGGGAATTGGGACTTGTGTTTCAAGTTCCAGCCGGTGACGTCTCTGTCGCTTTTTAAATCTCCGATGTTAATCACGTATTAGTTAGTTCGTAGTTCGTTAGCTGGTGCGCATCAGACGATGGCGGGGCATTAAGCGATGATGCGCGTCTGTCTGACGTCAGACATCTGACTGACGCCTGTCTGTCGCGTACATCGGGCCTAAGTCGAGAACAGAGAGGCCTAGGAAGACCAAAATTGGCATAGAGGTAGCCCACGTCACACATGACTCGGACACCACTTTCAAGTTCGAAAGGTCAAAGGGAGCGGGGGAATATTGTGGCGGCGTCCCGCACAGCTTGTTTAACAAGCTGTGCGCGTGGCGACACAATATACCCCCGCCCCTCTCCTCCCGTTGGCGCCCAAGTGCCTCGCGCGCCGCCGAGTAGACGCAACGTAACAGTACTTTCCCACGCCGAATACGTTCCCATGCTGACTCCTGCAGCCGCCTTACGCATTAAGGCCGCACTGAGTAAAGCGGCCTGGTGACCTTGACCTTTGACCTTTTGACCTTGAAAGTGGTGTCCGAGTCACGTATGACGTGGGCTACCTCTCTGCCAATTTTGGTCTTCCTAGGCCTCTCTGTTCTCGACTTAGGCCGATGCATGCGACAGACAGACGTCAGACAAACGTCATACGTCAGACAAAAGCACCGCTTAATGCCCTGCCTATTAGGGCGGGGCATAATAATACAATCCCCAGATTTTCTTTGTAGAAGGAACAACGCCGCTATTACAACATCTGCGTTTCTTCAGTAACGGGACGCTAAAGCCCAATTAAATCTAGACAAACTCGCCAGATCAAAACATAAGCCCGCAGACCTAGCGCAAATAAACCCGTAACAACCGAGACAGCATACAAATGAGAGACGGTCAGAAATGTTCCTGTTGGTGACTAAATGAAGTATACTCGTTTGTTTGTTTGGGCTTAACGGTATGTCGTGCGGTGCGCAGGGACTGCCCCGTAAGGTAACCTCCCCGGGTATAAACCCCAAAAGCAACTTCCAGTAAAGAAACTCCTGTTGAAAAAATACCCCGGAAATACCCCGATGTGTGCAAGCAATTAAAGTAACACTGAACAATTTCATGCGCGTGATTTTTATGCACTGAAAAGTATAGCCACGAGATCATAAGCTTAATTAATTTTCAGTTTTTAAAGACATGGCATGCCCTCTAAGAAGTCACATGAACAAAGCGACGGCGATAACGACAACTCAAGTATTTTAAACAGTCCGTTTGCACACTGGAGTCTTTTTTGACCCGGCCGTCAGGTACGAAACGATAACATCAGTTCTAATTGACTTTTTTGTCAAATGCTTCACTGACACTGTAGCCAAAAATGTGTACTATCGAAATGCATAAACAGGGGAATTGTACCCGTAAATGGGAATTTTTAATTACTTTTCTTAATATACTGCTCTGTAAAACCGTCATGGAGGCCAAAGCGCTCCTGGAGGTCGTTAAGCTGGAGGGTGATAACGGCGAAAAAAACACATGTCGTGAGGCGACGGCAGCTGGTGAGTTATTATGCCCCGCCCCCTAGACGGGGGCATTAAGCGATGCTTTTATCTGACGTCTGACGTTTGTCTGACGTCTGTCTGACGTCTGTCTGTGGCGTACATCGGGCCTATAAGTCGAGAACAAAGAGGCGTAGGAAGACCAAAATTGGCAAAGAGGTAGCCCACGTCACACGTGACTCGGGACACCACTTTCAAGGTCAAAAGGTCAAAGGTCAAGGTCACCAGGCCGCTTTGCTCACCGTCGTGTTGGCGCGTCAGGCGGCTGCAGCGGTGGGCGTGGGAACGTGTGGCCGTGGGAAATTGCTGCTTATGTTGCCGTCTAGCTGCTCAGCGGTGCAAGGCGCTTCGGCGCCGACGGGGAGGAGAGGGGCGGGGCATATCGTGGCGGCCGCCCGCCTACAGCTTGTTACTGTCAGCTCCCGGGCAGAAACTCCCAGGAAAATAGCGACACAAATAGCATCACAGGTAAGGTAACAAATTTAATGAACTGACTACAACTATTGCTATCTTACTATCGATCCTAATCTGACGCTGTCCTGCCATCTCCACTTATATAAGTTGAGTCAACGTGCCTCATTACATTTTTTCATGTCGTGTGGTCTATGAATTTATCCAGTTCAAGTGTTTCTGATTACTTAACAGGATGTTTGCACATCGAAAATTGTTACGTCGTTTGCACATGGAGGTCAAAAATGACACAAAATTGAAGCCAAGTTCATTGAGGTACAGAAAAGAACTAATGACACAGTACATTAGTGCAGAGTCATTACAACAAACACGTTACGTTGGCTACCTCTGTGCCAATTTTAGCCTTCCTAGGCCTCTCTGTTCTCGACTTAGCCCGATGTACGCGACAGACAGACGTCAGAAGTGCATCATCGCTTAATGCCCCCACTCTAGGGACGGGGGCATAATAAATGACTTAGGCCCAATGTATGCGACAGACAGACGTCAGACAGAGAGACAGACAGACGTCAGACAGCATCATCGTTTAATGCCCCGCCTAGGAGGCATAACAAATTCGAAATGAAGTGTTTGAAATACTATTTTAGACAACAAAGTACTCTGTATTTTGTATTTCTAAATACTTGAGCTACATTTTTTGAATTCTGATATTTTGAATACTTTTCACCCAAAAGTGTTTAAAATACTTATGCAAAATACTTAGCTAGATAATACTTCGCCAACACGCTATGGCGAAAAATGAAACCCTATCTTGTTCAACAGCTGCACTTTGTGAGTTCGGCAGTATAGACTCTGATAACTTCTTTCCATCTGGAGCTATATGACGTGCAAAGCTCCAGCAAAATTGTCACCATCAACAAACCAACATCCAGTTTTTTACAGGCCAGATGCCCTTCCTGTCGCCCAACCAACAGTGTCAAAGCAGTGAAGGGAAAGCGACAAAAATTTTGCGACAGTGAATTATCATCATCATGATATATCGTCGTTTATTATTGACGGCCAAGCCTATGCTTGAACGTTCTCTATTTTTACTCCAAAACAGGTTTTTGGCCCTCGTACTGCCAAATCTCAACCGATCTGGATAAAAAATTTTGCACACATCTATTGTTATATGGAATACACTTGTGGGCCGACTTAGACCGCGATCGGCGCGTGGGCGGCTCCAAGCCAAACCAGAACGACTGTTTTTGTAATATTTATAACGCACCATATGTAATATATAGACACGACGGATCGCCGCGATTTCGGTGGCAAACCGTCAAAGTGGAGGTGAGGACGGGTGCTATCGTGGAAAATTTCGGAATTTTGTAGCGTGGGAGCCAGATCCAAAAACAGCATTTTTCGCGTTTTAGGGTACCCTTCAACTATCCTGCGCACAGCCTACAGGAAAGTTTTACCCCAAAACAATGGCACCGATGGAAAGCCGAGACTTAAGGTGTGCCTTTTGCTAGTCTGGAGAGTCTGTGACCAGGCATTTGGCAGATACAGGCCCTAAAGGGTGCCGAAAAGTGCTCACGTGACCATCATGAAAATTGAAAATTTGCATACAGACACACGTAGAAAATTCACTCATTCCAAAAATGCTATTCTTTTCGATCTACGACGAAAAATAACGAAGTTATCGCGGAAATACCGTTTCCGAACAGTGGCGTCACCAGGCGCTTGTGGCGTTTTCAGCAAGCCACAGTTCTAGAACGAAGCAAAGAAGTAGGATTATCTCTTATTCTTTCGATCTACAAAGTTGTCTACATAAGTATAAATGACTTGCATGCCGGGTATGCGGCAACGCGTTGGAGTAGGCTAATTTACTGCCAAATTTGCCAAAAACTAAACTACATTACGCCATCTAATGACAGCTAAAATACCACCAATAACCCTTGTGAACGCTTGGCCATCTTGAATTGACGCTCGTCGTCAATACATCCTTCTAGTTTAATGTAATTTAGGCTATGCGCTCTTCAGCACGCGTTGAACGCACCTTTTCGTATGCAGGGATGTTGCTAACAAAGAACTAACAGTATACGGCATCTTTTAACAGCAGTGTTGCTGCTGAAAGGCGACAGTCGCATAGTGATCAAGTAGTACATGTGTGGTTTCTTTGTCCACGTCTGCCGAGAAATTATAGCTTTTTCTCGAGACCTGGAGATTGTAAGCGGCATTTCATGTGCCATTTCGCTCTGAATGTTTATCTTCAGCAGTAGTTTAATTTTCGTGCTGAAAAACTTCTGTCGGAACAAAATAAACCGTGTTAGCTGTTCATATTTATTTTCGTTACAACTCACTCCCTAAGTCCTCAACACATTTCAGACGAAACCTGGAGACTACAGAAAAACAAAACGACTAGGGTAGGCCTATACCAAGAACGTCTTTCGTCCTTCAAGGCTGCCAATATAAACACTACGTTCATTTAGTGACATCGTCGACTGATAACCTAAATGACGACTGAAGTCAAGTGACTTGTCTTAGGTTAATGGTATGCTAGGAGGGGCGCATGGCACTGATGGACCTTTCAACTCCAGCGACCAAAGAATCTGGGGCGGCTGAAGTGAAGCATGGTAGTTGATCTGGTTTCGTGTTTGCAGTCGTAAAACGATTCTGGCCAGACTTTCAGCCCGACTTATTTGCATACAGCAATAGGCCTAGTTGTAACGTTTGCTGAAAAATAAACAAGTAATTGGAACGGTACTGAATACTAAGAAGCTGGAGGAAAATATTGAAAAAAGTACCTAAAGCACAAATACCCGGATTTGCCAGGTCTACTTCTCTGCCATGAAAAGTACACAAACATTTACTGAGTGAAAAAAGAAACAATGTCAGATGAACAGTACTCTTCTTGTAAGCTAATTACTTTACTTAATTATTAAATAATTAATCAAACTAATTGCTTCGATCGAAACTAAACTGCAAATACTAACTTGCAAAATATGTGCACCAGATTTATTCTCACAAAACGACCGTCAAACGAACATAGTGGACAATTCACGACACAGATATTTACTATTATATATTAAGCACGAGACAAATGACTAGATACGACTTACATGAAACATCACACGTCCGACCACTTCTGCTGCATGAAACGAAACTGAAACCGAAACTAAATGCGCTCGCATCGGTCAATACAGCACAAGTGCAAATGTCTGAAGCATGTCTGCGCACGGTATAATCCAGCTGTGTCCAGAGGCCCAGCCCAGTATCGGGTCAGAAAAGTGGCGAGATATAGTCGAGAGATGGGGTTCAAATGGCACTGTATTGACAACGGCAGCTCTATTGGTATCATTCTACTGTTATAACACATTCTTTGGTCAAAATGTTTTACATCGTTTATCTTCAGACCGGAATTTGCCCTCTCCGACTTCAGACAGAGCTCTATCCCAGGACCCTGCAGAGGTCTAGCCGATTCAATCCCCCTTCATCTCACTGGAGCACTTCCTTCGTTACACATGCCTATGCCCTTAACAGTGTTAGTGAATTCTGATGTTCCTGACCTTCAAGCAAGCATTTACAGCGAACGAAGAGCGCAACGAGTCTTAGGTGCGGTCGCCGTCTCGCTTAAAGCACAAATCTGCATTCTGCACAAGAACGTACGACATGCGGCGGCGTTATTATCAAAATGCATGTAGTCAGTTTTCGTGGACACAGTGAGCCAAAAGCAAACATTTGTTCACTAAAACGGAAATAAGGAAGTAATAATAGCATACACTATGTTCAGGATAACAAAGTGTTGACAGTCACAATGTTTTCATGGCAAACACCACGAATAACACAAACAAGAACAATAACGTGATAAGACAATGACAATCACAATCATGCAAGGTTTCAACAACATTACTAAGCAGGTGTGAGCAGAATGCATTACGAATAATAAGCCCTTTACTGTGCTTCCACAAACGTGATGGCATGAAAAACGTACAAAATATCACATTAATTCTCGTCTGTTGAACAATATCCAAGAATGGCACGAAGTGGCATCAATACAAAATTTGTAATATTGTAATGTCCGAATTAAGATCAACGTCACAAAAATCTTAAGTGTTGGCCGACAAGTGAGTCTAAACGGAAATGCACTAGACGGGGATATGAAATGTTAATCAACCGAAATGCACACTAATCGCAATTATGCGGGGCAACGAAAACATCTCAGGCACCGCTTGACACAAAACAGCTACATAAAAAAAAACATTTAACTACACATTTTGCAACCGCACTGCATAATGTTCACGCAGAAGCGAAACATTCACAAAAATATAAAATGCCGCATAAACGAAACCGAACAAACGAAATTGTCTTGATGCCCATCACTCCGTAGGCCTGACTAAACGGCTGCCCGCAGCATTAAGAGTTTGTTTTCCATAAGACTTACATGATGAAATTAAATGAACGCTGTCCAACAGCCGCAGTCCAGTCGATGAGCATCTGCATCTATGTCAAATGAAAAAAGCCAAGCCCATGCTCAACGACAGAACCACTCTGAGTGATCTTCATTTACCTGCTCGCTCGGTTCTCTGCCGTTTCTGTCTACCACGTATAGCTGCTTCTTCAAGGTTTCGTGGAGGCGAACGCGGTGAAGCATTACAGCATTACAGCACGGCATAAGGCTGTGGTTACAACTACGATTCGACTTCGATTCGACCGCGCTACGACCATTCGATGACCTATGTCACGACCGGGCTGCTGCACTGTGACCTAAACAAGCTGTGCGCGTGGCGACACAATATGCCCTCGCCCCTCTCCTCCCCCGTGGGCGCCCAAGCGCCTTGCGCGCCGCCGAGCAGACGCAACGTAGCAGTACTTTCCCACGCCGAATACGTTCCCACGCTGACCGCTGCAACCGCCTTACGCGTTAAGGCCGCGCTGAGTAAAGCGGCCTGGTGACCTTGACCTTTGACCTTTGACCTCGAAAGTGGTGTCCGAGTCACCTGTGACGTGGACTATCTCTGTGCGAATTTTGGTCTTCCTAGGCCTCTGTTCTCGACTTAGGCCCGATGTACGCGACAGACAGACATACTGACGTCAGACGTCAGACAAAAGCATTGCATAATAAATAAATAGGTCGGAGTAACTGCAGCTAGCGGGTCAGCGGCCCGTGTTACATCACTGTGACCTTAAGCATTCGAACGCGCGTCGAACGCCCGTCCAATCGTAGATGTCACCAACCGCGTTGTGAATTACCAGCCATCTCTACACCATCATTAACTAATAATCTACCATCAGTCAACAACCAATAATAATAATCATAATCAATTAATCATAATAGAAATAATGCGCATATATTATGTAAACGACGCTCAATTTAAGGTGCTGGCAGTTGCTAGGTGATAATGACAGAATGAGGTGCACGGCTTAAATATACCCAGTGGTCCACAAAAAAACATATCCCTTTGCCACTGGTCAAAAATAATTGTCCGATTTTAATATTTTTTGTCAGACATATTTCTGAAATACGTTGGCTTAAAATGATGCTTTTACTCTACTCCAACCTCACCTAATCTGTGTTTCTACACTACCATGGGAAAATAAAAATCTATATTATAGTCGGCAGCAGAGGGTGTTTTTTGACCACATGATAGAAAGGCGAGCTTAAGGCGACTCGTGCCAGCATCAAAACTGAACCAGGGAAAGTCGCACTTGTTTCTTTACTGTTAAAGTATATGTTCTAACGCGGACTAATACAACAAGTAACGCTGGTGATTCCGCGTGGGACGAACAGCGCGTGCGCATGAACTGGCAACTGAAGCGGACTGCGCCTATTGGTCAGGCTTGAGTGGGAGTCACTCGCTCACGACCGAGCGTGTCGTACTGCGGGGTCGAAGGACGTCTGTTGCGCGATCTCTTCAGCTTCGCGATGTCTTCGCCGAACACTTCGCCCGTTCTCAGAGCGGACACAAGGTCGTCGAACTCGCCTGCATCAGTACAACATCTCCACTGCCACGAACCTTTATTATCAGCCGCTCACCGCTAATCTGCCGCGTCTCAAAAACTGCATGTTGCCTTTTTATTCTTCTGTAACTTGAAGAAATTGGAACCGATATTCATAATATCTTGCACACTCTATGCTGGAGGTTCTGGCTTCTAAATGCATGTATAATTTCCCATCTCACCTTAGTTGTGATCTTACACTACCCGCGGATCATACACTAATAACCGAATATGCATGCTGTATTCCTTCCTGCTTGCAGTAGACTTCACAAATGCAAATGCTTACTTGGAAATTCTATCGACAACTTTTACGCACGGCATCCTTTCAGCAGATACACATGTTTATTAAAATACGGCACCGGCACTTATTAAATGGCGTGTTTACCAACTTGACAGTGATGATGTGAAAACGCGTCATTTTGCACTATTCATAGAGGCTGCAAAGTACGGCAAGTAAATATCACGTGAGGTGGAAAGTGACGTATACGTTGAGAAATTAGGACTATTGGGATATAGCGTGCCAAACATTATGAATATCTGTTCAAGTTTCTTCAAGTTATATATGATTAAATGAGTAACAGTTTATTTTTAAAGACAAGGTGTAGAATAGAGCAAAAGCGACGGGTTGGTCTGACCTCCAGTGCGTACATACATGTAAGTATCGTTTGCACGACAGCTCAGAAAAGCTGACAGGGTAAAAGTGAGATGCAGGAATCACTTTGATAACTTTTGAGCACCTGGAATGGAAAGAGAGGCCAGGCAGCACAACTTCCACCGCCCTGCGATGGAATCGAGCGAGTTTCTAGTCTAACCGCGCTCGGAGTCGTTATCAACGACCAAATGACAGCTACTGACCACGT
>Ga0049107_10000881_pt1 | contig 10091 bp, 8 predicted proteins | sample WorMetilPIANOSA1_FD_61187 | JGI IMG/M metagenome (GOLD analysis project Ga0049107, IMG submission 61187) | Marine gutless worms symbiont microbial communities from Max Planck institute for Marine Microbiology, Germany - Olavius ilvae PIANOSA.1 | ecosystem: Host-associated > Annelida > Digestive... | reverse complement strand
ATTTTAGTGTTTTAAAATATTATTAGTTAAATATTAATTATTCGGTTAATATACTGAGCGAATGTCTACGTATTCTAATCGACTGCAGCCAGCTCTCCAAAACTTATTATAATGTGTTGTTCGGTTCTTCCACCCGAGATCGTCATGCACGATGCATATATTGGCAGACATTCAGAGAATAACATTAAATGCGTCGTATGACGATCTCGGTCGGAAGAACCGAACAACTCATTATAATTGCAGGTTTTCTGCCGCGTCACTGGCTTTACGAGTGATTTTCTCAGTTTCACAGTTGTGGAACTTATCGGTTCTTTCACGGAGCCATTCAACTGTCACTTTTAAACAAACGTCGCCTTTCTGCCGAGTAACACACATCCCCCACGCACAACATGGCGGTGTCCCACCTAACCCTCATTTATCCTAACAAACCTAAGCCTAACACAACGTGATCCAAGATTACCATCAACAACAACAGTTTCTTCTGTGGCCATGTGCCAACTTTCCATGAAACTTTACAGTTCTTGCATGATCCTGCTAACAAACAAGTGAACAAACTAACTAACTAACACTGATGAAAACATAACCTCCTTTGTGAAGGTAATAACACTCGAAGACATCGAAATGCAACTGTCACGTGAAAAATGCAAACATGACCAATAAATATTCATCTAGCAGACTTTTCTTTCCATTTGTGATGCATCTGCCAATCCAGTTCTGTTAACGAGTTATAATCCGGGAAGGTAAAAGTACTTCACTGTAATAAATAATCACAGTAATAATGAGCGAAACAGACTTACATTCCACTGTCGAGTACTGTATCAGTGCAGCAATACGAGCGTCGTCGTTGTCTTCGGCAACCAAGTCGAGGTCAAGACTGAACTTCTTACGCAGAGCTTCATCTTGTACCACGGCTTCGGAGTTGATCTTCTTCACCTCCTGGTTGACAACCGACAACATCTGAACGTCTGGATTCAATGTCGTTGACTCCGTTGTCAACGGCTCCGACATGGTACACTTCTACTGGTACATGGGAGAAGTTTTGGCCGGACGTCCTTCCTGCCGCCACTAATGACTCCTTTGAGTACCACAGTACCAGCAAGAACTGAACCCACCATTGCTGGGTGGAAGTGCGTCGCCTTAGCCAGCGAGTCACGGCTGCTCTGGTTAACAATGGAGAAACACAGTAGGAATCAACAGCAGCGTGACAAACTCGTGACCGTGAAAAAGACATCTTTCTTGAAGACAAACATGGTCACAAACAGGTGGCCAAACTATTTGACTGTGTTGTGCCAAAAGGATCTAAGCGACATTTCAACATTTTTACAGGAGAGACATAAAAGTCATTTTAAGCAATTGTCCTTTCCGTTACTTTTCTGCAGATAATTCATAATTATGCTCATAACTGCCAAGTTAACTAAGCTCAGTTGTTTTATAAATAGTGTTCTGCAACTTTGTTTTAATTTTAAACTTCTCATCTAATGTCATGACCTTTCACAGGCGGTTCACACATCACTTGCAGGGTGAAATGGCACTTACGACCTTTCTGCCCTGTCTCATTTTAATGCGATCATCTGACTTCGCCGGCCAAGGGCAGTTGACACCTTTCAGCACTGGGCAATGGCTTATAAAATAAAATTTTAAACAGTGCAGTTAAACTCTACATTCCACATTGATATTACGATACTAACGTTACTGACAATCATTTACTCATCAATATATCACATTACCGCGGTCAGTAAACACATCATTTTCACTTAATACCTTTGTGACTTAGTCCATTCGTCGCTTGGATCCTTTCAGCGCTGGCGCTTGCATCCAAACAGAAATGAAACCCTTGGAGCTTAGATCCTTTCAGAAAAATGTTTAAACATCAAAGACATCATTTCCAGGCACAACTAGCTTCTAAAAATTTTACGTGAGATGTATTATTACAATAATGGCTGTTGTGTCATAATCCATGAAAAGTACAAAATAGCCAAAAATGTCGATTAGACCCTTTTGGCACAGCACAGTCATATTAATCTTGTTTTCAATACGTGAAACTGTATATCATTGCATCTGCAAGCTTTATACATATCATGCAGCAAAATCCACCAACATCGCTTTTGTTTTTTTTGCTTAACAGGCCTAATATTTCCAGAGATTACTTCACGCTGGGCCACGTCTCCCATAGGTCTATTAAGGAACAACCTTTGGGGATTACTAGTACAATGTAACTAACAAAAAAGGCAAAAAAAAAGCCAGGTAAATGTGGGCAGTTTACAGTCACACAAACTATTAGGGAGAAGCAACCTCAAGCAAGTTTGTGAGAGAGCAATGGTGAATGCTCGGTAAAGCGGGATCGGTATAGAAATCTGGGGAATCGCTTTACTCTAAACTCAGTATTGACTCGTATAATTAACTCTGTATTCCAATACAATCACGACACGTCCACAACACGCTCACTCAACTTCGGCGGCAGCGACACACATGCCATGTCCCTGCTCCCTGGATCTGCGGCGTTGTACTAACCCTGGACTTCGGCTCATATTCTGCGTGATCAGGCAACCGGACGTGGTCTTACTACAGGCCGATTGCGTAACAGGACAATGGGCCACATGCGATTATAAAAATGATAGTGCAACGGCCACTGCTGATTAATTGCAGCGCACTATCGAAAAACATGTAAAAACATGATTTGCACGTAGGGCACACTCGACCGTGCAAAGCACTAAATCACTACCGTCACAAGTTGCCGAGTATGTAATCAAAACAATGGTGATGAAGGGAAGACATAGATATAGATATAGAACAAGCGAACAAAGTCGTACGCGAAACTGTTTGCGAGCAAGTTGGTTGAGGAGAAAGTCGTCCTTGTGGGCAGCCTGCAGCTCAACGACTTGTGCAATTGTCGGAGCAGAAGATTTGCCACGAGACTGGTCATCAACACCGTGTTCCAGTTTATACATCGAGTCGAGAGCCAGCTTCTTCTGGGTAGCACGGTCTGCAAGCAAGATGATGAGCAAGTCAACCACGTGACATTATCATTTACTGTATTTCAACAGCAATTTATTTATTTGTTACGCAACAGTACCTCAGCAAATTCATGACGTCGAAAATGATGACACCTAACCTAATCGTAGAGACTTTGGATTTTATCACTATATTCAATTGCTATTATATCTGCTGGCTTGCGTTTTGACAAGCTCAAATAAAGACATGTATGTATGTAGCTTTGAAAGATGCGCAGTAAAGAACATGCACTTCTGTCATTTGCTGCATTCATGCTTATGATTCTTATATTGAATGAAACTAAGTGTGTCAACAACCGTAAAATAATAATAATAATAATAATAATAATAATGCTGACTAATGGATGTCAATTGTGACGAGAACACCTTTCTAACAACTGTTTTCTGTGGCAGATTGTTGGTGGCTCTGAAAAAGGCCATTTACATGGGATATTTATTGGCTCTACAAAAGACGTTTCTCAACAGCTTCGTAGTTGATGTTTTGTGATACGCTTGTCCATGTGTCAATGAGTCGCTGCTTCAAGTCGCTGGTGTCATGGACGGCTGTTCTTGTACAGTCTACACATGTCCTTGCATTGATTCCCCATAGTTGGTAGTCAGTCAGGTTTAGGCATTATATCATTTCAGTTCATGCAAACTTTTAATCAGAACTTTCTCGCCCTTGCTGAACACCATTATTTACAAACATTGAGTGACATCAGCATCGCGTCATTTCCATCACTGCTACTTAACGGCAAATAAAGTAAGTAAAAGTGAACGGACGGGGACAGTTGAATAGGCAGATCCTTTTAGAAAGTGCGATGAGCCTGTTTGCCAAAAATTATCAAAGTTAGACACTGCAGCCTGTCAAAGCTACAGCTTGCCAAAGTTGGTTTGTTTTTTAGTCACAGTGTAGAATGGCACTCACTAGAGGGTGTCTCCAAAAAGTAAAAACAGTCCGCTCTAATTTGGTCAACCTGTGTCCACAATCAAATTGTTACTATCAAACAAATGTCAAGTAAAACAGAGTCAGTGCTGTGTGTATGACTTGGCCCCACATAATGATTACCCTCACCCTGATTAACCACCAAAATCTATCTTTCTTCCTTGTTCCATGTGCCACATTTCCACCAAGTTTTGTGAAAATCGGTCTGGTAGTTTTTGTATAATCATATTAACAAACAAACAAACAAACTAACCAATGCTGATGAAAACATAACCTCCTTGGCAGAGGTAACAAGCAAATTTCTGTAGCACCAAGAGGGACGCGTTTCATCATATAAGAAGAGAAACACCGCAGTACAGTGCTAACCTTCAGGCACTATCTGTTCATTTTCATGTGGATCCCAACGCTGCTCCTTCCGTCTTGCACCGCTGATTATGACGTAGTCGTGATTCTGCACGCAGACCGCAGTCCAACTGACTCACAAGAAATGTTGTCGCTGCTACTTCTATATGTGACATACTCTACACAGACAAGTGCTAATCAGCGAATGTTTTGGTCTGAGTGGCAAAGCAACTACATAGTCAGCACAAATCACACTGTGACTGAATGTGGACATATACAGGTTAATGTTGGAATCTGCACACACAACAATGGGTGCTAATGGAGAACCATCCACACACAGAAATGGTTGTTCTGCCCGAGATCGTCATGCATGACACATATATCGGTGGACGTTCACAGAATAACATTTGGAGAGCTGGCTGCAGTCAATTAGAATACATAGACAGTTCCATCAGTATACTAACTGAACAATGGAATTTGTTTGGTTCTTGAAAAAACCCCAGCTATTTTGAAACATTAAAATCTGACACTCCCCTTCCACCAATAAACAGAACACCGGAAATAGATCACCACTGAGTGATGGGCGGAAAAAATAAATATATCAAGATGTTCGGTTCTTTCACGAAGCCCTTCAATTTGTTTTGTTTTTTACTTACTAGCAGACAGTGATGTTTGCTAGCTGAATGCTTGTCAGCACTGAACACCATATTTTTAGCAAATTGCAAGAAACAGTGTTTTAGTGAAGCAGAAAATGTTTGCATCATTTTGTGAGAAATTTATTCAAGACAACAGATGCCAAATCTAATAACAACTGGCTAACTTTCATATAAAATATTACAAAAACTACTTTGGCGTGTTTTCATTGTTCTGTTTTATTTTATGTTTTTGTTCAGTGCTGTTGGCTGGGTGATAGGAAGGGCATCCAGCCTGTAAAAAAGCTCGGTAATGGTGTGATGGTGGTGACGATTTGACGGGAGCTTTGCACATCCTATAGCTCCAGTTGTCACCACAACCTCCTTCACCCTCAGCTCCAATACAATCCAGAATGGATCCATTCTGGTACCAGTTTATCCAGGTTGTGCTGGAAAAGAACCATTAAACGAGCATTATCATCACCATCGTCAGCGTAGTGTTTGACCTATAGAAATGGTAATGCACTTGGCTTTATACCGCCGGGTCAGTCTTGATTTCAAAGTGGTTGTCACACAGATGACATTTCATGCGGAACTTGTAGATCGGCGTAGTGTAGTACATTCCGATCTTTGACTTCTCCGCATTGTACCGGACGCCCATTGCAACGTGGTTGTTGCAGCCTTCACACCAGATGTTATATGGCATCTCAAACCTACAACAACAGACACATTTTCACATTTGATCACGAAAAACTTACAATAAAAATAAAGCAAATACAAGTGCTGAGCTTAAAGCATGCGTTTCAGTTAGGCAATTTCACTAACTGTAGTAATGGTGCAGTATACAAATGTTGATATTCTTAATACCACACGAGGCATCTATCACATCGAAACTTGCATCTGCAACAGTAGCCTAATATGAGCTTATGTGATCAGTTATATGTCTTGAAATAATCCAATCCAATCGTTTATTTCAGACAACAAGACAATAATGACTATTTCTATTTCACAGCTATCACAACACAGTTATATGATGATGATAATACGTACAATCTCCATATTGTACGACAGAAAACATTGTCAAAAATGTGTCTATACAGTCAAATAGTTCAACCAATAAATAAATCAAAATAAGAAACAGAACAAACACTTGACATACTTCCAGTCTTTCCAGAATATTAACTGAATAAGCTGCAGCATAAAATACTTAAAAGGACAAAAGCCAGCACAATACACACTGAATTTGTTATCAGGCAGACAACACCATTTCCAGAACAGTACCGGTAACAAAGTGCAAACCTGATGATGAGAATGCCCATATGTAACTTCCTTGCACGCTCTCGCAATGGATGTTGGCCATGATATCCAGCCAACGACTTGTGCTTCTTGTAGTCAAAGTCTGGAGGATAGTACTTGTTCTGGCCTTTGCGTTCTCCCTACAAAATATACCTTTGACACTTTTACATGCTATTTTATGTTTCAATATCATATCAAATAAACTTAAGACAATAAAATGTAACAGAGAATGTTAGAAGTCATGGCACCTTTCTTCAACAGAAACATTAGTTACTTACACTATATTACAGACACTAGAAAAACAATCATTGCTGGTGTTGGTATGAAATACGGCTCCTTTGTGCAGACTGTCCAGCACTGCAGATTTAGCACAAGAACACAGTGAATAATTTACAGAGCTAATCATCCTCAAGTCAGCGATGATCATCAACATGGATTGTGTGGATCACGTTATAATTTCAGGATTAATGTCAAAACTATGCAAGTCAACATGTTTACCCTGCAGAAGACATTACAAGCCATGAATAAACTTATAAAACTGATGAAAAATGAAATGTGTGAATTACCTAGAACTTTGACTAAGTGAAATACGCAGAGCCAACTCTATCTGAAGAGTGCACTAGATCATATCTTTATATTCTATGCTTGACGTATGATAGCCCATCAGCTGTCATGCCACATGACAACACTAATACCAACCCTTGCCTTAACCATAACCCTATGATAATTAACAGCACAAACAGCAGATATTTTTCAAGCAAATCCCTTAACCTTAACCCTAATCCCAGAAGTTAGAACATGTGAGAATGGAGAGATTGCCAATAAAAACTGTATAGTCAGATCAGCAATCTATTAGCACTGAGCCAGATGATGAGCCCGGAGCCCATGAGCTGGCTCACTGAATGCTAGCTATATGGTTAGCTATGATCATTGCCTTAAAATACAACATTAACTCCCCAGCACTCCAGTTTATGTAGATAATGATTGACTTGACTTATGAAAATGTTCAAACTTGAGTATGTATGTATGTCACTTCAACACTGGTAGGAGAAACTGACTGACGGGTTGTGATAATTACCGAAAACAACCGAAATCTGATCTGATGGGCTCCAGGCTCATCCTTTAGGAGGCCCCACACTGATAGATGGTCAGTGGTAATAGATTGATGATCTGATCTGAGTGTTGCACCACCTATCGCAAGTGTCATTCTACAGAAACTGCAATTGCAAGGGTACTATTGGATATCCTGATGGCACTCGACCGTGGCGACGTGGCAACATTGGCCGTGCTGGACCTGTCTGCTGCATTCGACACGGTCGATCACTGCATCCTACTGCACCGTCACTGTGGATCATATGGCATCAGCTGCTGTTTGTATTGTACACCGCCGATCTCGCGCTGCTGATCGCCGAACATCGTCTGCATTCCCACCTGTATGCAGACGATACGCAGGTGTCAACCGACTGATGTCAGCCTGCTCCAAGCCAACATGTCACGGTGCTTCGACGACGTGTGGAGGTGATGTGCAGCAACAGGCTGCAGCTGAATGCACTGAAGACGGAGTTTATCTGGTGCGCTCCTGTACGTCGTCGTCATCACATTCCTGATCGAGACGTCCAAGTCGGTCACGACTCTGTTCATCCGGTCCAGTCAGCCAGAGACCTTGGTGTGTACGTTGATGGTGGCATGACGATGAGGGCACACATCAACCACGTGCTGTCGTCGTGTTATGGTACACTGAGACAGCTCAGATCGATTAAGCAGTCATCACATGCACTGAACACTCTCATTACCGGTCTTGGACTACTGTAACGCTGTTTCTGCTGGTCAGCATATCGCCAGTATCACAGCACCGAAATGGCTGTGACGAAGGTTTATAACGACCTACTACTGGCTGCTGATCAAGGTGATGTCTCTGCTCTGTGTTTACTTGATCTGACAGCTGCCTTCGACATCGTTGACTATGACCTTCTGATGCTTCGACTTGAACGTCATTTTGGTCTACGTGGTGTCATTCTCCAGTGGTTCAGCTCGTATCTGTCAGACAGGACATTTCAAGTTGTTTTCAGAAGTGGCACGTCGTCTGTGGTTATCATTACTTGTTCTGTGCCTCAAGGTTCTGTTCTGGGGTCGCGTTTGTTTATTTTATACACGGCGGACCTTGCAGATGTAGTCAAGGCACATAATGTTATCCTCCAGTCCTACGCTCTTGACTCGCAGCTGCACCTGCGGTGTCAGCGCAAGCACATGACGACGGCCGGCCGGCGACTTGAAATGTGTCTTACAGATGTGAGCCACTGGATGGCAGCAAACAGACTCAAGACTTGAACGCTGACAAGACGGAGCTCCTCTGGGCTGGTTCTAAGTACGGTTCAACTTTGCTTGGTAGCAGTGGACCGCCACTATGGCTCAGAGATGAGACCATCATGGCAAGTGATCATGTACGCTTACTTGGCATCACCATCTCGTTGGATCTCAGCCCTGTGAAGTACGTAGGTACTATTAGTTCATCGTGCTTTTACTGGCTGCGTCAGATCTGAAGAATACGACGATCACTTGACGCTGAGTCTGCGAAGACTCTCGTGCATGCCTTCATCACATTGCGCATTGACGGTTGCAATGCTGTGTTGGCCAGGACGCCAAGAACCATCACTGACAGGCTACAACGTTTGCTGAACGCCGCAGCCCGTGTCGTCAGTACTATTGGGAAGTTCGACCGAGGCCTGACACATCTGCTTCACTCTGAGCTGCACTGGCTCGATGTTCCGCAGCGGATCCTCCATAAGCTCGGAGTGACAGTTCACTGGTGTCTCCAAGGCAGGGCTCCCCAGTACCTCATGAACTGCTGTCACCCCACATCGGATGTTGCCAGTCGTCAGTGACTTCGATCTTCCAGCCGCCACCATCTCGCCGTACCACGACATCATCGCAGCACGCTAAGCCGTCGGGCGTTCACCGTCGCCGGTCCGATGGCGTGGAACGCGTTGCCTGACGACCTCCGAGACCCGTCGCTCAGTGCCGAAATTTTCAGGAAGAGGCTGAAGATGCATCTGTTTCGGAATGCACTTGGACACGTAGTGCATTGGAGGCATTGCGTAATGCGCTATATAAATTTAAAACTTACTTCCTTTACTTACTGGTCTTCCAGCTTGCGACGTTCAACGTCTGCAGTCCATCCTCAACACAGCCGTACGTCTGGTCGCCGGCTCATCGCGACGTGATCACATGACCTCTGTGTTGCGCGATTGCCATTTGCTTCCTGTTAAGCAGCGAGTCGAGTACAAGCTGTGCACAATTGTAAACCGTCATTTGTACGACGACGCACCACCCTACTTAGACCTCATCACGCCGTCCGCTGGTGCAAGTGCCAGAGCTGGTCTGAGATCTGCTGAGTCGATGAACATCGCATGCCACGCACGCTGTCATCATTTGGAGACCGCTATTTGTGGCGGCAGGCCCGCGTGCGTGGAACAAGCTACCGTCACACCTCCGTCTGATGCAGTCCGCTGACACTTTTAGACGCCATCTTAAAACATTTTTATTTAACCAGGCCTTTTCATCACGACATTGTAAGGCGCCCTTGTTATGCTCCTGCACTTACATCACCATAATCTTGACTTTTTAGATAGACAGAGAGATAGATAGACAGACAGACAGACAGACAGACAGACAGACAGACAGAGAGATAAACAGACAGACAGATAGACAGTTAGATAGATAGTTAGATAGTTAGTTAGATAGTTTAACAAGTAGGTTGTTGATGTCTGAGAATGTACTTGTTCAACATGTAGTACTTTTTAAATTGTGATATTATGTTTACTACTTTTTATGTGTATCTTTTATCTGTGTGTGTGTGTGTTTATGGACCTCGTTGTCTGATGCAAA
>Ga0049107_10000880_pt1 | contig 10094 bp, 5 predicted proteins | sample WorMetilPIANOSA1_FD_61187 | JGI IMG/M metagenome (GOLD analysis project Ga0049107, IMG submission 61187) | Marine gutless worms symbiont microbial communities from Max Planck institute for Marine Microbiology, Germany - Olavius ilvae PIANOSA.1 | ecosystem: Host-associated > Annelida > Digestive... | reverse complement strand
CAATGGAAGCGTGTGGTATTAATTTTTTTACCTGCGCGCCGTATTTCCGTTAACCTTGATGTTCGCCACGGCCAGCGCGCAGGTTTGTGTCCCCCTCGGACACAGTAGTTTATATTTATTATATTTTTATCATGATAATATCCGTTGGTTTTGATTAGGTGACAGGAAGCATTGTAAAAGGGTTTTCTGGTTTGTGAAAAATCTAGCATCAGCAATCCCTAAAGGTTCTTCCTTTGGGATACCTTCATGTAAGTAAGTAAGTAAGTACATGGGACCCAGTGTGACGTGGAGTGACCTCGGGGAAATCAGGCTGGTTAAACAAAAACTGAAAGTAGTGGTAGCAGCAGCATCAGCAAACAGCTGTTTTCTTATTATGGTTCGGCAGTTAAAACAGTACTTTGTGTAGTTTCTACCCCTTGTCTCAAGAAACCGGATCCCTATGATATTCCAGAACAGCTTTACCGAAACAGATCAGTTGTTGATGATTTTTGGCAGAGAGGATTGTCATTCATTTGCCTACTGATTATGGGTAAATAGTATGTTGCAGATCAAGAACGACCTGCACAGTTTCCATAGAAACAGTAGCACCATTGTAGGACAGCGCATTGGCTAAGTGCATAGGTTAAACAGCACAATTCTTGCGTGAGGAAACACTTGGCTTTATTTCATGAGAATTGCTGCCACCTAACAGCCCGGATCTTAACTCCCATCAATTAGCTTACGAGATTTGAGGCTGCATGCAGGAATGCGTGTACGAGAAACCAAACATGACTTGGGTTAGCTGAGGCAGCGACTGCTAGAGGTCTGAGCTGACTTTGAACAGGCTGTTGTCAACAAGATGATATACCAATGGAGGATGCCTGCAGGCCTGTGTCAAGGCTAAAGGACAGCATGGTGACACATGCTGTGACTCGCCATGACAGGCACACTTGTTTGAACAGGCACACTGTTTTTTATGACCATTGTTTCAGTCAGTAGTAGCTAACTGTTGCTATGGTAATGCCATGGTCTCAGCTGGTACCTTGCTGCGAACACAGTTGGTACAACTTGTTTAATTTCATTAAGAACTGAAATACAGATTCTCTATGCCATGTGTGTTAAGTGTATTAATTCAGTTTTGATGAAGTTATGCAAGAAAATCGCCGGGATCCGGGTTTTTTGACACGGCCTACAGTTCAGAGAATTTTTTTGTCAGCTGTTTAGGAACATTGGATATGGGTAACGATATGGCTAGCAGGAAAACAGTTTGTTTTTGTTATATAGTTGCCACATGATCTGCCGATATCGTGGAATCCTCGACTAACGAAGACGGCAGGATACTGCCGATACAGAAAGGATGCAAAGGATCCGTCGATCACCACTGCCGCAGTCGAGCTGTCAACAAAAGTGAATGATTGTGCTGGTGTGTTAAGTTGCATGTTTGTCTTCAGTAGCATCGCTGAACTGTGTTGAATAACCTCCAGTTTGAAAGTTTGTGCCTGTGCTTTCAAAGTTGACGTCTCCACCATAATGCCGAGCTTCGCGGGATGCCACACTTTTCCATTTGGATGGATGAGTTTGTGAATGTTTTTTAGAGCGCTATAATGTGTTGACGGGAACGTTAAACCCTACTCACTCACTCACGTTACAGGAGGTTAAAGCCATTTAGCTTAATATGAAATGGAAGTGAGCTACTACGTAGTAAGCATCATGAAGGATGATATCTATCTGTTGATGAGTTTGATAGGCAAATTCCGGTCAGTCCTCGTGTTGTGACACATGCTGTCACACACACATGGTCATGAGTACTCTAGAAAAACTGGGTAAGGTGGAACTAGAATGGCAAAATGTTCTGGATTTTAATGCAGCAACAGATGACGGAGATGGCGGTGGGGCAGACCAGACGTGACAAGCAGCAGTCAGATCACCACAACTGGAATATCAACACTTAGTTCTTTTCACTGACCAGATGTCCCACCTGCCACCCAACCAACAGTGTCACTGCACGGAAGGCACATGTGTCTGTCACAGATGCCCAGCGTGGGCTACGGAACCTGGGCCATGTATGCCCCGGGGTTGAAAGAATAGACCTGATCCATTTCCTGGCTAGATGTCCTTAAAGTGACTAAACCAGGCTGTCTCTGTCCTCTGTCTTAGCCTGTGTTTCGTTTGAACGTGTTTTGTGCTGTTCACTGGGGCCACTACTTGATTATGTTGCATTATTTTGTTTGTGTTCTCTCTCTTGGTTTTTCCAGTTAGCATGTCAGTACCAATGCAAGTGATTAACTGGAAAGACTCTTCTCCATAAGGTGTTGACAGGGACGTTAAACCCTACTTGCTCACTCATTGTCACATAAAATAAAAAATGGAATTTTTAAAATTTTCAAAATCTCACACTATGTGCAAGTTAGTTATGTATTCATCTTAATCAGTGTTTCTATGATTTTTTATTGTTTTATGTTTACAGCTGAAATGCTCACAAAACTTTGGGTAAACTCTTATACTGTTGAATTATCAATGGTTGCATCTGCATTAACATAACATCTAGAAATATATAGCCCTACGAGATTCTTACTTTACAATATATTATTGAATAATCTCGTGCATTAGCCTGTGTTGCGTTGGTCTCGTTTTGCATGTAATTAGTTTCAGAAAACCATAGCATTGTGGTATGATTGTTGTAGAGAGATTGCGTGATACTTTGATACACGAGCTGTGCCATGCAATGGTCTGGATCGAACACAAAGTCACCGATGGACATGGCCACTACTGGAAGGACTGGTATAATGTCACTTTGCAGTTTTTTTAAATCTGAATATCTTTTAGATTTACTGCAAGTTAGGCCGTCTGTTTCAGAGAGGAACATTAGGGAACTGCAGGTGCAGAATTCCTAGAGATTGAATGCTAATCCTGTCGCTTGGCGAACAGCATCAAAGCTAAATGATACTGCTGTTGCTGGAGTTCTTGTCTCATTTTCTTATTTACTATTAGTCTACTGCCTTTTTGCTGGAGGAAAAGAATGCAACATGAAATTTGCATGTTTTTTGTCCTGTAGTCGCCCCATACGGGCTCCTGGGTTGTAAGACTAGACCCGCTCTGTTTCCTGGTCAGATGTCGTACAAGGCGACTAAACCAGGCTTAATCTGTCTGTCATATCTTAGCATGTTTTTATGGTGTTGTTGTTTCTTAGGGCTCCTTTTTATGTATTGTTAGTTTTCGTTGGTATGTGTTCTGTCTTTCGATTGTTCTGGTTAAGTTGTCATTACTTGCCAAATGATTGGCTAGAAAGACCCCTCTGAGGAAGCCTAACCGTGGTGAGGGGATAGTCTCCATAAAGCCCAGGCCGAAGAGCTTATGAATGTGTTGGTTTATTGTATTCTTTCATTGTTTAATTGCATGATATTTGTGTTCTCCCCGACCCTATGTGATACATTTCCTACTTCTGTGGCATGATATAGCCTATTTGTGCTGAAAGTGCCGTAAACACCAACTAACTAACTGTACTGTAGTCATATTGTCATCCACATGCACACAATATTGCAGTAACGTAATCGTGCCCATCAGTGAGGGACTGCTGGGGGTGCCATCCAGAAAGACTTGAGCCACTGTAGTTCTCGAATTAAAACAGCCAGTGGATATGCACTGATCGATGAGTCAACGAGTCCGTTTTCTCCAATTCAGTGGAATGCATCTCTGGATAGTCAGTGAATGTCTGCATAAGTTGGCATTCCTAACAAAACTGAAGCCAGACCGGTCACTGTTGGTGTCGGGAGTTCTGATTATTGCTTCCAGACCTTCATATTCTCTTGTTATCTCATATGCGTTGAACACACACGCCAGTGATGTAAACAAGACTAAATTCTTAAGACCAAGACCAAAACGACAAGACCAAGACCACCTGAAGTAAAAAAGGAACTTCACAGGTTTAACTTTTAAGTAAGTGAATGCCACTGTTGATCTCCACAGTAGTGATGTTCCAAACACAGAATAGATAAACTATAAATAGTACTTAAAAAGTTGTTGTGTCCTTCAAGATCATTATGACAACGAGCGTTACAAGATCATGTTTCACAAAACAACACCAGAATTGCAAGACCAAGACCGAGACTGCAGTGTGCAAGACCAAGACCACAGCTTGCAAGACCACGACTGATTTTTTGGTCTCAGACCGGTCTTGTCCTAAGACCAACGGTCTCAGACCACATCATTGACACACACACGTGCGCACACTCCTGGGTTTTCTTTTATCAGCCTGTTTTTCCGAGGTCATCAGCCTGTTTTTCCGAGGTCATCATCAGCTACACCTGATCCCTGACAGATCTCTGGGAAATTTGGCACATTTTAAACTGGCTGGATGCCCTTCCTGCTGCACAACCAACAATGTCAATATACCAAAGGTCAGGAAATGTAGATATGTGGGCAAAAAAAACAGCACTGATCACACTGGCTCCCTTGGTGAGTGGAACATTCATATGTGTTGGTATCTCAAAAGCTTAACGTCTAAATTACGTGACAGGAAGCATTATTTAGTTTTGAGTTATTAGTCAGTGTGCTTGTGATCTTCTGTATTGTTTCAGGGTGAGAACAGCTAATCGAAATCTGCCGGATCTTCCAAAAATTCAACGCTGCCACAATTTTGAGATCAATGCCAAGTACACGTACAAGTGTACACGTTGTGGCTACGAGTATGTGTCAAGACATTCTTCATTATAAATCTTGCAGTATTTTTGGTTTGTCGGAAAGTAGCTGTTTTCCATTGTCTGTGTTAGCTGGCAGTAAGAGAGTTTACGATGTAAAGAACAGTCCTAGCTCAGTGGTTAGTATGACAGACTTGTGCGCTGCCTATTTGGTCTAGCGGTAGAGTGTGCAACCGCTAGGCTAAGTACACGGCTTGTCCTAATCAGCTGGACCGAACCGGGTACGAATCCAGCGCGGGGTGTGAAATTAGGTCAGGTGCATATGCTATAGGATTAATATCCTGGGCAGCCAGTGAGGGTTCAACGGTGTCCGCATTAATCTGTGACCGTTGGTTGACCCTTAAATTAGCGACGTTTATGGGTTCAACCGATTCCCTGGAGTGCTAGATTCAACTGACATGACGTTCGGTTGCGGCTGCAGGGCTGGACCTATAGCGAATCTGCGAGGAAGGGGCTGGGGCCTAGCCTTAGCCCTGTTGGGCTGGACTTGCAGCAAACCTCTGAGGAGGAGGCTGGTGGGAAGGCGCTGCAGTGCATGCCACGCACATGTCATGCTGTGCAGTACATCTGCACTCCTTAGGCCGGGAACACAATCTAGGCCTCAAGTCGTTCAATCAGTACCCTTCTCCTCGTCCCCTCACGCCTCAGCACCATGAAACCCGTAGGCTCACACTACCTATTGGGACGCCAGCTGAAGGTCGTCATACATATACACAACGCATGCCTTGGTAGTCATTCAAAACCTATCAAGAGCACGCGCACGCACGAGTGTTCAGCACTCACCTACTCAGCCCTACAGTGTCCTGGCGTAATGGCGGGCTTTAATGGGGATTGGCATATGGGCCCACTTAGCGGCCTGTGCCTCCAGGGATGGAACAAGCTCTGGCCCCGCTATGGACTGTGGTTACAGACTTGTGCCCAGTGATCCTGCTGGCGCCAATAGGAGTCACTGGTGGTGGCAGGAAGAGCATCGAGCCAGAATTACTGTGATGTGCCAGTAAAAGTCCTATCTCAGTAGGTTAGGCTTCAAGTCCTTGAAGCAAGGGAGTCGACGCTATTAAACTTGGACGTTTACGGGAGTTCACAATGTAATTTTGACGTCGTGTTAGCTAGTGCATGCGGCACTTTGTTTTTGTTTAATAAATTCCGTTTCTGTTGACGTTCACTGGAGGCATTGTCAGTACAGACTGAAACCTGTTCTGTTGATGGTTTCTCCCGTCAATGTCGACGGATGAGCTTCTAGCTTCCAGGTAGAATAGAAACATATATATGATCTTTGCGACGTTGTCTCTTGTCTCGGAGATTTGCTAGTCGGATTCAAACTGGACAACACCAGTGAAGCACGATTGTCGCTATAAGGAACGGTTTAGGGCTGCTCATAAAGACTTTCTAACACTTTTTCTACAGCAAGAAAACATCAAATTACAGGGTTTTGGAGGACTCAGATGATGCGTTTTCAAGAACTTCCCAGGTGCTGTGTTTACACGTGTAACAGTTTTGCGGCATTGTAAGCAGCACCTAATAACACAAGTTGGTTGTTGAGGTAACAGGACCAACAAATGTGTTAAAATTGATAACGCATCAACCGAACATCGTATGTACGTATGAAAAAAAGAAAATACTTTTACTCGTTGCTACAACCCACACACTTTTCACGGCGGAACTCCAGGACTGTTACATCCCATTTTCCAACTTTTTCCAGGACCAAGGCTTTTTTCTGGGATTTCCAGGTGTAATTCATGCATTTTCCGGTACTGAATCCTGGATTAAGTTTCCGATCAAAATTCAAAACAAAATAGATTAAATCGTTCTGCTTTAATTGTTGCATTAACTGGGGTTAATTTTCCACCATATCTGTGTGCTTACTGCTTGCTCTGCATTTGTGTTCATTTGCGTTCAGAATTCGCCGGCACTCGAAGTCTGTGGACGTTGACACTAAGGTCTGCGGGTACTGCAATGCGCCGTTCCAGCTGCTTTACTCCAGCGCCAAGTCGCAGTCTGCCGCGAATCGTACGCCGAACCAGTTTGCACTGTTCGTGAAGGAGAACTACGCCAGCATGAAGAGTACGCAGCCTGGAATGAAGCACGCTGAATTAATGTCTGCCATCAGCATGCGCTACCGGCAGTTTAAGTCCGTGAAGCCAATAGCATTCGATCTGGATGATTGACATGACACGACACATCACCCCAATCAAAAACAGTTGTGAATATTGTGTATATTATATCGGCAATGTCAGTTTAACAAAGTAGACAGAATGCCTGCCTACCTCAACACTTTATTTCAGACAACTAACTGTCTGTCTTGAGTGAGTTTTTGCTGAAAGCTGTGTGAATTTACAGAATTTATCACAGTTATGTCTCTCGTAATGTAATGTGTGTACAGCTGCCAGGTGCAGTGGTTAGTTGTAGCACACTGTTCGGCGTTAATTACCGCAGCTACCTGCCAAATTTAACAAAAATTTGTGAGCAGTTTTTAATTGAAGTTTTTAATTAACAGATTTTAATATGCAGAAAAACCTTTAGCTTACATTAATTGTGGACATGATGCATACCATATACCACGAGTTGTATCAGATACAAAATTTATAGAACCCATATGAACTATCGTGCACTCTAATGCGGTGATTACAACTAAAATTCAACTTTGATTTGATTGTTGTTTTACTGTCGTTCCATTCAATTTCAATTCCACTTAGATTCGATAACTGTTCAACTGCTTATCAACGGTCGTTAAGGTCACAGTGATGTAATTTGCTATCCACAGTCACGCTGACCGATTTATTTATTATGCCTCCGCCCCCATAGGCCAGAGGCATTAAGCGATGCTTTTGTCTGACGTCTGTTGCGTATATCGGGCCTAACTCGAGAACAGAGAGGCCTAGGAAGACTAAAATTGGTAGAGAGGTAGCCCACGTCACACGTGACTCGGACACCACTTTCAAAGTCAAAGGTCAACTTTTTGCTGATGTCTTAAATAGCCAATATGCTGGAACAGGTGCCACCTGGCAAATAAATACAAAGCTATTGTTATGCCGGAACAGCCCCGCCACCTGGCGAATAAATACGAAGATATTGTCAACTTGCAGGGGGCAGAGGCATATTGTTTCGCCATGCGCACAGCTTGTTTAGGTCACAGTGCACGAGCCCAGACAGGTAGGCCTACACTCATAACGCAGCAATGGCAGATGCTGGATTCATATGTTAGCCATTCGCTGGCTATGTTCAACTGAACACTTTGTCAATGTCATTCCATGTGTCTTCCATGTTAACAAAGACGCTATCAGTTATATTCAACGTTACTGATTAGCACAGAGAAGATAATAGTTAATCAATTTAGTCATTGATATTTGAAATGTTGTTATGAAAATATTCTGTAGACAACTTGTTACAACTACAGTCCAGAAAAATGGTCTGCATTTTTTTGCGATACATCTGTATTGTGCCAGTTTGTATTGGCATTGGTTTGATTTTATTGTCACATGTCAGCAGGCAATAGCATGCAGATTGCAATATTGTTATATTCGGGATGGCCACCGACCTGGAAAACCTGGAAAAGTCGGGGTATTTAAAAGTGGTTAGGGAAAAGTCAGGGAATTACTGCCTATACAGTATCAGTAATGTATGGGCAGTCTGTACAGGTTCGTAGATGTAACTTGAAGTATCTGGAAAAGTCGGGGAATTTGATGCCGACTGGCAAGTGGCCACCCTGCAGAGGTCTCCGAGGCCAAGGTTGAAGCCAGTGATCTCTGTGATGAAAGATAGTCAAGTATGGGTTGCACAAAAGGTGTGGAATCCACAGGTTAACGGCAGCAACAACCATCAACCAACCATTGTGTCAACGCATGTGTGCTTTGTAACTTTATGCAGACCTATGGATGTTGCAAAAGGATGGAGACATAGCTAGACTTTTGCAGTGCATCAAAGAAGTTAAGTACTTAACTCAAACTGACAATAACAGAAATGGATTAGACATCTACATTATTCAATTTCAACTTGAAGTGAATTAGAAATTTTGGAGATAAATCCACACAAAACTGACTGCAGTGGAAGAAATTTCATCCGTTCTATCCTATCACCAGCTACAAAGTTTAACATAACGCAAATTACAGATTACTGATATTAGTAGAAGCAACCTGTAACCGATGGCAAAAATCTTTAAAAAACAAGACTTGCAAAAAAGTGTCCTCGCCTCGAGTGTGGGAAGGAAGGCAGTGCAGTACTGCAGTGTTAGGGTCAGGAAAAAAACGATAATTATTTGGCTGCAAAAGGCACCTCGAGGACAAGGCCAAGGCCAGTGGCTTTCAAGACCGAGGCTAGGGCACTTTGAGGCCAACGCCAACAAAGCTAGGACGCTTTGCGGACAAGGACAAGGTCACAGAATTTTGTCTGTGAGGTGTCTTAGAGGACCCCTTCCCTGACAATGCTCTGGCCAGAAACTTTTGTGAAATCACTGCTGACGCATGATCTGTTTGAAATAACTATCCTCCTCTCTCCGTTTTAATGGCCATTTTCCAGGTGAACCTGGGTTAGCCGGTGTTTATTGAAGCAAAGGATGGTGGTGATAGCTGGAGCTATAGGTCGTGCAAAGTTCCAGTCAAATCATTACCACCAACACCAAGGCCGGATGCCCTTCCTATCATCCAACCAACACTGAAGGGAAAATATCACATTCCATGGACTTGCTTACCCCAAGCTCACCTGGGGGTCTTCCAACTTTATCTCTGACCACCAATAGCTCCTGGTTACCTTGGGAGAGGTTTGCCATGCCTCTCATCAGCTCTCTGATGCCAGTACCCATAAAAATGAAATAACTATCCTCCTATTAATTGCATTTACGTTAAATAATGTTTACTGTTTAGGTCGTAATAAAAGGCTAGAATTTGCAACCGTCTGTTACAAAGACACTGTGTGTGCAAACTATGTGAATTTTTTGTGTGTGTTCAACAAACACAGAAAGCGCATCACGTCAGATGAATATGCAACAAGTTTTGTTCGGCAGTAAACGAGAAAATTCATAAATAACATGACACAAACATGTTCGTCACTAATGTCATCGCCGAGTGATATTGTACATGGCCCTCAGTGTATTTTTTTTTGTAAACTAGCGTTTCATCTTTATTTTAACAGTCTGTAGAATTACTACTCTTTTTTCACACATCGTATTCTCGTAAGAGGAAATATATTAATGTGGCACAACATCAACAGCAGTAAAACAAATTACGGTATGCATGCAAATAGAAGAACTGCAGTACGTAAAACGTTAGTTGGTGGAAAGTAACAATAAACGGGTTGTAGCAGGACAGCACTGCTGTCCAAGATTCACATGCTGGCCGGACCGTCCTCGGCAGCTGCTGCACTGGCCGCTGGCCGGGCATCTGGGTTAGCTGCTTCATCAGTGTCTGGCTCGTCTTCTTTCTG
>Ga0049107_10000879_pt1 | contig 10098 bp, 7 predicted proteins | sample WorMetilPIANOSA1_FD_61187 | JGI IMG/M metagenome (GOLD analysis project Ga0049107, IMG submission 61187) | Marine gutless worms symbiont microbial communities from Max Planck institute for Marine Microbiology, Germany - Olavius ilvae PIANOSA.1 | ecosystem: Host-associated > Annelida > Digestive... | reverse complement strand
TCGTGCAGTATGGCCTTTCTCACTACCAGAACAGGATTGCCAACAGTTAATATCCATCCGTCTCACTTTACACATGCTGGCGATTTCAATTATTAACAGCTATTATTATTATTTTTATTATTACTTTTATATACTAGGCCTACCTCTGTATATACTTTCCTGCCCTTTTATCTCATAGTTTTAATTCGAACTGAACTGTGACAGTATATAGTTTTGTCGTTTGGACTTGATTGTATCGGTTGATTGTATCGGTTTTGATCTTTTTATTATTTTATATTTAGCTATTCAGCTATTTTTGCTGCAAGCATGTCAATAAACGTTCAGTATTCAGTATTCAGTATTCAGTATAACAGTGTCAGCGTAAACATAACTGATAGGCCCAATCCTTGTTTAGTCGATCAGTCAATCAGTCATTTAATTCGTTCATATTGCGAGCGTTAATAAACCCAAATCTTTAAAGAAACACATAAATTTTCAGCCCTGGTTAAATATCCAACGTCAGCGGACTCAGACCTCAAGGAAGACCAGAAAGAAATGGCCGGACAATATCCGAGATGACTGTGCTGTTCTGGGCTTATCTCGGCCGGATGCAGAGACAGAATAAAATACACAATCTATGTTCAGTGTCATTCGTACGTTATGTGAATTTGTTTAATTGTATTGAACTGCATTGTGTTTTTATACTGTCGTTGTTCTTATGTGCGTTTGTCGCATCTGTATTAAAGGATGCTTACTTACTAACTTAAGTGAACAGGCGAGTACCAGACCCAACAAGATCGCTGACAGCCTCCTTTAAGTTGACAGAAATACGTCATCAATAGTGAATGGTGACATCCAAACAAAGTGACTAGTTATTTTTGATTCGGATGAATCCTGTTCCTAGGCAGGATCGTGCAATATTTTGACGCTTATGTCAAAAAATGATGGGAATAATAACCTACTGGTGATGCTACATTCACCGCGGATTCCGCCACCCACGACAGTGTGCTCGCTCTGAAATTGAGATAAGTTTGTTTTTCGCCAAATTTCATTTTAGCGGAAACAAAGTCCATTTCCCTGTCTTCAAGTTACCTCCGTCGATGAAGTTATTTTTTTGCGTTTGTTGGTTTGTTCGTCAGCATGATAACTCAAAAAGTTGTCGACGAATTTTGAGGAATTTTTTTCGAAGGGGTGAGATGTGTGATTAGCAACAAACGAATTGATTTTAGTGATGATCCTGATAATGATGGGCATTCGGGATTTTTTTTCAGAGGAATTTTTTTACTGTTGCAGCATATATGTAATTGTTGATAACTATAGAAGTTTTCGACGAATTCTTTCGATTCTTCGTTCGATTTTGCTGCTGATCCGGATCACGATCCGGAACGAGGAATTTTTAACGGAATTTTTACCGCCGCGATCGAACGGAGGCAGCTGTGGGAATTTTGTGGGATCCGCTGCCTTGGCGGAGGTTCGCGGTTTCCGAGCACTTCTAGCATTACATGTGATGCAGTCTATTCAGTCTGTCCGTGACCGTACAGGAAGCAGAAGGCCCAAGAGGGAATCGGACGCGGAACGCCGAAAAAATCTTCGAGTGGTCCGTCGTCGCCGTGTCGGTCCAAGTCGCCGGCGTCTGGTCAGTCGCAGCAGCAGCAGCAGCAGCAGTCCGGGTCGCCGGTGCACGGCTACGGCAAGCTGGTCGTGTGCAAACGGTTCTGCCAGCGAGTGGGCGACGTCGCCGACGACTTGATCGAACTGCGGCTGCTCTACGCTCAGGCCGTACATTACGTTGTACACGTGCGTATGTCGTCATTATCGATAATCAAATCAATCAATCAATCAGTCAATCAATCAGTGCGTATATCGTCATCATCGTTATCAATCAATCTATCTATCAGTCAGTCAGTCAAGACATTTTAAGTAGCCTAAGTAACGAAAAATTACTGCGAGGTCCACCCAAGTGTTGGTACAAAAAATGGTCGCTGAAATAGGAGTTTATTGTTTATTTTAAATTATGTGAAATGTCCGAAGAGTTGTTGCTGAGACGACGTTGTCAGACAGCGAATTCCAGATATGAACAACATCCACAGGAAAGGATCGGCTGCCAATGGTAGACAGTCTGTAGGGAGGCTTGACTAGGCGATTCGTACCCGTGGAACGAGGAACTTGCTGGCCAGCTCATCATCATCATCATCATCATCATCATCACATTGGCGTCGCCAAAACATAGAGGTTAATTGGAACGTAGGCAGAGAGCTAAAGTGTTAAGGCGCCATTATGCCAAAGCGCTGATTTGTATTTACAAGAAACTCAACTCAGCTATCGCTGACAAACCGCGTGACCTTGAAACCGGGGTTAAAGGTCACTGAAGGTCATTGGAAATGTCACCATTCGATAGAGCACATGCGACTTCCTATTGATGTTCAATAGTAACTATGGCTCTATCTAGTGTCGTTTCTGAGATATTCTATGTCGAAAAATATCATGACCTTGATATCCCAGCCAATAGCCAATCAAGGTTATTGAAAGTGGTACCATTCGATAAACTGCCTATGGTTTTCTATTAGTGTTCTATAGTAACTTTGTCCCTAAGACGCGCTGTTTGTTAGATATTCAACTTGTAACTATACATTGATATTGAAACCGGGGTTAGGGTCACTCAAGATCATTGAAACTGACACGTATCGATCCGCCGCCTATGATTTCCTATTAACGTTCCATAGCAACCATGGGCCTATCTCATACCGTTTCCGAGATAGACGGAGATTTCGGTCGAAAATCGCAAAATTTTCCCACCCCCTTGTATTTTCCGTCCCCACTGAAGGGGTTCGCCTTGGAATTGGGTACCGGCGCTGGGGTCGAAAAATAGAATGTTGGGGCTACTGGGCCGAGAAAGAAGTTTGACAATATATTTAGCCGTCTGGATACAATCCACCAACGTGTCGGACAGACGGACACCGGGCGACAGCAAAGACCGCGCTTACGCATAGCGTTGTGCGTTAAAAATGTCGCCAACGCGCCGTGGACGAGATGCGGAAAGCGTCGAGAGGGTGAGGAATGGGGGAGGACATGGCATGGGTTCCTTTGCATCAGTCGATAGAATATGGGGAGCACGACCAACCTGTCTCGTAGCCATCTGCTCGTGTTCCCATACGCTGTCGGCCGCTAGTCCCCGATTCTAATACAATGTGTGGAAATTTCGTCGGTGGCAAGTCGGTGGCAGATACATGGCAAATCGCAAACTTTTCGGACATAGCGATGACACTTACACGTGTTGTATGTTTACGGAAATGCGCGAAAGGTCGAGCAAAAGTGGATCTAGGATAAATAGTCCATTGTTTACAAAATGCCTAATAGCTAGGTTTATTATACGCTTATCCGTGATTTTGTTTATTTATTTAAACAGTCGGAGTATCACAAAAGTAGTTAGCTGTCGTAAGAAGCTAACAATGCTAACGCGCGATCAGTTGGTGACAGCTATTAAAGTCGTTTCTGTTACTGTTGTCGCTGGTACAGCTGGACGAGTATCAAGTTCCGGTGTCGATATCTTTACACCTTGCCGGTCTTCAGGCGCAGGCTGACTACGGCAACTACGACGTCAACAAAGCGTTCCGGTCAGTTACACTCAGGGCAGGGCTGAATTTGAAGAAAAAAAATTCTTTTTAAAATCCCCACGAGTGAAGATTTGGGTTTTGGGTTTTATTTTTAGTAAGTAAATTTATTCGTTGTTTTATTCATTTATTTCATTCTGCGAACTAGATAAAACTGTCGACTTTAATGGCAGGACTTTCTAGTTCTAGTTTCTGTCTGTCCGTCTGTCCGTGTCTGACCCTAAGTCGAGAACGGAAGGGCATAGGTAGCTAAAAATTGCCAGGAAGGAAGCTCATGAGACGGGTGACCCATGACCCCATGTAGAGGTCGAGAGGTCAAAGGTCAAGGTCACCAGGCAGATGAATACCGTGACGGAAAATACATACATACATACATAAGACTTTATTAAAAATGATGACAAAACGCATCACAGTTTACAATAAAATACACGTTAGGTACAATGCGATAATAGCTATAAAATGACAAATGACAATGTAATGTAATACAAAGTCATAATCAGCCGTATCTTCGGAACGGGAAGGCCTACAAACTTCAAACTTGGTATACGGATGGAGTACGATGACACGCATCACGCCATGCGCGGTGACCTCCAAGCTGAAAGTTCTGTGTCAAAGTTCCAGTCACCAGGGGCGGGGGTATATTTTGGCGGCCCCACTGCAGACCGCACGGCTTGTATAAGTCTAGCTGCTGAACAGTAACCCTTGCTAACAAACTGCGCGGGATGCCGCCACAAAATGCCCCCGAGCCTGCAAGTTGACCTTTGACCTTTTGACCTTGAAAGTGGTGTCCGAGTCACATGTTGACGTGGCCTGCCTCTGTGCCAATTTTAGTCTTCCTAGGCCTCTCTATTTTCGACTTAGGCCCGATGTATACACGACAAACAGACAGACGTCAGACACGCATCATCGCTTAATGCCCGTACCGTAGGGGCGTGGCATAATAACAACGTAGTTTGGCATATTGTTTCGTACGTCATGCGGTACTGTATACTCTGTCTACTTTATCGATTGTGTGTACGGCGGTTGCACCAACTGTTTTAACAAAGGCATCTTATCTCGTCTAGCTGTTGATGATTCGCATATAAACGGATTGGATTAGTTTGCAGGTTTGTCAGTCGGCGCCGCGGATATCTTTCTGTTGTAATCGTTTTGCTGGCAGAATTAACGAACAGTATCCACTGTAACGGTGTTCGTAAGTTCCATTCGATGTCCACTCGTCTAGCAAAATGTAACGTAATGATGCGGCTGTGGATACAGGTATGCAGAACCGGAGGAAATGTTGTGTCAGCGGGTGATGCTCGTGGACAATCGAGACTGGAGCCAGGAGTTGGCAGCCGCTCACAAGGTACGGGAGAAATCCATTTCGTTTCTTATTCTGTCTTTTCTCAGGGTACGGTACTTATTTCCGTCTTTTGCATTTGCTCGACGTCCGAGATTATCTATGAATGAAAGACACGACACGAAATTTGTTGTGTACGAAACTAAAAGAAAACCAGAAGCAGTTGGAGAGCTTATAGCTCACGACCGTCTAAGCAGTGTTATCATTATTTATGGAGTTGGACTCAAAATTCTTACAGTTCCTACATCCCGCAACGGTGAAAAAAATTCCGTTAAAATTCCTGGATCCTATTTAGATTGTGATGCGTATCAGTACCAAAATCGAATGTTAAGTTTGCCAATGAGACATAGCACCCCTCAAAAATTCATATGAATTTCACCGACGATTTCTTGAATTATCAGCAAATGAGCAAAATATGTAGGAAAAATTTTCCCGTCCCGCAGTGCATTGGTAAAAATTCCGTTTAAAAATTCCTGTATCTGCACCATGATCCTGATCACCACAGTCGTTTTACATTGCGTTCTGCACGATCTACTGTTTCTGATTTTTTTAATTTTTTTTTATTTCCTTTCTGTTTATCGCAATACAATGTGCGATACATCACTCAGTGGATAGTGTAAATTTTGTTGTATTTTTGCACGCCTGTTAGTGCTGTTGTAAGCCTTGGCATGAATTGTTTGTATGCTGTCATTGCATCAAACCAAATAAATAAAATGAATAAATGTTCAGCGGTACGGCAAGGGAAAGTCGACGGCGGAAGCGATGCGCAAGTACCTGACGGTCGTGTCACAGTTTCCGATGTACGGCTGCACCAAGATCTTCGCGCACTACCGCGGCATCTGGTCGTACGGCGTCGAAACGGTCCTGGCGATCAACTACGACGGAGTCAAGCTGATCAGCATCCAGGAGAAGAAGCTCGCCGTCGACATCTACTTCGCCGAAATCGAAGAGATCGTTCTGCAGGTCGGTCGGTGCCGCGGTTGTGTTTTCTAGCTTCAGCAGCGGCGGCGGCCGGCAGCTATAGCGTTTCCACGGGGAAGGGTCAAGGAGCCATACCCCAGAATTTTGCTTGGCTGCTAGGTTGGTCCCTTTAAAATGCAGCTATAGTCCAGTATTGTCGAATTATCGAAAAATTCTGCAGGTAAATTAGCCGTAGGCGCTAGAGGAGCTTAGCTTCTTGCCTTGAAAATCTGCATGGAGTTGCCAAATAGTGCGTGTGTACATGCTGGAGCTGGCATTGAAGCAGCTGTTCAGTGATGTGGTCTGAGACAGTCGGCGTTAGGACTAGACCGATCTGAGACCAAAAAATCGGTCTCGGTCTTGGTCTTGGTCTTGCAGGTCTGGTGTTGTGTTGTGAAACACGGTCTTGTCGCGCTCGTCGTCATAATGATCTTGAAGGACGCAGCAACTTTTCAAGTACTATTTATAGTTTCTCTATTCTGTGCTTGGAACATCGCTACTGTGGAGATCAACACTGGCGTTAACCTACTTAAAAGTTAAATCCGCCAAGTGCCTTTGTTTACTTCCGGTTGTCTTGGTCTTGGTCTTGGTATTGCTATTATTGCTATTTTGGTCGTGGTCTTAAGAATTTGGTCTTGTTTACATCACTGCAGCTGTTTGAATCCATTCTATGACGTTGAACTTGTGACGCGTGATAAGCAGTCGAACGGCAGTAGAACGACAGTCTAATCGCAAGTGTAACCGTAGCCTTACGTGTTTAGGAGCTGTACGGCGAATGTCACGTCATCTTCCAGCTGCGCAACAGCGTGTCTCAGGGACGTCAGAAGACCTATCTCTTCGAGTGCCTCGAACTGGACGAGCTAGCGTCGCTCATCGAATGCTATTCGCCTTCGCATGCCACCTGGGTGACGAGAAACAACGGCTCGGCCGCGAATCGACCGTCGTGGCGATACAGTGAGGTAAAAAAGACACGGCTCTAAATTGGTTCTTCAGGTGCGCTAGTGGCTGTGCGGTAGAGTGCCGGATTTGCAATCGGGAGGTTGCGGGTTGGAATCTCGGCCTGGGCTACTTCGCACCAAGGTCTACTCAGCCTTCCATCCCTCCGGGGTCGGTAATTGAGTACCAGCTGCGGCTGGGAAGGCAAAGGCAGGTATGGCTCATTTCGATTGCGGATAAACGTGTGGGTGTGCAGGTAAAACTGTGAAATCCCTTGAGAACACGTGCCATACCTGAGTGCTTCTGCGGTGGTGATTCACTACGAAGAGGCGTGTATGCACCTTACCTTTATCGTTGATGGGTCGGACTTATCTCCGTTTCGTAGGTATCGCGCTGGCAAATGTCGTGGTCGATGGACCAGATCTCTCCCACAACCTCCGCCCATTTATACATAGGCTACTACTCATTAACCGACCCCGGAGTGATGGAAGGCTGAATGGACGGCGGAGATTTGAGCTTACGATTGTCCGGTTCGGCACTCCACCACCCTACCACCAGTGCATCCTAAATAATTAAACGGTATTTTGATAATTTCTGTCACGCCGTTGATCTGTCAGTCTCTGTCTGTCTGTCTGTCCGTCCGTCCGTCCATCCGTCTATCTCTCTCTCTCTCTCTCTCTCTCTCGGGGGTCCGGTCCTGGCCATCCATTAATTACTTTATTACTTTCTGCCCTCTGATGGTGTCCCTGGAAAACATTACTCAACTTCAGTGTGTTTTGTTGAATTTTGAGCAGTATTTATGATCCGACCTGTAGAAAAGTTGAGTTCAACATTTCCCACTGGCACTAGCAACATTTTGCGCGTTACGGCTACGTGTAAACAAAATACCATGCCCGTGCGTGCGCATAATACAAAGCGATAGCAATGGCGATGTACAGCGATGCAGGAAAATGTCCAGAGCCAGAAAAAATTACTTGTCAGAATGTGTGAGGATGGACAAATTTGTGGGGCCCTTTTCGTCCGATCGGTCTGAACTCTCCTAAATGTGGCGCTGCTCTGTGGATTTTAACGGTTCGCATCTCACCAGAGCTCGTAAGTGCAATTTTTGTAAATTTTGACATTTTCAGTCAACTAACATTATTATGCATACTGCGCCATACTTACGATACTGATACATAGGCTCGTAATTTAGTGGCACAATATCTAAACATTGGTAAAAAGTGAATTAACAATATGTGCGGGAGGCCGCCACAATATGCCCCCGCCGTCTAGCTAGCGACAGCAGGCCGCCCGCCCACTGGCTCTGTTCTCGACTTAGGCCCGATGTACGCGACAGACAGACAGAGAGACGTCAGACACGCATCATCGCTTAATGCCTCCGCCCTTTGGGGCGGTTGTTGCCGTTTTATCAATATCTTGCAAGATGCAGATACGAGGTTTGGTGATTACAGCGACGATTGGCTGGTTGTTGGCTCCTTGGGCGCAGTCACACAGTAACGAGTTCAGCCGACAGACGATAGTACTCTACAGTCATTACCTTCGCCAAGGAGACTATGATTTTGCCTCTGTGTTTTTGTCTGTCTGCCTGTCTGTCTCTCGGCAGGGTAACTCGGAAAAATCGTCGACAGATTTTAGTGATTTTTTGGAGCTGGCGGGATATGTGAATAGCAACAGCTGATTAGATTTGGGCGATGATCCGGATCATGATGCGGATACAGGAATTTTTAAAGGGAATTTTTACGAAGGCGGTGTCACACACTTGCTGCAGGACGAGAGGCAGGTGAAAGATTGGCATCGTTTGTACGACGACATTTTGCGATGTCGACGCGTCCTGCTACAGACCGGCATTGTCAAATATCCCGCACACGAAGAAGTCGGATTTCTACGATCTGCCTTCTACCGGTTGCTCATTTTTCTCTCTTTTGCACAAGATGATTTTTATTGATTGTATAAGCGAACTGTATATGAACTTGATTTTCCGTAGTCTGTTCTTTTGAAACATGTTGTAAATTAGTCTGCGTATAGACGTACGAACAGGTAGTTAACATCCCTGGTAGAAATTTACAGTAATTACACTGTTTTGATGAATATCTTGCTGCTAAGATGTAGCCTACTGTTGAATGCTTAAGGTTCGCAACGTAATGTAAGGTTTGAAAGGACTGGTAACTTTAATTCCAGTTCCATCCGCAGTTCATTGCTGAATTCAACAGTGAAAACAATCAACGGATTTTAAAGATTGGCCTACAGTTGCCAAAGTTATCATTAAAATAGTATCGGTAACTTTTCACTCAATACTGTTGTTGCGGCTGCTGCGTCGCTGTTATGCGATGGTTATTTACAACTACGATTCGACTACGATTCGACGGCCGTTCGACTGCTTATCAAATATCATTAAGGTCAGAGTGACGTAACATATTACTGGCCGCCGACATGCTAGCAGCAGTCATGCTGACCTATTTATTATGCCCCTGCCCCTAATACGCGGGGCATTAAGCGATGATGCTGTCTGACGTCTGTCTCTCTGACGTCTGTCTGTCGCATACATCGGGCCTAAGTCGAGAATAGAGAGTCTTATCAATCAGTCAATCAATAAATCAATTTATTATCAACTGTGCACAGTGAGACTAACAAATGTAAACTAAAAAATGCACAGTGACGAGCTGCCAGTGAAGCAATATGCTTATCTATGCGGGCCGCCGATAATGAAAATAAATTATCAATATGCTGATTAACTAAATGAGGAACAAACAAGCATACAAAACGCAAGGCTTAGGCAGACCGAAATTGGCACAGAGGTAGCCCATGTCACACGTGACTCGGACACCACTTTCAAGGTCAAAAGGTCAAAGATGAAGGTCACCAGGCCGCTTTACTCACCGCGGCGTTTACACATCAGGCAGATGCAGCGGTGAGCGTGGGAAAGTATTCGACGTGGGAACCTATTGCTACTTTGCCGTCTGCAGGCGCGGCGGTCGACTTGGCGGTGCAAAGCGCTTCGGCGCCCACATAGGGAGGGGAGGGGCGGGGGCATATCGTTGCGGCTGCCCCGCCTACCGCTTGTTTATTTAGGCCTCATATATAGTGCAACAGCTCACGCACAGTAAGCCTATGGTTGCAATGTATGTAGTCGAATGGGCGTAGCGCGGACAAATTGCAGTCGAACGGAAGTCGAACGGCGAACGGCGGTCGAATCACAGTAGAATCGAAGTTGTAACCGTCGTCGCGAATATCGTGGACGTTTTTCTGTCGACGCACTTTAATTATCTCCGCCGA
>Ga0049107_10000878_pt1 | contig 10100 bp, 8 predicted proteins | sample WorMetilPIANOSA1_FD_61187 | JGI IMG/M metagenome (GOLD analysis project Ga0049107, IMG submission 61187) | Marine gutless worms symbiont microbial communities from Max Planck institute for Marine Microbiology, Germany - Olavius ilvae PIANOSA.1 | ecosystem: Host-associated > Annelida > Digestive... | reverse complement strand
CACACTTCTGACGATGTCATCACGCAGTTTCGTGACCCCCACACCCCAATGATTGATTTTAGTCATGCAGACAAATGTTGTTATTCGGCTGCCACCTACTCGAAAACTAGAGCCCTTTTTGGCCTCTGCTGCAGCACTAACTTGACTATGATTTGACTTCAAATCAACTTTGATTCAACACTGATGATGGAAGTTGTTTTACAGGCCAGATGTCCTTCCTGTCACCCAGCCAACAGTGTCAAACACTGAAGGAAATGGTTGTTGTGATGTGTGCTGGCATAGCATGGCTGCTACAGTGATGCAACTCTACCTCAGACCAGTATTAGAGTCATACTTCCATGTCGATCCACAAGTTCGTCTTTGTGCCACTGAAGTCGCTGTGACTGTTCTGCGTCAAGGCTTAGTCCATGTTGCTATGGTGAGTAATCTGTAGCTCTATGCTTTGTTATTGCTGTTGTTGCATTTCGTATATTTTTGTACTGTGCTGTTATTCTGTGAACCAAAAATTTATGCCACTTTTGTTTATGCTGTATACTTTATCCACCAAAAAAGTGGGTAAACCCTAATAACATTATAATGGATGCCCAGTAGGAACATAAGTTACCGACAGTAGAACATTTTAAGCCATTAAGTGCTTGAAATGATTTAGTTATATATTCTGTAAAGCCTCCCGAGAAATCTCCTATGAAAAATATACATAAAAAAGTATGAGAGGTGTACATTTCACCATATTGCCAGCTAGCCCTTATGCCGCCGAATTTTATGAAATTTGGCATACGAGGTCAACTCACTCTCGATGCAGTGCTATAAATTGCTGCTGCAAGATAACATAACACTGCGTAAGCAGCAGCACCTGCCGAATAGATAAGAAAACTTATTCGCTAAGCAAACGATTTTACGTTTTGACGGGTTAAATTTCCATTGCACCACAAGTAGTAACACATTCAACTGTACCAATAATTTTTTGACCCTTATTTGCATATTCATCATACAACTTTTATGGCACTGTGATTTGTATTTAGGCTGTTTACTCTTAGAGTGCGCATATGGTCGAAAATTGTGGTCACTCTGATCTGCATTTCTCTTTGCAAAGCCATATAAAGTATGAGAGGTGTACATTTCACCATATTGCCGGATAGCCCTTGTGCCACCGAATTTATGAAATTTGGCGTACGAGGTTAACTCACTGATGTAATCATGTGTGTCAAATTTTTTGTCAATCGGTTCTGGGGTTACGGAGTTCTGACACCCCCAAAATTGCGTTTCCCATTGACTTGCTGCATTGCCCTAACAACAGTTTACGCACTACCATGCGACTCTGTGATGCTACAAAAAGCCAGTGTATAACTTTTAGTGGTAATCCAGCTTGTTCTCCCCGTATTATCTTGCTGAGCTGACCAGGGTTGCTAAGTTGAAATATTTGGGATGTTTTTTCCGTGAGCGGACGTGCAAAATTTATTTTAGCCATAGTACACGGAAGTTTTATAGTAATTTTAATAACATTTTGTTGGTAGTTGGATACAATAGAAGTGAGGTGGTTGCAGTTCACTTAGTTAAAACTTACTGTGTCCCGACTTTATTGTACGGATGTGAAGCGTGGTATATGAGCAGTAATGACTACCATAGTTTGAATGTCATATGGAACAATTCATTTCACAAGATATTTGGTTGCTGTTGGCATGAAAGTGTGTCATGTTTGTTATACTATTGTAAAACATTACCTATGTCATATATTATTAATTAGAGAATCATTTTGTTTCAGAAAAGGGCCCTAAATTCTGATAATACGATTATTGCTACTTTAGCTAGAATAAACAAAAATGAGGTTGGAATGATTCTGTCCAAATACAACATTCCATCTTTGAATCCTAGTCAGAATGCTATCAACTCTCGCATGTGGGAATTTTTTGTTGATGCTGCATGTGAGAGTGGAAACATTTCTGTTCTGTAAACCGAGTCTGTATATTGTGTTTTTAGTCTGTTTGATTGCTGCTGTGTATTGTGCTGCTTCGGTGTAATAAACTATAATAATAAACAATAATAATAGCTATATGAATAGTCATGTCAGTGGTTGAGACACTTTCTGATACATGTTGTATCTAACAACATTTATGTATGCGGTGAATTGTAGTGACTGAATGGGATTATAGTAATTTTACATGACATCAAAATATCTCAGATGTGCCTTCAGCATTTCACACCGTTTTCTGGGAAACAGTCAGGGCATGTGGCCTGTAAAAGAATCTACTTTCAGCGATCCTGAAAAATTTCTCGTTGCTAGACAATTTGCAACGTCTATTGTAAATAGACATATACACTACCCTGCCATAACTACGGGAAAATAGGCCAATTAGACAGAAACTGTAAATATTGGTAGTAGAGTAAGGTCTGAGGATGAGATTGGTTTTTGTATTGTGTTGTGCATGTGGGTGTGTGTTGCAGTGCACGCCTCACGTGCTAGCAATGGCATCAGACCAAGATGCTGACGTACGCAGCATGGCTGAGCAGCAACTGGCTGATGTCAACAAACAACACCCGATGTTTATCCAGGTCTTGTCTGCACTGCCTTGTAGAGATTAAGTAATTGATTGCTGATGGTGACAATTCATGATAGCTTTCTAATTGATTCAGCAGATTGTTGCAGCTATGCTTTTTTACCCTTGTTAACAAAAATGTTTTACCATGCAATGCTATGCATAAGCGCAGTACTAGCTGTCATCCGGTGTTTGCCCCATGTGGGCTCCGGGATTGTAACAATAGATTGATCCATTTCCTGGCCAGATGTCATAAAAGGTGACTAAACCAGGCTCTTTCTGTCATTATCTTAGTATAGTTTTTCATTTTGTTGTTGCTTATTAGAAATTCCTAATTTTTACCGCGCAATGCTATGCATAAGCACGGTCTTTGCTGTCGCCTAGTGTCTCTCCGTCTGTCTGTCCATCTATATCGTCAAACTTCTTTATCAGCCCGGTAGCCCATGCTCCCCAATTTTTGCGGTTCCCCTACTTACGCCTACAGCCGTTGACGTGGAACGTAGACAGAATTTGCCATAGTAATACATATGGGGAGGGCATATGTTTAAGGGGTCAGCCATACCATTGCATTTGCACAATTGCGTCATGCATGTTATCAGTGATAGCTGAGTTTCTTTCCTTGTCATTACTGTTATGGAGTTTATTTATTGGTGTTAATGATAATGCCCCTCCCTTGTTCGGGAGTATTGGTGGATACAGAAAGGATGAAGACCACAAAGTGATTTCTGCTGGTTGGCATCTAGAAGGGAATCCTGCCGCAAAAGCTTTGCTCCATATGCCCCCTTTTCATCATGGCAACTGGCGAGCGGTATAAATGGGCAAGGTACACCCCGTGGTCCTTGTGGGCACCCCCACCTGCCTACGAGAAACAGTTATGAATCATAGATCTGATGCTCTGCAGGGAAGCTGGTTGGGAGACTGCATGAGCTTTGCAACCTGGAACGTTGAAACTATGATGGGCGGATCTGGGGAAGTAGTATAAACATTGCATAGGCGAAGGAATCTAGATGGAAAGGTTCAGGTGCCAGAATGATGTGAAAAGGCATATCAAAGTATAATTTCTTCTGGCAAGGTTGCAAAAGTGGTAATGGACCGGTTACTCATTTTGGAGAAATGGATTGTCAAGTTGTTGATGTTAAGAGAGTGAATGAACGTAGAATGTGTTTGAAAGTCTTGGTCAGTGAATGGACCTCCATCTATGCATATGCACCTCAAATGGGTAGAAGTGCAGAGGAGAAAGACTGTTTTACGGATCAGATGCTTAGTGTAGTAGAAACATACCGGCATCGGAGTTGATCATTGTTAGGGTAACTGAGTGGACATGTTGGTCCCAGTGCAGATGGGTACGATGAAGTTCTGGTGGGTATGGTTTTGCAGAGAGAAATGCAGATGATGAGTGACTGCTAGAGTTCTGTGATGCGGTGGAATTGATTGTGGCAAACACTTGTTATGCCCCCACCCCATAGGGCGGAGGCATTAAGCTATGATGCGCATCTGACGTCTGTCATTCTGACGTCTGTCTGTCGCGTACATCAGGTCTAAGTCGAGAACAGAGAGGCCTAGGAAGACTAAAATTGGCGCAGAGGTAGCCCACATCATACATGACTCGGTCATGTATGATGTGACTTTCAAGGTCAAAAGGTCGAAGGTCAACTTGCAGGGGGCGGGGGCGTATTGTGGCGGCCTCCTGCACAGCTTGTTTTAAGAAGCAAGGGTTGATATCATTATTTGTGCAACAAGAAAGAAAAGGAAGGCTGAAAATGTGGAAGTTGAGGGAGCCCAATCATGCAAGAATTTGCTCGTGTGCTGACAGTGGGCAAAAAATGAGGTATTGGCGACTGAGAATGTAGAGAGTAAGTGGAATACAATGAAAGAGACATGGTAGAAGGCCGCAGAACAAGTGTGTGGATGGACAAAAAGACCCTTCTCCCGGTCATTTATGTATCTTGTGCTGTTTAATGTGAAACTACCACATTTGGCACTGTAACTGTACTAGGGGAGAGAAGTTTTTCAGATTGAGGTTCAGGTTCAGACTGTTGCACCTACCTTTCAGGCTCTGATAGGATTACTGAGCAGTTGCAGAGGGTATTTGCTCTCTCAGTAGAATGCTATTCCTAGCTGTACATGTACCGTAAAATCTCAACTACAAGCCGCACGATTTTGACCAAATATTCGTGATGGAAAACTTGCAGACAAGCGATAAGTCACTTTATCTTAACTTCATAGACTTTCCTAAAGCTTTTGACAGCATACGTAGAGATACACTCTGGACAATCCTTCGGGCCTATGGCCTTCTTGTGAAGATCATTAAGATCATCAGAAGCTTCTACACTGGTTCTCGAAGCACCGTACGAGTCAACGGATCACTTGGAGAATGGTTTGATGTAATATTGGGAGTTCAACAAGGCTGCGTACTTTCACCACTGCTCATCAAGGTTGCAATAGTTATGAAACGAGCAGTGGAGGCAGCAAGTGGATCTGGATTAAAGTGGACAGAAGGCGACAATGTCACAGACCTAGATTTTGCTGATGATATTGTTTTGATCGATGGAACGGGTGAACAGGTGCAAAAATCAAATTCAATAGCCAGCTGCACAAAGAAATCGGACTCGACATAAGTGTGGAGAAGACGAAGTGTGTGAAAATAGGCCCACTGGAAGCTATGTGGCAATTGAAGGTCAATGGACAACTGGTTGAGTGTGTCGATGAATTCTGCCATCTTGGAAGCACAATAACCAACACTGGCAGCTGTGACAAGGAAGTCAAAACACCGGTCGGCAAAGCAAATTCAGCCTTCAAGAGACTAGATGGTATATGGCGCCAGAAACATCTTCTAGGACTTACAATCAAAATTTGGCTCTACGAGTAACTGGTGTTGGCTATATTGCTGTATTGTGCCGAAACACAGCCAATCACTGCAGAAGCAAACAGGAAGCATCTTAAAGGTTTCCATCATAACTGTCTCTGAAGAATACTGAACATATCCCGGAAAGACAGATTGAGATATTAAAGAAAGAACGAGAGTATCAGGAGAATGACCAATCAGTTATTGCTAGAATGTACACTTCAAAAAAGAAAGCTTGGATGGTTTGGTCATGTGCACTGTATGGAAAATGTCAGTCATGCTAGGCAAGCACTACGTTGGATACCAACTGAAGAGAGGAAAAGAGGAAGACCGAGGAGAGACACGATAATGAAGGACATCAGCCAGATGAATGCGACGTGATGGAATCTGCCAAACAGCAATGTACAGACAGGAGTGGAGATAGTATGGACCGCCCAATAGTGCTAGTCACTGCAAGGTCTAAGGTACTAAGGTAAGGTATTCGTGATGTGAAAGGGGGTGCAGCTAATCTACGGGCCAAAAGTTTGTGTTATGATGTTATGGGGAAGTTATGTAATTGTTCGGCGTCCATCCATCGGGCGATCAAACAGCAATGATCTGCAGCCCATATCCGCGAGACCAGTGTGCAAGCAGAGCTGACAAACGACACAAGAGGGAGTGCCGCCAATCTCCAACCAACCGTTGCCTCCCGCCGACGCTGTCTATCGTCACTGCGCAGACAGAGCTCCAGATGGCGGCAGCACCACTGCAGTGGGGAGGAGCTGAGCGTCGGGTCAGCAGGCATGCTAGTCCGCCACCACAGTGATAGATGTATCGTGGGATACGTGTCTTTAATATAGGCAGGCAGGCACGGGCGACATGCGGTGTTTACACTGTAAAGCCTGAAAGTTAGAGCTCAGTGAAAGTTACAAAACGGCGGCAGCGGCAGCCGTTGACAGGCCCCTCCACGGGATTACATTGCATTACAAATTTTTTAAGGTGGCCTAAGTAACAACTTCAAGGACCACCAGGCACAGCAAACCACACAAGCTACAATATAATGTCCGGATAAGATTGCCGAAACAAATGAGTCTTCAGTTTTCGTCGGAACACCAGTAAAGACGGCGCAGATGCAATGTCCTCAGGCTGAGTGTTCCAGAGCCTGGGGCCAGCAACAGCAAATGAACGATCACTGACGGTTACAAGCCGCGACAGAGGGATGACCAGTTCAGAGGAGGTTGACGACCAGAGACGGCATCTTGATGTGATGTCAGAAACGCAGTGTATCAGACATATACCGAGGTGCAGTGCCATGAACACCTCGGTAGACAATGACTGCCAGTTTAAACTTGATGCGTTCAGGTGCATGCAACCAGTGAAAACTGGCAAGAGTGTCAGTGGTGTGGTCTGATCGTCGCAGTCCAGCAACCGACCGAGCAGCAGCGTTGAGCACAGACTGGAGACGATTAAGCAGATTGGCCGGTAGGCCAACCAGCGTAGCTTTACCGTAATCCAGTCTGGACAGCACAAGGGCGACGACCAGCGTCTGAAACACAGACGATGGAACTGATCGTCAGATGCTACGAAGTTGCCTCAGAACAGCGAAGCAGCCGGCGACAGTCTGTTGGATGTGCGAGCGCATGCTGAGATCGGCATCAATGAAGATGCCGAGGTCTCGCACAGTTGTTGATGGAGTGATGGCGTCAATGCTGATTCTGCGGACCAATCTAACAACACCAATGCAGCGACATCTCCAGAGTCGACAGCCTGCAGGAGATCAGACAGAATGCGAAGAACAGCAGTTTCTGTCGAATGGCCCGACCGAAAGCCAGACTGAAGAGACGGCAGAAAACCGGAGGACTGTAGATAGGTGTTAAGGTGCTGTGTGACAATCCTCTCAAGTAACTTGGATACCACCGAAATATTAGAGATTGGACGATATGACTGAGCATTTGTGACATCGAGCCCAGGCTTCTTAATTGCCGGCGTGATAAAGGCTTCTTTGAATGTGGATGGGAAGTGACCAGTAGACATGGAAATGGTTGAATAACTCAGTCAGGAACGGCGCAATCTCATCAGCAACCAGCTTCATCACTGAAAGCAGAAGCAGATCAGCAGACGAACTTTTGTCAGGCAGACGAGATATAGCTGAAACGATGTCGTCAGCAGTAACCGAAGTGAATGACACCACCGATGTTCCAAGTGGCACGTGGGAAAAAAACTGGCTCTGGCGCTCCATCAGTACTTGATCTGACGGCGTTGACTTTCTCGGAGAAAAAAACGGCTGAATTCGTCAACAGTGATGCACGAACTCGCTGGAGGACGTCCACGGCTAAGCAGCTGGTTAACCGACCTCCATAGTCTCCTTGGCGACTCGATCACGTTCGACAATGTCACACCAGAACGCACTGCACTTCATCTGGCAAATGTCACGATAGCTGCGTCGTTGAGTGTACCAGGCAGCCTTGGCATCGTTAACACCAGTAGGCGAACCGGTGTTGTGCTGTGCAGTCTGCAGCCGTCATGCCACACGATAGGCGCGTTCAAGGCGGCGAGTGCGGCGCTTGGCTTCGAAGCAGTCGTTAATCGTTATCGAACCGAGGGTCCGAGGAGCGCGGGCGACGCGTGACAACATGGAACGGTATAAGATCGTTTGGTACAGAATTTAGTTCCGAGTCGTACAAAGCAGCCATATCGTCAGTGTCATCAGGCCACTTAGCAGGTTGACAAAGAACAGACGCCACAGCCGAGCGCCCATTTGGTCGACGTCCAGCTGGTGCCAAGGGCGGCGAAGTACAGAGATTATCCACGGCCGATGTCACCCGTGACGGGCAACCGGGCAGTGGCCTTGCAGCATAATCAGCTGTGTGGGAGACGTGTGCACCCCTCTCATGCATTACCTGCTCACAGTGTTTCCTATAAAAGTAACGTCTGACAGATAACTGATGACGTCAGTAGTAGTATGGTGGGGCTTCAAAATCCTAATCATACCCACCTTAATTTGAATTAGTGATATCAGCAATTCGAGCAACTCACCTTACTACTACTGACGTCCTCGAAGTACCTGTGCGGCTTATCAATAGGAACTGCGGAACTGCCCCGTGCGGGCTCTGGGTTGTAAGAATAGACCCGCTCCGTTTCCTAGCCTGATGGTGTACAAGGCGACTAAACCAGGTCTAGTTTTTGTTTTATATCTTAGCATGCTTTAATTTGTATTGTTGCTTACTAGGGCCCCTTATTATGTAATGTTAATTTTAGTTGGTGTGTGTTCTGTCTTTTGGTTGTTCTAGATAAGTTGTCATTACTTGCTAAGTGATTGGCTAGAAAAAACCCTGTAAGTAAGCCTTACCATGACGAGGGGATCATCTCCATAAAGCCCAGGCTGAAGAGAGCTTATGATTGTGTTGGTTTACTGTATTCTTTTGTTGTTTTATTGCATGATATTTGTGTTCTCCCCCGGCCCTATGTGATATATTTCCTACTTCTATGGCATGATATAGCCTATTTGTGCTGAAAGTGCCGTAAAACACCAACTAAATAACTAACTAACTATCGATAGGAACTAAGATTTAACCGGTATATTGACCCGAAATTTGGGGGTGCGGCTTGTAGTTGAGATTTTACGGTATCTCTTGTCTCTAAAAATGCATCTTTTTAACGCTGACATACTTACAACAACAAACTCATTTAACGAACCTATTTCCAGGACTATTACTCTTCTGTCTACAGCCTTATCTACCCATCTTTCTGCAACACGTACCAATGCCAGTGCAGTGAGACATGGCCTAACCTATGCTATGGTGATCATGAAAAAAGCAGGCTTGTTTAACAGAACCTGAGAGAGGAAGATACACACATGTGCACCTCTGTCATGCATTACCTAACATACCTATTGTCTTTCTATAAATCACTTATTCATTCTGTTTTGGAGTATGGTTCAATCAATCAATCAAAACACATTTATATAGTGCCATATGTCGCAAGCGAATCAGAGGTGCATGTTGGGCTGGACTAGGCAGAGTGTTTACGTTCGCTGTACGCAGTGTCAAACACTTCAATTTTCAGAGCACGAGGGAAACTACTGAAAGACTCAGCTGACCTACAGTTGTACGACAGTGAGTTCCAGACAGATGGGGCACTAACACTAAAGGCTTTCACGGATAACGCTAGTGTCATCCGTGGTACAGACAGTAACAGTTTATCAGCTGATCACAGGGTGCGAGATGGGTGGTAGTTTTTGATGAGGTCGGTTGTCAGTTGTATGGCATCATCACCTTACATATGCTCAAAGTGATAAACTCGAGGCCTTGAAAAACGTGCCCTCTTACTCTACCATACATACATGGATATCTTAAATTGGAGTCACTCAAACACCGTTGAACAAAGGCTGATAAGAAATTCTTTAATGGTATTTCCTAATCTGATAACTGTTTGCACCACCTCCTGCCACCTTCACATGATACTGAACTCATATCGAGATCATCATCATCATCATCAGATCGCGTAGACAGCAGAGGTCCGTTGCGTCAACCCAGAGTGGCCACGACGACGAGCCTTGGACCATTCAGTACGAATGCTGAAAGCTGTACCGTCACCGATCTGCTGGATCCATGAATGGCGCAGGCGTCCTGGCCGTCGCCGCCAACCAGGACCAAAACGGGAGCCGGTTCTTGCTGATGCGACCTGTGATAATGCGCGGTGAGCTGGCGTGTGGTCATCGAGTCTCACCACATGGCCGAACA
>Ga0049107_10000877_pt1 | contig 10103 bp, 4 predicted proteins | sample WorMetilPIANOSA1_FD_61187 | JGI IMG/M metagenome (GOLD analysis project Ga0049107, IMG submission 61187) | Marine gutless worms symbiont microbial communities from Max Planck institute for Marine Microbiology, Germany - Olavius ilvae PIANOSA.1 | ecosystem: Host-associated > Annelida > Digestive... | reverse complement strand
TTTTTTACTATTGAGGAATTCACGATAATGATCTAACCCAATGCGTCACCACATGTACAGTACTGACCGAAGTGCTGACAAACAACGGTGTCAGTGCATGGGCTTGTTTCCCCATACCACTCGTGCTTGCTTAAATTTAACAATCATCCTTTAATGAAACTAGAAGAGAGCTCGGGAGAGTGTATGCTTTCGACAACGCCTGATCAATCCCTCCATCTCTCCGGAACTCTATTGGTAGTCGACCATGAAAATTCCCTTTCATCCAGCATGGTGGTTCGACACCATACGGTATAAGCGTATGAAGCATTCCAAAAAATTGGGGCGTTGGTGCTCCGTCCCCTGAAGTTGAAGGCAAAATGAACCCATATTAAATCAGAAAACAGGCTTTCTCAATAAGCACTTATAAATGTTACTTAAATACTTGCTTTTGCACGTTACTGATTGTTGCCGCATGAGTGCATTGGGGACTTTATATTTCATTGTTTCTGAGTTCTTCAGAGTTTATGAGCTATATAAATTTACGATTACGACTATAAAGTCGCTGTCACTTTAAAACATACATTTGCACGAACAAAAACATTAACCTTCTCACATTTGTTATCACGCAGAATTTCGTCGTTTTATATCACAATGGGCATCATCAGTTATTTAAAAAAAAACTGTCAGACAGCGAGGAAGAGCGATGGCAGCTGATATATCGTAAGCATGATTCAACCAGAAGGCCACTGGGTAGAGCGCATACCGTCGACACAGGAATCACAACTCGGTGATCTGATGATGATGATGATGATGATGATGATGATCCGAACCAGGATCCAGACTGTGATAGCTGTCAAAACTTTTTCCTTGTACCAAAAGCAATCGGTCAATTACTTTTTTACGATTCGTTGATCTGGATCAATAAGGATCAGGATACGGATTAATTATACGGATCGGTCCTTAAAGTTAACATAACATAACATTATTGAAACATTAACCTTCTCACATTTGTTATCATTTGTTTGGACGCTGAGGCCACTAACACCGTTAAATGCAACTATAGTGAAATATAATGTGCAATGAGTAAATAAAAGTTAGATTAAAACACACAAAACATTAAATTGTACAAAATTTACTCAAATCAGTCTTGGACAGTCGGCGACAAAAACGTGACAAGCTAGGTGCAGTGACAACACAGTTTGGAAGACTGTTCCACGCATTATTCTGTTAGTAAAATAGTATTTGGTATTATCAAACGTACAACTACACTTATACAGTTTGTAACGATTATCTCTAGTAACGTCATCAGAACAGTATACAAGACAGCTAGCAATTGACAGAGTGAGATGTCGTGAAGGATACGGCGATATTCAAGTGAATGCAATTTTAACAGTTCGAGTCGTTTATGGTATGGAATGTTACATAAGCCTGGTAATCTTTTGGTGAAGAATTTCTGAACAGACTCAATTCTATTTATTAAGTACCGTCATATTGCCAAGAGCTATCGACCTAGAAAATTTGGTAGAAATCTGCCCACAAGTTAGCGAGTTATCCTGCAACACACAAACACACAGACACAGAAAAATCGAGCCGATCGCATGACATCCTTTCTATCGGAGAGAACTCTGCACCGTCACGCAGGGAGACTAATGACCGTTAAGGCGACTTGCCGGCAGACCAGACATAATATATTAACAAAATTACGATCATTAGGCCTACATCGTCTCGCCGCCGTGTATATAAATGCCGTCTGAATGTACGCTGTGGCCGATCATACCAACATGCACACAATCACACAAAGCACGAGATTGAGGGATTTCTTTGAAAATTCTGAAGTGTTTGTGCCTTTGTCATTTATGTTCTACTTTTATTAGAGTATAATTATATTATATGGTTCCCCTGCCATACATAAAGCGCGACACGGTGCTGTTTGAATAGGTGCAAAGACACTTCACAAAGAGATTGCAGGTCTATACACCTACGCATGTGAATAAGCATGACTTGATTTGGTGTTGAGACATTTTGCTTGGCTGTGTAAATATCAACTGCAATGAATTCTTCGAGCTGCTGTATGAATCACCCGTATATTTTTAAAACAAAATTTAACAGCTTAGAAAAACTTATATTCATTCTGGTTAATTTGTACTTTACAATGATACACCCGTATTTTGAATATTGTAACATGAGGAATTTGCTGTTCAACAGCCTTCAGTAGGCTGTAGGCCTACTTATTGCTAAAGAAAGCAGTTCGTATAACTACTTTTTTCTCAACGGACTTGTCATACTGTTCCTTTATTCAAGAAATTGAATATATTACCATTATCTTTACTGAATCGTTTACATGTTGGTTGTTTTATGTACCGATGTGTCAACAATCAAACACCTGGTTATTTCTGTAGCACGTTTAATAGAAATGTTGATTATCATTCATATGAAACATGATATAAGGACAGTCTGCATATTACTGGATGCAGATTAACCACTCGTAAACAAACAATCCGGTTTTATATATACATTATTCACCAAGTAAAATGGTAGATAAAATGCAAACAACAAAAGAAAAATATGAAATAAGAAATACGTTACTTAACGACAACTGGCAAAATAGACAACATAACGCACTTAGATACCAAACAACTGGATATGTCAGTGTTCAATTAGGATTTTTTCAGAAGTCTCAGATGCACATAAACAACAATGCCTTACATGCGCATGGCATGTTTAACAACCACATTGTCACTCTGTTTACGTTTGGTTAAAATTTCTCAGTACGGGAGGCCAAAATGACACTTGGTAAGTCAAAACTAAACTTCTGTTTCAATATTACTTGTGTTAAACAATTTAATAACGAATCTCTCTATGACAAAATCAATGAAGGATATTTGTAACTTATTTAATGGGCAACCCTCAAGACCATATATAGGAGAAAAATTTATTAAGCCACAATATAGGAGTATGGGAATACATATTGTCTTAAACAGCTGTAATGTGACCTCTTCAGACGTCAATCTGCTTACGTTACCAAAGATAGCATTAGCAGCTGTGTAAAAGGAGCGTTTCGCTTCATCTACCGAACATTTAAATGAACTTGATTGCACAATAAATATTCCCATATATATCTGATAACCTTAGTCCACGGCAGTACATAGCCCGTTAACCCATTAATGCCCGAGTTTTATTTTCAAGGTAAAACATGGTTAGTTGTGTTGCGAAGGACTTCTGGTGACTTAAATGAGACATTTTCATTTGAATATTGAATGGCGTTTTTCACATCAAACTTCTTATAGTGTCCCATTTTAGAGACGCGGACATTAATGGGTTTCAAGATGGTGACATTAGCAGACCACACATCGCATCTCGAAACAATATTTAAGCAATAAAACTTCTTATAGTTAATGTCAAAATAATCTTGTTCACGCTCACAAAGATAAATCAATTCTTCCAAGTCTACCTCAGACAGGGAAATTAACCTGTCATCCGCGTAAACAACGATTAATCGACGGCGATCTGCGGAACAAAACTCACTACGTTCATCAAGGTAAACAGCAATGGAACAAAAACCGAGCCTTGACGCACTCCAAACATAACTGCAAAATAAGCACAACTAAAGCAATCAAAAAGTATATTTTCTAACACACCCAACAGTTGAAACGGTATGTATAATTTCATTAATTTCGTAAAGAATGCGTGCAAATTCAGTATATCGAAAGACAAATCAATGGCATACAAGTTTACAGCATTGCCTTTACTAACGCAAGATTCAACCATATATATCGAGCAGTATACTATATAGCGTGATTGCAGCCCAGACCTTTCGTGAAGCCAAATTGATTATCATGGGTCAGAGGATGACTAAAAATTAAATGCTCATAGGTTAGACCAGCGACGTCTGCAGCTTTACCCCGTTTTTAGATCGGATACAACCTTGCTAACTAACTCGGTATCAAACGAGCAGGAGCTAGGCATGGGAAGGCCAGTGAAATTCTCTCTTAGCTTAGAGTATTCATTCTTTAGCTCCCGCATACGATCTACATTGTTGCACCTGAATGCATTACAATGTTGAGCAAACTTGTCGGCAATAGAGTTGCTATCAACACGGCCCTCGATTCCCATACATTTATTGACCGTTTCGAATATAGATCGCCCGCAATGCCAAAACGCAACACCGTTTTTTGCGCAGCAGTAAGTCATTAGATCATTAGTGTATATGCCAAATCAGATTGACGCTGACATTCTCCGATAAGCTTACGATATAACAGGCGATTGTTTTGTCTTGTAAGAAAAAGTGGACCATCTGGCGGTTCCCAACCACTTTCCACAATTTGTCTGCATCAAATGCAGCTTGTTTTAGTGTACTTAGATCTTCGTTCCACCAAAATGTATAAAAAATTCTTGTACTGCGTTTATGGGTACTAAGTTTTATTTACTCTAATTAGAAATGATACGACGCCAGACCTACGGTTACCTTCCTAGCTGCAAGACATCACCGCCCAATTGGCCGGTACCAAATTATACTGCTTGGTGACAGAGGCATATGTGTGTTAACAACTTGCCCAGGGTTGCACTCGATAGCGGAGAAGCCAGGATTCGAACTCACGACCTATTGATCGCAAGTCCAGCGTCCTAACCACTCGGCCACCGCGCCACACTTCATCACATAGCGATGCTATTAAATGAGCAACTGGGTCATCGACACCAGTGGAACTGTTCGCGCCGTTATTCTATTTCCATTAGTAGCTCCTTACATATATCAATGGATACTTTATGTTGTCCATTTTAAAAGGTGAATTAACTTGCCTTTCCTTATTATTGTTATTAAAAAATATATACTGTGTCGTATTTTATATTGAGAGACAATTTATTAGCTTTAAATCAATCACTTATAGTTTTGGTCCAAAACTCTGGAATGCCCTCCCTGTAAACAATTGCTATACGTGCACATCAGTATACTCATTTAAACGTCATTACAAACGTTTATTGATTGACAGTTTGCATTTCTCGATATACTGATCTGTGATCTACATGTAGGTATTCTGTTTCTCATTAACGGAGTCCTGCTGTAAGTTATGCTTTTTATGACTTTGTTTTGCCACTGACTATTACTTACTGGTATTATCAATGGCTATTAACGTTGGCTTTATTGGTGACGCTAATTGATGATGATGTTATTGAATGGCAAATAAACCTTCTTCTTACACGTTGGAGCTTTGTTGATTAGACCTGTGGCAAATTGTCGGATATCTTCCCCATAGCGACATTAGGCGTCAGTTACGTAGTCAATTTTAAATGGATATAAAAACGGAGTATGCTAATTTTGGAACTTCATTATTCGTTAACATTTACTTAGTTTACTTTACCGAAAACCGACGATGCACCTATAATGCTGTCATGGTGTACAGTTATTAAAGTTAGCCTGATTCGTACAAATTTGAATAACATATCAGCAAAAGTTCAAATCTCTTCAAATAATTGTGCAGTTAAGGTTACATTGAACGCGTAGTGGACAAGTGTGACGTCTAGCTGGGAGTATTGCCGACGTGAAATGGCAAGTTGACACTCAGAGCTTTGTGTTCGGTCTCGGGTTCGATGCCTCGTACAGGGTGTTGTCCACCATCGTTGTGCCGCTGTCGTGACGCTGCGCTTCGTCGGTTGAATCACGTGCAGGATCGGAACCATCGGCATGAGAGGCTGCAGGATGTTGCGGAGGAAGATTTATCTGAGGACCGGATGCGTTCCACAGCTCATGACACTGGTGGACAACACTCGATGCCTCGTACAGGGTGTTGTCCACCATCGTTGTGCCGCTGTCGTGACGCTGTGCTTCAGCGGTTGAATCACGTGCAGGATCGGAACCATCGGCATGAGAGGCTGCAGGATGTTGCGGAGGAAGATTTATCTGAGGACCGGATGCGTTCCACAGCGCATCGTATTGCACCACGGCGGCAGCATCGGGATAAGAAGTGGCGCGAGTTGATGAACTGCTCGCTACCGGTTCCATGTCGTAAGCGTTTTCATTCACATCTGTTCGAGGTCTGGGCGACGACTTGGCAAAGCAGCCGCGTTTGTTCCTACAACGTATCACGTTAGTCGATCGTGTAAGACGACGAATGTCACCAAGTGTATTACTGTAGTCGTTTATTATTTATTTAATCCACAGTTGGACACAATGAAAGTAAGAAAAACATAAAACAGCAAAACACAAAACAGCAAGTATGCCAACTGTAAGACATCAAGCCGGAGCACTAACAGATGCCTTCATTACTAAACATCAGTAAAACATACAGAAACTTATTACAAATAATGTACAAATGATGATAAATCAGATCCTTTATTGTTGCTATTTTGCTGTCTTACATAATTTCAACCATTTGTTGTCGGTCATATTTTAGATACGAAATCTGAAATTCGAATAGCCTATAGCAGGCGATAAATCATCTAGTTCATCGCTCTCTGTAGTTCGCGCCATAGATTGAGAAATCGAATTTTATGGAGTTTAAAACTTTCTAAAATAATTCACGATTTTTAAGAATTTTAAAACTGTCAATTTTAAAATTCATAAAATTCAAACTGTCACATTCATCGCTGCCAAGTTTCAACAAACTCTTCGTCCCAAAGGCAGCATTTAACTTCTGGATTAAAAATTCTGTGATGTCAACAATTCAATATTCGTTAACTAGTCAACTCATCAACAGGTCTGCATGATCACGAGCAGTCTTTTACAAAGTCTACGAATCGCCTACAGCTTCATTGTCTTTCATAGCGTGGGAGTTCTCAACTGCCCACTGTTCCCAACTTCCCATTCAACAGTTGCCTCAGTGTAATTGACTGCAGAGAAATTGTTCTTATTAACTGTAGATGGTATACTAGAGTTTAACGTCCCACTCAACACAGTATAGGTCATTTCGGAGACGGTCTTAACTGTAGTTCAGACTGTAGAGTTGTTGGGCGAATTCGAAGAGTTTGCAGTTATAATTTATGTTATAAAACGAATTTAATTTTTTAAATTTCGTAAAATTCGTGAATTTTTACGAATTGTAAACACTGAAGTCACGAATTCTCAACCTATGGTTCGCGCAATAAGTACGTCGAAACACACAGCATACGTCTCACTGTGAATATTTTGCTAAGGGTAAAAAAAGATATCGAGGATCATTGATGGGCAACAGTTAACTAAAAGTTGCTAACAAAAACTTTAACTAAAGATTTTTAGTTAGAGAAATAGTTTAACTGAACAGAAATTTTAACTAAAATATTTCAGTTATCAACTTGAATAGTTTAATGAGAAATAGCTGCACAGACTTAATGCCGACATTACAGAAAATATTTTTTTCACATTTTGTAAGACATACAAAAAGCTGTCAGTTTACTAAACTGACTAGTGTAAAACAATTTATTTTATTCTAGCAGTCAGCTGGACTATCTATATGTGCTCATGTTGCTATAATACATGCATTCATATACAGCAATACGACTCCAGCAAGTTCAACAGCTGCTGAGCGGCTTTTCAGTGCAGCTGTCCAAGTACTGACAGCGCGAAGATGTCGCCTGGCTGATGAGATTATGGGCAAACTCATGTTTCTGATATCTGAGATCAGAAGTGGAAATGATGTTTCCAGCTTTGAGCACATACCTCAAACAGAGACATACTAAAATAGAAATTGGAATTGCAATGAATACGGAATACGCGCTTGACAACAGAGCAGATGTGAAGTAAGAAGGGAATATTTGAGAAACGATTGATTAACAGAATGTTCAGTACATGGCTCTGGTGTTCTGAAAGCATGCCAAAATAAATCCTAATATTTTGATGGTAAAAACATAATAAATGAAATAAGCGCTCAGAGGAGACGCAACTGCGCGCTGGCTGTAGTAAGGCGGAGCAAAAAAATTCGTCCCGCCACAGACCCCTTCCCGGGGGCGCGGGAAGGCCAAAATTTAATAAGCTGGAGATTGTCACTACCTTTACTTATAAACCCAGTTTGGTGAGGATCGATGCACGCAATTTCGAGTTATCGTGGTAATAATAATAATAATAATAAACTTCTATAGCGCCATAATGCCGTGGCTTCAGAGGCGCTGGGTAAAAGACCCACCCACAAACACACCCACCCACACACAAACAGACAGGACCGATTACAGTACACTGCGCCGCAGCTAACACGCAGTGTAACTGAGAACAGAATCTAGTTTTTTAGAGGACAGTAACTGTTGTTAATGTGCTAAAGTTTACAATATTACAGAAACAAGACAAGTGAAGTTAGAATTTAGTTGCAAAAGTCTAGCTATGTTTTAGTTTAGTTAACTATTTCGGTAGATTATTTAGAAGCTAATAGTTTAATTAAATAGTTTAGTTAAAATTTACTTTTAGTTTAACAAAAAATTTAGTTGCCCATCACTGCTTAAGTAACATCCTATATACACTGCAAGCGCAACACAGTGTAAAATCTCCAACCGTGAACCTAGTATTTCTTCACTCAATCAATCAATCAGTCAATCAATCATTTATTAAAAGCAAACGGATCCGAAGGCCATTTTCATCACAATGCCAGGCGAACACGAATACGTGTGCAGAATATACCCACAAAAATAGAGCTATAGAGGTGTAATCGATGCCAGTGAAATCCAAATTTACAAAAAGGTAGTCAGGTTGCAGATTTTAGTAAATCTTTGAAACGTTTAACGGGAAGTCACCTTAAAAGTTGGAATATGTTTACCTATGCAGGGATTCCAAATAACAGAGCAATACTCAACAACAGTGTTTTACCTATATAAATGTTTAAAAAAAAACTTAGCAGTTTAAAACTCACTGTAAGGGAGATATTCATAGCTCTAAAATGGCAAATATCATTTAGCCAGGACTCATGACAAAACATGGGTGACTGATCGCCCTATCTGTGTTACGTTGGCTTAATGTGACAACACTACAGAGAACTGATTTACTTTATCAACTAGACGGGCACTCGACAGAGCGCATGCATTCGCCAAGGCAGATCAAGACTTCTAGGCATTGTAATCATTGAAGTAGGATGCAAAATGTTTACAATTGCCCCTAATACGGCAGTCGAAAAATTTCACTTAAAAATTCCTCCTATATCCGCGTCGTGATTCGGATCACCGCTGAAATTTAATCAGCTATTGCTAGTCACATATACCACCACATCCCACCAGTCAAACAATTTCATCAAAATTCGTCAACAGCTTTTTGAGTTATTGTGCGGATAGTCAGACAGACCAGCACACAAAGGCAAAGAAGAAGAATTTTATTTACCATAACTGATTCGTCAGGTAATAAGACACACAGCAAAAAAAATCAAAGGAGGGCTGCCGGAAAGCCAGAGCCATCGGAGCCGGCCGCCCAAAACATAACATCCTTGGCGGATGTAATACCTCACTACATATGTATTAGCAGGTATGCCTGTGTTCTTACCTATAGCAGATCAATAGCATCAACACGACTCCAACGACGATGACAACGACAACGATGACGCAAACAACCGCTGCAATTATACATATAAGATGTAAGCGATAGTGTGTCCTTGAAGAACAACGACGACAACGACAAACTCGTTTGTCGGCCATTAAATACAGGTTAACTTGGAAGAGCCGGCACCAGAAACGTACATTTCGTATTCAGCTCTCGGCATCATTTTCACAACGTCTTTCCATGTTTTCCTGTGATCACCTCCTTGTCTGGCTCCCCGAATCTCCAAAGTGACACGCTGTTTCACCCAATCATCGTCATCCTTTCTTAAATCACGTCCATATCATCACGATCTATTTCTTTGGCTCAAAACTATTACTATGTCTTGTATTCTTTGAAAACACAGGTATTAAACAAGCATTATGATATATACTATATGAATCAGTCAAAATATGTTATCATAATGGGAATATATTAAGGCAACAAAGCACAATAGCAAAACTTTATACTATGCTTATTCGGTTGTTGGTGCATTCATCGATGTTATGCATTTACGAATCCTATATTAAGATCGAATGGATTACATGTTGATGTAATAATACGACTTACCGACTGTTATCATTAGTGGTGCTGAGGATAATGAGCTGTTAGTTGTCGAAGTATCATCGACCACTGCCATGACCGTAGTAGTATTCCACGTGGT